>ERZ780000.408-NODE-408-length-15404-cov-7.313506_pt1 | contig 15404 bp, 11 predicted proteins | sample MGYA00511089_ERZ780000 | MGnify/ENA primary metagenome ERZ780000 (study PRJEB29588, sample SAMEA2146321) | human gut metagenome | biome: human gut; feature: human-associated habitat; material: faeces | place: Denmark | collected 2008/2010 ...
GAGAACTGGTCGCAAATTGCGACCGGTTCAATAGTTTGAAGCACTCAACAGTTCGTTCATATGCTTTCACGGAGCAGGGAGTGGCTATGCTCTCCACTGTTTTTAGAAGTGAAACCGCAATTCGTGTAAGCATACGAATTATGGATGCATTTGTTGCAATGAGACGTTTCATGGTGACAAATGCAGAAGTTTTCCAACGTCTTTCAACAATGGAGTACCATCAACTGGAAATGCAGCAACATCAGCAAGAAGCAGACAAGCGTATAGACGAGGTGTTTCGCAGATAGGACGAGGGCAACGCAAGGCCGAAGCAAGGTGTGTTCTATACTGGTCAAATTTATGATGCTTATACTTTCGTGTCCGACTTGATTAAGAGTGCGAAGAAACGTATTGTCCTTATCGACAACTATGTTGACGAGACTGTACTGACATTGCTCGATAAAAGAGATAATAACGTGTCTGCAATCATCTACACTCAGCAGATAAGCCGTCAGTTCCAACTCGACATAGACCGTCATAATGCTCAATATGCACCGATTGATGTTGAAACATTCCGTTTTTCACATGACCGCTTCCTTTGTATAGACGATGATGTGTATCGCATAGGGGCATCCATTAAGGACTTAGGCAAAAAGTGGTTCGGATTCTCAAAGATGGAAATACTTACACCAGATGAATTGGTGGAAAGAATCAACAAAGGGTAATACACTACTATACGTATAGCAGAACAGTCTCGTTTCAAATTTTGAAAGTGCATATAAAAAGTGTTTGGGAGAAGAATGAGGAAAGTTAGCTGATTATCAGCTACTTTTCTTATTTTGACTAAAGGCGTAGAAGACAGACGAGGACGGGAATATGACAAGATAAGACAGAGAAACGTTACCAATCCGTAACCTATATCTTGCAATGAGGGGGCTGACGTTCGGAAGAATGATGAAGGTTGCGAATTATATATGAAAGTGCTGACTAGTAGTGAGTTACTAATGAGTAACGTGAGATTTTTGGTTACGAACAAAAATTGCGGTGTTCTGCTGTGAAATGCGTAGCAAGAAAAGACTCTTCATGTATTAATTTTGAACGCAAAAAATGAATGAAGTTATGAAGAGTACATTTTCAATTATCTTCTACCTCAAAAGACAGGTAGTTAAGAAAGACGGTACAGTCCCAGTCATGGGACGTATCACAGTGGACGGAACACAGGCACAGTTCAGTTGTAAATTAACTGCAAATCCTAATTTGTGGGACACCAAAGGCGGACGCATGACGGGTAAGAGTATGCTGGCATTGGAGGTGAACCGCAAGCTGGACAAGATGCGTGTGAGTATTAGTAAGTACTATCAGGAGATTCTCGACAGAGACAACTTTGTCACTGCCGAGAAGGTGAAAAATGCCTTTCTTGGATTGGAGTATCGTTGTCATACCTTGATGAAGGTCTATGCGCAAGCCAAGGATGAAGTTGAAAAGCAATACAAGGCCGGCATGAATTCTTTGGGTACTTTCAAAAAATTTAGAATTGGATATGCTTATGTCGGTGAGTTCTTGCAGTCGCACTATAATCTTAAGGACATCGCCTTGAAGGAATTGTCACTACCATTCATTACGGACTACGAGACATTTCTCAGAACCGACAAACATCTGAAAATTAATTCAGCTATGGTGCTTGTCCGTAATCTCCGTGTTATGATTTTTCGTGCGATAGATAGGGAGTGGCTTGTCAAAGATCCCTTCAGACGATATGAGTACAAATACGAGGAAACGACAAGAGAGATTCTGACAAAAGAAGAAATCCACTTGTTGATGGAGACTCCTATCAGTAGCAAGAAAATGAGCCTAGTACGTGACTTGTTTTTATTCTGTTGCTTTACGGGTCTTGTATTCATTGACCTTTACAATTTGAAAGGAGAGAATGTCAAGGAATTTTTCGACGGGGGGTGAATGGATAGTAATCCATCGACAGAAGACAGGAACGGAAGCCAATATCAAGTTGCTTGACTATCCCAAGCAGATTATGGAGAAGTACCGTGGTCTGTGCGAGGATGGCAGAGTGTTTCCTGTCCCCATCTATAAAAGTTGTATGAGAGCACTCGAAAGATTGGGAAAGAAATGTGGCATAACCAAGCATCTCACCTGGCACTGTGCCCGCCACACGTTCGCAACGTCAATCTGTCTCTCCAATGGAGTGCCGATAGAGACAGTAAGTTCGTTATTAGGTCACAAGAATATTAAAACAACACAAATTTACGCAAAAATAACTAAGGAAAAGTTGAATAAGGACAAGGACATGGATAAGTTATCTTTGCAACTGAATCATATCGAGGAGTATATGGGACATGTATAACAGAGTGTTGAAAATGACAAGAGTAATCAAATTTCTAAACAAGACGAAGTATGAAAAGACAGGTGATAACGATACAGGAGGACATGGTCATCTACGCACCTCATCATGGTGAGGTGTGGATGACTGCGTGGGAAGTAGCGGAGCTGTTCTATGTTTCGGGTGTAACAGTGAGAAATACGATTAAACGTATTTTCAAACAGGGAGTCTTGAAAGAATTAGAGGCAGCAAAATATATCACGCTGGATAATGGGAACAAAGCTGATGTATATAGCATGGAAATGGTGATGGCTATTGCTTTTCAGCTGGACACTTCTTGGGTTCAAATCTTTAGAAAATGGATGGTGGAAAGAGTTGTCAACAAAGAAAAGGTAGAGCGTGAATGGCAAAAGACAGAACAGCCTATGATTGTTATGATGAACAATAGCAAAGACTTCAACTGAAGTCCAGAATTTAGCACAGGTAGAAGAGAATAATCATTATTTGCTTCTACCTGTTTTTGTTTGCGGGACTCTAGTATGAGTTCACCTGAAAAGTTGCTTTGTGGTAATGACCTTCTGAATGTCGGTAAGTTATAAAGAAGAAATTCGAATTAGGACTATTGCGAGTAGACTCATTGTATAAAGTTTGTTATATAATTTATCGGTTGTATTTGCTTTTCAATGAAAAAGTGTATTTTTGTAATACAAACCAAAGATAGATTTATATGAATGAGGATATAGTAAACTTTTTAAATGGATACATGATGAATCCCGATCCTCAATATGCTGTTCTACTGAAGGGCAAATGGGGATGCGGGAAAACTCATTTTATCAATCATTGGATAGATACATATCAGAAACAAGAGGCTGAGGACAAAGTCCTAGAGCCTGTATATGTGTCTTTGTACGGATTGAGTGAAACAAAGCAGATATCAACTGCTATCAATCGTGTTCTTTATCCAATATTATATGGCAAGGCTGCAAAGGCAGGTAAAACTTTCTTGAAATTTATGTCTGCCATTGTTTTAAAGTGTGATGTTGATTGGAATAAAGATGGAAATTCAGACTTTTCAATGGATTTGGGATTGGATGCGTTGTCTATCTTCAAATCAGAAGATGAACAAGTGAAGAAAGGAAACTTGCTCATTTTTGATGATTTGGAACGTTGTGATGTTCCCATGAAAAAACTATTAGGTTATTTAAACTTTTTCGTGGAGCAATGTCATTGCCACCTCATAATCATTGGTGATGAGGATAAGATCGCGGAAGATGAGAATAAGAAGATATTTGGTGAGTTCAAGGAGAAAACGATAGGTCGCGAGTTTGAGATAGCGACGGATATACATAGTGCTCTTGACACTTTTGTCAATCAGACACCCAAGAATGATTTTGTTGTAGGTCATCAAGAGCAGATTGAGAAGTTCTTTGCCATGACGGAGTGTGATAATCTACGTATTCTGCGCCAGGCTCTATGGGATTTTGCCCGATTCGAGGAATCCATGACTGGTTTCTTGGAAGATGAACGTTATGAAAATATCATGATTCATGTGTTGGGTACTTATATTATATCCTATTGTGAGTATCGTGGAAAAAATCATGAGTTATTGGACAAATGGATTCAATATAATTATAAAGGCTTGCAAATTGCCCAAAAAGAGATAGAACAATTGAAGTCACAGCTAGGCGATTTTCATCAAAAATATAATAATATTTATCAGCGTTTAAGCAATTACCAAACTTATAAACAGGATATTATAGATAAAGTCATTCTGGAACTTAACATAGGAACTTCTATTAAGGAGTATGTCGAGAAAGAGTATTTCGCGCCTATAGCAGAAGTACCATCATGGGATAAAATCAACGATGCTTATGCAATGAACAACAATGACTTTATTTTCTTCTATAATGAATTAGTTGAGGATATTTGTGCAACAAGAGTAACGAGCATGAAGCGGTTGGGATATGCAATCGCTTATTTGGTATATTTGGACTCCCGCTCAATAAAAGAATTTAGCGATACAGATTTCAGTAAAATATGCGACTCTCTACCGAAATATTTAGAGGCGTTTAAAGATGAAGAATCAGTTTGTAATGCCCGCTTTGAATTTAGTAGAGGTATAAATTTCTATATGACAGACCAAAAGTTAGAGAAACTGCCCGCAATTTGTGAGAAGTTTAATAAGGAGTATGAAAACAGATTGAAAGTGAGTAAAAATCTTATGACTCGTACTCTTGAACAGTTGTCTGATTCCAATGTAGAAGACTTGTGTAATTTAAATAACCAAGCGTTGCCTGACCACAGCTGTACATACGATATGGTATCCATATTTAATCATGTGGACATGGACAAACTTATGAATAACTTGTTGAAGTTGAATAACGAATCTTTAAACACCTTTACTCATTTTATACGAGGCAGGTATGATTTATCGCATAATCTTGGAAATTGGATACATGAAACTGATGAAGACATCAAGCCATTGGAAAAGTTGAAAGAGAAAGTAGATGAAACCATAAAATCAGAAGGATACATCAGAAAAGGAGCATTTATGAATCTTTCAAAATCTTTAGATGGTGCAATAAAGCGCTGTAAAGGAGATTTGCATGCAAAGCCATTTTGACAATCATGTGATGTGATCAGAATGAATACAACGAACAAAGGGGAACGACCAAAGACTGGTTGTTTCCCTTTGTTCGTTTAGAGGCAATTGTATCAGGTGTATCTGTCATCTCTGATTTCCCCATCAATTATCGGCTTGCGGTAATTGGTGGTGAGGAGGGACTGGATCTCTGATTCGGGATAGAGGGTCTTGCCACATAATATCAAGATGCCTTGCTTGCGATATTCCTGCAAGGTGCGGCGACTAAGCTTCAAATGCTCGGAGAGTTCCTTGTCGGTGAGGTATCGCTCCCCGTCCAAAGGTGGGCTGTAGGACTCGATGAATGAGGATAGCCAGTTGTTGGCTTTCTTCAAGGATTGCATGGCGGTGTCTATCGACTTGCTCTCATGCGTAAGAAGTTGGTTCATGTTCATTGTTTACAATTTGGATTAAGTGGTGAATATAAAATGTGTAGGCTCGCCCAGGGTGAAGTTTTTAGCTTTGCCTTGGGCGAGTTTGGCTTTACGCTATACCGATTTGATTCTGGCGATAAGCGGAACGATGGCTTTGACCTCTTCGGGGCAGTAATAGAATTGGCGACCTATCTGGGTATGCCCCAAGAAACGGCGGTCACGAAGTTTTTGTAAGGTGCGCTGGCTGATGCGAAGTTGCTGGCAGACCTCATGACCTGTAAGCCATTTGTTCAGACGCTTGCCGTTAGCCTTATGCTTCAGCAACTCCACTTTCTTTACCAAGGCATCGTATCTTGCCATCATCAAGTCGAATGCCTTCTTTTCCATTGTTACTATTTCCATATTCTCTGTTTTATTGGTTCAACAAATTCGGGTGCAAAGTTAATGTGTGTATGTAGAAAAACAATGAAAATGAATAACTGTGGCAGTGCTTTTCTGGGGTTTGCCGACCGCTTGGCAAGAAAAATCAAGAAAATTATACGTGGGTCATTAATGAGTTGTTAAACGGGTATTTCGCAAATGGTTAATTTTGCCGCCGAGAAATCAAAACAACGAATTATATAACATTTCAAACGGAATTAGAATGGAAGTAATAACAATGGAAAGTGCAGCCTTCAAAAAGCTGACAGAACAGTTGACAGAAATAGTCCAGTACGTGCGATTGGCAAAAATGGCATTTCAAGAGAACTTGACAGGTAAGGGATTGAAGCCGATGTTGACCAATGACGATGCAGCCAAGATGCTTGGTGTGAGCAAGCGCACCTTGCAGCGAATGCGCTCAGAGAACCGCATTGATTTTATTAAAATTGGCAATCAATGCCGATACCAAGTTGAAGCCATTGAAAGAATGGTTGAGGAACGAACAATAGCAAAGGAAACATGAGCATGGAAGATGGAACATTGAGAAAACTGGAGCTATATCTCCATGACCTACACAAAAAGATAGACGGCATCTATGACATGCTGATGTTGAGACACGAACGAGAGACGGAGCAAAAAGGAAGTTCTGCCATCAATGAAAAATTGCTCGACAACCAAGATCTCTGCCTCTTATTTCAAATATCCCCTCGTTCCCTTCAACGCTATCGCAGTCTGGGAGTGCTTCCCTACAAGCGTTTGGGGCAGAAAACCTACTACACGGAAGAGGATGTGATGCAGTTTGTAGAGAATAATGTAAAAGAATTCAAGAAAGAGAATGTGGAGCATTACTTGACTCGCATTCATCAGAAATTCAAATAACAACAGTATTCACCATTAAAAATTTACAATTATGGTACAAAAGAAAAAGAGTGATGAACAGGACGTGCTGGTAGTCCGTGACGAGAAGACGGGCGAGATCAGCGTCGTCGCCGGACTCAGCAGGGACGGCACACCGAAGCGAGCGCCCGCCAAGGCGGAGAACACGCCCGACTTCCTGCGTTTTGACCGCAACAGTGACCTGATGGACAGTTTCTTCCGAAACTTCTTCCGCCAGTGCAAGGAGCCAAGCCGATTCGGATTCTACCGCATAGCGGCAGACCAGGTGGAAAACCTGCTTGGCGTGATGAAGGAGTTGCTGAAAGATCCGGAGGCTAACAAGGAGATTCTTTCCGCCCACAAGGTTGACACCTCCAATTATGAGAAAGAGGCAAAGCAATCGGAAGGTCAGGCGAAAGAAACCGCATCATCGGACGATGCGTCCAAGACGCAAGCTAACACAGAAAAAGAGAATGTATCATCTGAACAAACCAACGAAAAAGAGAACGACATGGAACAGAAACCAGAACAGACCGCAACCGAACAGCAGGCACAGACCGCTTCGGGTGTAAAGCAGAACCTCATCAGTGGTAACGATGTGAACCTGCAGGAACTTGGTGCCAAATATGGCATAGACTTCAACAGTATGAATGAGAAGGATATGAAAGCCCTGCTCAACTACGGCAAGACGGGGCTTGTGATTGTGAAGCCGACCTTTGGCGGTGAACAGATAGAGATACAGGCCCGTCTGTCATTCCGTAAGGACGATAACGACCAGTTGCAACTCGTGCCGCATTTCGTGCGCAACGAGCCTAAACTCGATGTCGCTTACAAAGGCTATACCTTCACTCCAGAGGACAAGAAGAACCTGTTGCAGAACGGCAACCTCGGAAAGGTAGTGGATTTCCCCGACAAGAATACAGGTGAGCTGCGTCCTCATTTCATCAGTATCGACCGTCTCACCAATGAGATTGTTGACATCCCTACCAACAAGGTGCGCATACCCGATACCATCGGCAAGACACCTATTACCAAGGACGACAAGAGGGTGCTCTACTCAGGTATTCCGCTTCGCAAGGAGATTGAGCTTGCCAACGGGCGCAAGTTTACACCGCTGTTGCAGGTGAATGTGGAACAGCGTGGCGTGGAGTTTGTGCCTGGCAGCACAAGACAGGCGCAAGGTCAGAAACAGAATGGAGACAAGAAGCAGACCGCTGACAAGCAGGAGCAGAAGGCAGAAGGTGATGCGGGCGGTCAGAAGAAGCAGCAAGATCCCAACCACTGGCTCAATGAGGACGGAACCATCCGCCGACTCAACACCTATTTCAAGAAGGAACTGACCGAGCAGCAGAAGGACGACTATGTGGCAGGCAAGACCATCGAGATCAAGGAAGTGCCCAACAAGAACGGCAGCGGTACCTATACCGCCTATGTGAAGTTCGACTTCGACAAGATGCAGCCACGTTCCTACCGCAACAATCCAGACCTCAAACAGGCGAAGGAACAGATTCCGACCAACGAGAACAAGGTACAAGTCGCCGTCAACGAGCAGGGCAAGACCCATGAGGCGACCAAGCACACCAAGGATCCGCTGAGTCCGGGACAGTCTGCGCCAAAGAACGAAAAGCAGCAGAAGGAACAGAACGCCGAGGAACAGAAGCCAAAGAGAAAGGCAAGAAGCGTGAAGATGTAGTTGCCGCCACTTGATCCACAGAGTTAATCATCCATTATAACAACCGACATCTGCGACCGTCTATCCCACGGTTGCGGATGTCACAAAAACAACAGACAATGAAGACAATCATCGCAGAGAAGCCAAGCGTAGCCAAGGAAATCGCCCACATTGTAGGAGCTGACAAGCGTGAGGAAGGCTATATGCAGGGCAATGGCTATTATGTGACATGGGCATTCGGACATTTAGTGCAGCCAGCCATGCCGGAAACCTACGGCATGAAGGGATTCCATGCGGAGAATCTGCCTGTGATTCCCGACCCGTTCGTTCTTGTTCCCCGACAAGTCAAGACTGAGAACGGCTACAAACCAGATGCAGGTGTGCTTGCCCAGATCAAGATAATCGGCAAGCTGTTTGACAGCAGTGAGCGCATCATCGTAGCAACCGATGCAGGACGTGAGGGAGAATTGATTTTCCGATACCTCTATGTGTATCTCGGTTGCCAGAAACCTTTCGACCGTCTCTGGATCAGTTCGCTTACGGACACCGCCATCCGTGAGGGACTTCTGAACCTCAGGGATGGCAAGGAGTATGACAATCTCTATCATGCAGCCAAGGCACGAAGTGAGGCAGACTGGCTCGTCGGCATCAACGGCACACAAGCCCTGACGATAGCCGCAGGACGTGGCACCTATTCCGTAGGTCGTGTGCAGACCCCGACACTTGGCATGGTGTGCGAACGCTATTGGGAACACAAGCGTTTCGAGTCGAAACCGTTCTGGCAGGTACACTTCGGTGTGGTTGATGCAGACAGTGGCAATATACTGAAGTTCACATCTGCCAACCGATGGACAGACAAAGCCACCGCAACCGACATGTATAATAAGGTGAAAGATACCGGTTCTGCCATCATCACAAAGGTCGCAACCAAGCGAAAGGTGGAGAAGACACCGCTCCTTTACGATCTCACCACCTTGCAGAAAGAAGCCAACTCCCAGCATGGCTTCACGGCAGAGCATACACTATCCATCGCCCAGAAACTCTACGAGGCAAAGTTCATCACCTATCCAAGAACATCAAGCCGATATATCTCGGATGATGTATTTGCCACCCTTCTCAAACTCTTCAAGAATTTGGAGAATCATTCGGAATATGGAGAAAAAGTGAAACTCTTGCCTGGCAGTGAGGACTACAGCAAGAACAGCGTGAATGCCGCCAAGGTGACCGATCACCATGCCCTGCTCATCACAGAAAATGCAGCCATTGGTCTTTTCAAGGACGAGAAGATCGTTTATGACATGATATTGTGCCGGATGATTGAAGCGTTCTCGGCAGACTGCATCAAGGACATCACATCAGTAACGGCGCAAGTGGATCATGACGTCGAATTTGGCATCAGTGGCTCCATCATCCGACAGACTGGCTGGCGAGCGTTGTCGCTCAAGGAAAAGAACAACAGGCTGGACAAGGATGCAGACGCAACCGACAATGAGGTCAAGGAGCAAGTCATTCCCAACTGGCAAGAAGGACAGCATATCACTCTTTCTGGCTGCACCATCACGGAGGGCAAGACCAAACCAAAGCCATTGTATACGGAATCCACATTGCTTGCAGCAATGGAGACCGCAGGCAAAGAGATAGAAGATGATACGATGCGCCAGGCAATGAAGGACAGCGGTATTGGCACACCTGCCACACGTGCCGCCATCATCGAAACCCTGCTCAAACGAGAGTATATGGTGCGCCAGCAGAAGAAACTTGTGCCGACGGAAAAAGGACTCGCCCTGCATTCCGTGGTGAAGAACATGGCGATTGCCAATGTGGAGATGACGGGCAAATGGGAGGCGGAACTTGCCAAGATAGAACGAGGTGAAGCAAGTGCAGACGGGTTCACCCATAGTATCGAAGGTTATACCCGTGAAATCACTGCGGAATTGTTAGGTTGTGACAGACTTTTCAACCACAAGGATTCCGGCTGCCAGTGTCCTAAATGCAAGCAAGGTACCATGCAGTTCTTCGGAAAGGTAGTAAGATGCAGCAACAAGGAGTGCGGTATGCCAGTGTTCAAGCAGGTAGCAGGAAAGTTGCTCACTGATGCCGACATCACCGACTTGCTCACCAAGGGCAAGACCAGAACGCTCAATGGTTTCACCAGCAAGCAAGGCAAATCGTTCTCCGCAGCCATTGCCTTTGACGAGAATTTCAACACGAAATTCGTCTTTGCAGAGCGCAAAACAGCAGAAAAGCGAGGAAATGTGAAGAGATACAAGAAATAGTTTGTACCTTTGCCACCGAAACATGGTTCATAAATGGTGTCTTGATTCAGGATGCTTTTATTTACTGTGGATTAAGTGGCGGCACTCGGAGGGATACCGAGTGCCTTTTCTTGCTTTCACACAAACACCAACCGCCATCCACGGTTTATTATTCACCACTTAATCCATTCAACAGACAAATGAACAGAAAGAAACAGGCACAGACAGAGTTGTCCTATTACGGACTGTATCTTTTGAACCATCTCAGAGAGAACCGTTTTCCACAAGCCAGCGATGCGGACTTTATCCGCGAACGTGCAGACCATGCCGCAGAAGTATATGAGCAGGCACGGCGTGATGCCCTCTTTGTCGATGCGGCACAAGAGCTTGCCATGTCAGCATTGCTGAAAGGTCTCCGCTTTTCCAAGTACAGCATCCTGTATGATGTTGTTGACAGTGAGTTTCCCCTGGAGGTAGCAGTAGAAGATCAGGAAGCGTTTGTCAAGAACCTCCTGCCTTTGGTTGACAACGTGTATTCCATTTACGACCTCACCGATGATGATTTTGCCCAGTCACCGGACTACGACCAGCTCTATACAGAGTTGACGGGAGCCGTAGCCCTTTTCATAGAGTCAAATGGCGTACAATAGAAAACAACGTCTGAACGACAACATCAAGGCGATAGAGACGGCATTCATCCTTGACAGGGAACAGCGCACACCGATCGCCCGTGAGCGTCTCCTTCTGGAGCGTTATTGCGGATTCGGGGGATTGAAGTGCATCCTGAACCCTGCCAGGGAACTGGCGGATGCCGTCCATTGGGCAAAGTCAGACCTTGAATTGTTTGCTCCAACAGTGGAACTGCATAGACTTATCCGTGAAAACAGCAAGAATGAAAGCGAGTACAAACAGTTGATGGACAGTCTGAAACAGTCCGTCCTCACAGCATTCTACACGCCGTCAGCCGTTACGGAGGCTCTGACGGATGTGTTGAAAGAGTATCAGATCATCCCCGAAAAGGTGCTTGAACCCTCGGCAGGCATCGGAGCCTTTGTCGATTCCGTCTTGGATAACAATCCCAAGGCAGACATTATGGCGTTTGAAAAAGACCTGCTTACGGGAAAGATACTCCGCCATCTGCACCCGGAGCAGAAAGTGCGCATAGAGGGATTCGAGAAGATAGAAAAGCCTTTCAATGACTACTTTGACCTCGCCATCTCAAATATTCCGTTTGGCGATGTTGCCGTATTTGATCCGTCCTATACAGCCATGAAAGGCATGAGGGCACTTGTCACCAGACGCATACACAACTACTTCTTTGTCAAGGCTCTTGATACGGTAAGGGATGGTGGGTTGGTTGCCTTCATCACCTCACAAGGCGTATTGAATGCCAAAAACAACAGTGCCGCGCGTTTTATGATGCTCTATCATGCTGATCTCGTGTCAGCGATTCGCCTGCCCAACAACCTGTTCACGGAAAATGCCAATACGGAAGTGGGCAGTGACCTCATCATCCTGCAGAAAAATACCCAAAAGGAGTCGCTGCGAGGAGACGACAACCTGCTTGATACCGTCTATAATGACGAGAACCGCATTCCGACAAACAACTACTTTCTGGAGCATCCGGAACGCATTATCCACACAACGGCAAAGTTGGATACTGACCCGTTCGGCAAACCTGCAATGATATACACGCATGAGGATGGCGTGGAAGGCATTGCAGAGGATTTGCGAAAGATGCTCCACGAAGACTTTAAGAAGAACCTCAATTTGAACCGATACTTGGGGATAGAGGAAACCATGTCTGAGGAAGTTAAGGAGGTTGAAGAAACAGAAAAGATAGAAGAAACAGAGAAGATAAAGCCTTCCATTGAGGAAAAGCAGAACGATACGGTAGTATCCTTGCAAAAGCAGGAAAAGCCTACTGATGATGCTGAGCTATCCCAAAAGTCCAATCATCAGCAGCCACCAGTCCAAATGACGCTGTTTGACCTTTGGGGAATGGAAGAAGAAAACCGTCAGGCTGTACATTCAACGAAGAAGAAAGCAGAGGTAACAGTGGGTGCTGCCGCCAAGAAAGTGTCAAGGAAGAAAGCAAGTCCGTTGGTAAAAAGCGTCAATCCGACTTTTGAAGTTGTGACAAAGCCTGTGGAAAAAGAAGAAAAGCCTTCGTTGACAGATGCAAAAGAGCAGGAAACAACACTGGAGACAAAACCAATCCTGTCTGGGGATGAGCCATACGCAAGCATCTCTTGGGAAGAGAATCCGCCAATCAACGGCTTTTACGAGATGATGATGACCATGACTCCCGAAGACAGGGTGCTGCTGCGCCAAAAGGCGGAACTGCACCGTCAGGAACAACTCAAGGCTCTGGGCGTTGAAGATACGCTTGATCCGAAGTTCAAGCCGCCGATGGAACCGATAGAAGTTCTCAAAGTTCAAATCGGGCATGGACAGTCGAAAGGGAATGAGGCAAAAGAAGATTCCAAGACTCAGAGCACATTGAAAGAAACAAATCATGAGCGGGAACAACAAAAAGAGCAAGAAAGAAAGCGAGAAGAGCAGGCAAAGAAGAAAGAGGATGCTATGAAGCCCCGTCCATTTGATGAGAAACGGGAAAGTTTTCATCGTGAGGGTTCTATGGTGCTCGACTCTGCCAGAAATATCGGTGTATTGAAAGATCTTACCAAGTATGGTGCTACCTTCATGCCGTTGGATCTGAATATGGAGCAGAAAGAAAAGGCAGTCTTGTATATCGCTCTCCGTGATGCCTATCAGAAACTTTATACCTATGAAGCGGAAGAACAGACGGAAAACAAGCAGATGCGTGAGAGTCTGAATGTCTATTATGACGCTTTCTTCATCCGCTTCGGCAACCTCAATGCCAAGCAGAACGTGAAGTTCATCCTTATGGATGCCTCAGGGCGCGACATGCTGTCGTTGGAACGGGTGGAAAACGGACAGTTCACAAAGTCAGACATCTTCGACCACCCGGTCTCTTTTTCGCTTGACGAGGTCAGTCATGTCGATTCTCCAGAGGAAGCGCTCACCGCCTCGCTCAACAAGTTCGGCCGTATCGACTTGCCGTATATGACTGAATTATCGGATATGCCGGAACAGGAACTGACGGAAGCGCTTAAAGGACGCATCTATTACAATCCGCTCATAGACGGCTACGAGATAGCCGACCGCTTCATTGCAGGCAATGTAATAGAGAAAGCGGAGCGTATAGAAGAATGGCTGAAGGAAAATCCCGACTATGCAATCGTGAGGGGGTCGTTGGAAGTCTTGAAGACAAGCATTCCCGAACCGATAGCCTTTGAGGACCTGGACTTCAACTTCGGTGAGCGTTGGATACCTACAGGTGTGTATTCCGCTTACATGAGCCACCTCTTCAATACACAGGTCAGCATCGTCTATTCCGACAGCATGGACGAATATTCGGCAAAATGCAGTATGAAGACCATGGCCATCACGGATGAGTATATGGTGAAGGGATATTATCGCCACTATGACGGCATGAGTCTTCTGAAACATGCCCTGCACAACACCTGTCCCGACATGATGAAGAGCATCGGTGAGGACGAGAACGGCAACGACATCAAGGTGCGTGACAGCGAGGGCATACAGCTTGCCAATGCCAAGATTGACGAAATCCGCAACGGTTTCACTAAATGGCTGGAAGAGCAGTCTGACTCCTTTAAGGAACGCTTGACCACGATGTACAACCGGAAGTTCAACTGCTTCGTGCGTCCGAAGTATGACGGTTCTCACCAGACCTTCCCCGGTCTGGATCTGAAAGCCCTTGGCGGAAAGTATGGTGTCAAGAGTGTGTACCCAAGTCAGAAGGATTGTGTATGGATGCTTTTGCAGAACGGCGGCGGGATATGTGACCATGAGGTGGGAACTGGCAAAACCCTCATAATGTGCATGGCTGCGCATGAGATGAAACGTCTCGGTATGGCTCACAAGCCGATGATTATCGGACTGAAAGCCAATGTCGCGGAGATAGCTGCCACCTATCAGACAGCTTATCCACATGCGAGGATACTCTATGCCTCGGAGAAGGATTTTTCCACCAAGAACCGTGTCAGTTTCTTCAACAACATCAAGAACAACGACTATGACTGTGTAATCATGTCGCACGACCAGTTCGGGAAGATACCGCAATCGCCAGAACTCCAATGGCAGATATTGCAGGCTGAGCTTGATACCGTGGAGGAAAACTTGGAAGTGATACGCACGCAGGGCAAAGACGTGTCGAGGGGAATGCTCAAAGGCTTGGAAAAGCGAAAGCAGAACCTGGAGGTGAAGTTGCAGAAGATAGCCTACAGCATCGAGCAGCGCACCGATGATGTGGTGGATTTCCGCATGATGGGCATCGACCACTTGTTTGTGGACGAGAGCCACCAGTTCAAGAACCTCATGTTCAATACCCGTCACGACCGTGTGGCAGGACTCGGCAACAGCGAGGGAAGCCAGAAGGCACTGAACATGCTCTTTGCCATCCGAACCATACAGGAGCGGACAGGCAGAGATCTGGGAGCGACATTCCTGTCGGGAACAACTATCAGTAACTCACTGACTGAGTTGTATCTGCTTTTCAAGTGCCTGCGCCCCAAGGAACTGGAGCGTCAGGACATCCGCTGTTTCGATGCGTGGGCGGCAATCTTCGCCAAGAAAACTACCGACTTCGAGTTTAACGTCACCAACAACATCGTGCAGAAGGAACGTTTCAGATACTTTATAAAGGTGCCGGAGCTTGCAGCCTTCTACAACGAGATAACCGACTATCGCACGGCGGAGGCGGGTTCTGTGGGTAGACAACAGAAGAACGACGAAGACCACACCA
>ERZ780000.423-NODE-423-length-15031-cov-5.279046_pt1 | contig 15031 bp, 16 predicted proteins | sample MGYA00511089_ERZ780000 | MGnify/ENA primary metagenome ERZ780000 (study PRJEB29588, sample SAMEA2146321) | human gut metagenome | biome: human gut; feature: human-associated habitat; material: faeces | place: Denmark | collected 2008/2010 ...
ATATTAAAATAAAATATAACTTTTAATTATGGACTGTTGAAACAGTTCTATTCAAATGTAATTTTTACACAAGCGGCAAAAGTTTAATTTGCATATAATTAAACGCAGAATTGGAGAACTCTGATGATTGATTTAACAAAAATGATAGACAGTTTCACACACAAGCATGTTTTTATACAAACACACAATTTTCCTGACCCCGATGCAATAGCAAGTGCTTACGGTCTTCAGTATCTTCTGCACAGCAGAGGTCTTGAATCCACTATTATTTACAAAGGAAAAGTTGAACACGGAAGTTCAAATGCAATGGTTAAAAAGCTTGGTATTGAAATCATTGAATATTCTGATATGACTGAGATGTCACAGGATGCAGAAATAATTCTTGTTGATTCGCAGAAAGGCAATGCCAATATAATCGACATGCCTGGAAATGAGGTGGTCTGCATTGACCATCATCCTATATTTGGGAAATCACAATATACTTTTTTCATAATTTAATTTATTAATTTATACACCAGTATTCATACCATTTGTTGCAGCATTTTTGTTACCAAATATATCAGCCAAAATAACACCTGAAGATAATAAAGTAGATTTGAATTTACAACATTGAGCACCTTTCATAACACCGGGAATAGCACTCATATTTGAAAAATCACAAGCCCAAATAAATCCTTGAATAACAGTTACAGTAGATTCAGCAAATGGATTTGATGCACCACTTGAAATATTACAATCATATAGTACTAAACCGGCTGTATCTTTTAATTTTAATTGTTCAATATTACAATTATAAAATTTACTTCTTGAAGAAGATAATCCACAAAGTCGAGAATGTAAAACATCACACGCTTGAACATTACCATCTTCAATAGTTACATTGCAAATTGTTGAATAATAACAATTACATTTATATAACTTATTAGCTGTTATATAGCTTTTGTATATTGTAGCATTATTAATTGTGGTTCCAATATCAAATGTACAATTTTCAAAGATACCATTTTGAAAATTACAATTTCCTGATATATAAGAATGAATAAGTCTACAACCAGAAAAATTAATGTTTGCATTAGAATCTTCCGTATTTTCAAATTGAAAGAAACAATCCTTAAATAAAATAGTATCTGTACCAGATTTGAAATTAATATCTATTTGAGATTCAATAATAAATGTACAATTATCAATAATAATACCTTCCATATTAATAGAAGATATTTTACCATTAGTTTCATTTTCATCATGTGCTGCTTTGAAATTATTGTACCATGTATTCCAAGCAGACTGACTATCAATGTAAGCTACTCGTGGAAAAGTAGAACCACCTTCACCAAAAAGTTTAAACTCCCAGTTATATACAGTATTAAAAATATCATCATCAGTAGAAGTATTACAATCAACTCCTTGCTGAACAAATGTTTCAATATTAAGAATATCGGGAATACAATAACGTAAAGTATTATTAGCAGGTAATAAACCCGGATTCTTAGTACTTGTACGCATAAGAATAAACATAGGAATTGCTAATTCACCATTGTTATTATTATATGTACTAAAAATCCACATATTTACTACACCATTCGAACTATCATCTGCTTTACTAATAGTGCGAATACCTTGAATATAAGGATTTTCTTCGCCATTACCAAAAAATAAATTTTGGTTAGGTCGTTTGGTAATATCGGTACTCGGAAGATTAATAAGACTATCGATAAGCTCACCAAACTGAGCTTGTGTAGGTATTTTACCTATTTCAAAATATTGTTTAAGCTGACTTTTAGTTGCCATAATTTGATTGACTGTTTTTGTATTACAAATAAATTAATCATAAGATGTACTTGATTTAGGATTAAATAGATTATTTATAACAATTAAAAATCAAACTTAATTTAATTCTTTTTTGTAACATTAATATCTCTCATATATTTATTAATAAAATTCAACAGTTGTGTAGTTCCTAAATCTGTTGAATCTAAAATATCATATAATTCTTTTTTATAATCATTTATATTTGCAATAGAAGTAAAAATGTAATTATATGTAGTTATAGCACCACCTGATACACCTATTCTAATAGCTTCAGAAACAATAGGGAATGTATCATTTTCAGTAGCATAAACTATTTTGAAATAAGCTCTTGTAGAACCATCAGTTGTTATAAAAAAGTGTTCTTCTACAAGATCATTTTTAATAACTCGATGTGTATTGGATAAATGATACCAACCAACCCAATTCCACTTAGCAGTTAAAGGAATTGCTCCTACAAGTGCTTCATCATTAGCTGAATATAATTCACCACCATTTTGTAACATTTTAGTCATTAATTCTGATGTAAGAATAGTATATTTAACAGGTGGAGTATTACCATATTCAGAAGGTGAACCAGTATTACAATGTACAATTATATAAGGTAAATATGTAGCATTTGCTGCATCATAAAAACCTATAAATAAATAAGATGCTTCATCACCAATAGTAACAAATCTATAACCAAGTACATTAGCATAATTAGGGTCGCCAAAATCTAAAGTGTTATCCCCCCCCCAGTTGATTCACTGTTTGGAATTTTACTTATCAAATTTTCAAAGTCAGCTTGTGTAGGAATTTTCCCAGTTTGAAACAAAGCTTTAATTTGTGCAATAGTCATAGTAATAATAGTTAAAGTTTGACATATATCAGTTAAACTCTAACTATTATTACTAATAACAGTCAGAGTTTACTGTGGAGTGTTTTATTCCATTTTGTCTTTAAGTCATCAACAACTTGTTGGTCTGAAACATTCCATTTGGTTTGAGAATTACCAGCAGGATAATAACGATATAGAGCATTTGAACCACTCATATCGACTTCCATTTCCCACACAGTTCCTACATACCATTCATTATTTTGTTTAACAGGCCAACAAATATAAGTGCTATCATTAATAACGATAGTTCGAGGAGAAGGATTATTATTAAATTTGTTTTCGATATTATAATAAGGAAGATTAGCACTTCGAATCCAATTATAAATAGATTCTTCATTAGCTTCATTTATACCACCAACTTCTTCATATAAAGACCTTCTATCAGATTGGTCTAATATATGATAAGTAATATTCCAATCAACACCAGCTAATGAATTATCTGTAAATCTAATAATTACTGAAATAAGATTTGTACTTTCAGTTTCATCATAAGAACCAATTAGAAAAAATGATTCATCAACACCATAAAAATATCGAAAAGCATTAACAAAAATCCTATCGGAACTATCACCTTTTCCGAAGTTTATTGTTGTATCACCAGTCCCCCCCCAATGGCATACTTAACATACCATCAATAAGGTTGGCAAAATCAGTTTGAGTTGGTATAGCACCAGTGACAAATTTTGCTTTCAAAGCAGATTTGGATAAAGCCATAACTTTTGATTAATTAAGATTAGTAACAATACGTTTAATTTTAGCAAACAAACTTTCAGATTTAGTTTCTGTTGCAACTTCAACAGGTTCTTCTGATAAAGTTTGAACATCATTAGAACGAGTATTTGGTGTACGACCAACTTGGAAAATATAGTGGTCAACACCATTACCTTGAATCTGCATATAACCAATACCATCAGGCCCAGCTGATTGAGTAATAGTAATAGTTTGTGAAACAGCTCCTTCTCTTGATGCTGTTACTGTACAACTTCGAACTCCAACATTATTTTTAGATGCTGTAACAATATTATTAGCTAATGTAAATCCATCTCCACTAATACTCAATGAAGGAATTGAAGATATAATAGTACTACTTCCAGTAGCACCTGATGTATAAACAGGTATTTTATATCGTATAGCAATATTTGTAAGTTGTGAAGTTCCACCAGATGCTGGAATTGTTGTAGGATTAGCTCTAAGAACAATTTCCCATTCTGTGTAATTATAAGAAACAATTTCATTGGCCGCTTGGTAAATATACATTATTCCACTTGCAGATTCACCATTAGCATACCAACCAAAATTTTGACTCTTTACAATAGTTTGAGAAGAAACAGTAGTTCCTTTTGAAGATGCAGTAGCTTCAATATATGCAACATTTGGTTCAACTTCATTTATACCACTGGAAGCATTTTCAGTTACAACATCTTCTGTAGCACCAGAAAGATATGTATAAGTAGTGATAGTTTCAGACTTGTTCCAACTTTGAGTACCATTTCCAGCAGTAGCTCTTGCAGAACCACCACTTGCAGGAATTGTAGCATTCGTAATTGTACCAGCTGTTATACTACCATATGTATAAACACCACCAGAAGTAGAACTACCAGTTTTAATATTTACTATATTCTTAGAAGCAGTAGCTGACTTAGAACTATCTCCATCATTTACAGCTTTTATAGTAATAGTATCAGTAGTTTCATTAGTTCCCATACTACTATGAGTAATCGTATTTCCAGATAAACTGAATCTACTATTACCATTAACAGTCATAGAAATTGATAAACTACCACCAACACTTCGTGTTTGATTCGGGCCAGTAGCACCCGAACTATACAAAGCATTATAAGTTTCAGTATTAGTAACAGAAGCACTTACAGTCGCAGAACCACCAGCTGCTGTCAAACCACTACCAATACTTATAGTAGGAGTTCCGTAAGCAGTAATTCGAGGGTTGTAATTACTATTAGTTACTTTATTTTCAGCTTGATAAATATCAACAGTTTTATTGGCAGTTACACTACCTTCACCAGTATAAGTTACAGTAACTTGTCCAACCTTAGTTCTTGCCTTAACTGTGGTTCCAAGAGAAGAAACTGTAATTTCACTTGTTTTTGAATAAGTAACTGTACCAGCACGAGTCGAACCAGATGTATAACTAATTGTTTGCGACATATTAGAAATACTGGTCGAAGAAGTTCCACCACTTGCAGGAATATCAGATGCTAAAACAGAACCACCTGTTAAAGCACCATAAGAAGCCTCATTGGCTTCTTGATAAATAGTAATAGTTGATGATACTGTTTGACCATCAAATGTATTTGAATATTTACCAGTTACAACAATACTTCTCCTACTACCAACAGTTGTAGTTCGATTACTTGCAGTAACCTTAGTACCAGATATAGAAAATCCAGTAGCACTTCCTGATAGAACTGGTGTAACATTATCTGTACTAACTAAATTACCATTACGATACGTTTTAAGTACAGCTGTAATAGTTGCAGTTCCACCTTTTGCGGCAATTTCAGTATTATCACTATTTAACGTTAAATCATATGTATAAGTAGATGCTTCTTGTTCAACAGTAAGAATAACTTGTTTACTGGAATCTTTTTTACACTTTCCAATAAACTGCATACTTCTCTTAGAAGTACCTTTTTGAACAGGTGATGAAATTTTAACAGTCTGATTTCCTTGAAAAGAGGGAGATTCAATATTAATTGAATCTCCACTCCCGTCATTCCATTTATTAGTGATAACACTCATAAATGATTAATTAATTTATTCAGCAGGTTCGAACGTCCATTCGTCATTCGACAGAACATTCAGAGTCTGCTCACCACCACCCTTCGGAATAGTAACAGTTGCGGTAGTTGTACCCTGCGAATTGAGATACAGATAGCTGTCACCAAGAGCCTGAGTAATAGTAATAGTTTTAACAACACTCGCACCTTCACCCTTGATTTCAAGAGTTGCATAACGAGCTTCAATAGTTTCGTTCTTCGGTACAACAATAGTAACATCATAAGTATATTCTCCAGTAGCACCGGGGTCACCGGTAATAGCAGTACCAGACGTAGCAGTTGTACTACCATTAACCTTAAATGATGTTACATTTGCAATACCGAAGTTAATTTTCCATGTAAATGTAAGAAGTTTCGAGTTAGACTTACCAGTTACATGAATTGTTTCACCACCTTTAGCAACATTAATAGTTAAACCATCGGGAGTAATAAATTCGTCAGCAGCCTTTTCAAGAACCGTGACTGTAACTGCGTTAGTCTTTCCAACAATCTTACCGGGAACTTCAGTACTTCTATCAGTACGACCAGTATAAGGATTCACAGAATTAATCTTAATCTGTGCATTTCCAGTACCAGTTTTAGGAACCCATGATAAATAACTCGGAATAGTTGCCATTTGTTTTTTTTTTGGTCGATTAACTATAATAACAAACTAATTACCAAATTCCCATTCAACTGTATCACTTGCGAAAACAGTTATGGTATCATGATAATTATTATCTTTATTTAGAATAACAAGAGTTTTATCAACAGCTAATTCTACAACAGGTTCATCTATTGGCCAAACTTTTTTACCATTAAGCCACATATCAAGAACCTGCCGACGATTACCATTAAGCATTACGACAGCTTCCGTAGCTCGTTCAAGAAGATTAAGTTGTGCCATAGTTGTAGATTAATATTAACCTTGTGGTGTTTCAAGAGCAGTTACACGACTTTCCAAAGAAGTATAATTACTCTCTAATGTATTTACTTTACCACTTAAAGTAGTAACAGTTTCTTGTAATGTATTAATAGTACTTTCAAGAGTTTCTACTTTTGTTTGTAATTGTTGAACAGTTGAAGATTCAGCCTTAGTGGCTAAACCTTCAACTACAAAAGTAATTAACTTCTGAAAAGCACCAGTTTTCGGAGGCCAGTTTAAGGCACAAAATACTTTGCGAATTACTGATTCTTTCATATCATCAAACCGTTAATTAGATTCGACATTACCAACCCTAAATATAGGATGTTCAATACCATTACCTTCTATTTGCATATAATCAATACCATCGTTTTCAAATACTGGTTCAGGTACTAATTCAATAGTTGTAACACTATGATTTGCAAGATTATCATAACTTTGATTGTATTCAATGTAACCATTACGTCTAACCAAAATTACAACCTTTGAATCATAAGTACCACTGATATGAGCTATACCTTGATAATCAGTAACGATAGTTTTAACAGAAGAACTAAACCAACAACTAATACCTGTGGTAATAGGAGCTTTAGTAACAGAATCTACAAATTTAAGAGCTATATAATCTTGACCTTCTTTCGGATGTAAATCAATATAATTGACAACAGCTTCAGAAGGTTTAGCTGCAATAAACAATGCAGGTTCAGTAGCTTCATAACGAGTATCACCTAAAGTCTTATAATTACGTTCGAAACCAATCGGATTAGCTTCACTAACATAACCATCTTCTGATGAATCACAGTTACCTATTTTTTTACCAGTTTCATCATAAATGGTATCACTAATCATGCAACCAGTTAAAGCATCCCGTGTACGAACTTTAATAAGACCATTATTATTACGAAGACATAATATCTCAACTGTTTTATCAGTATCAAATACTACTTCTTCATGACCTATATTATACCAATCAGAAGATATTGGTAAAGCATAATAAGTTATAACATTACCTTTATTCTTTGTAATTACTAAAGGTTCATCAGGTCTGGTTGTACCAACAGTAGTTCCAGTACTTGATATTTCTTTAATATTAGCAGCTAAATAAAGTTTATTATCATCATAAATTTCATAAGCTCTGATAGTTACAGAAACCTCTTCGGGTTCAGGCGGAACCTCTTCAAGTACAATAGTAACACTATGTTCACCAGTAGAATTAATCGTACCAGTTCCAGTGTTAGTTATATAACCAGTTTTAGAAGCTCGGAAATCAACACTTGTTCCAACTGGAGCTGTAACAGCCTCAGATTTACTAGCAGTCGATTCATCATTATTGAGAGGTTTCCAACTACTTTCGGTACTGAGTTTATACTCAAACGTAACACCGTCTAAAGCAGTAGATTCAGTATTTACAGCAGTTGCATAGATAGTACCACTTTGAACTGGAACTTTATCCATTTCAACAGTAACTTCTGCGGTAGGAATTGCATAAGTTACCAGTTGTTCAACCTCTATATAACCCGACGAAACAAACCTCAAAATTCGGCTCGTATTGACATCTCCGGTGAGTTGTAGCGGCGTATCTTTTGTGACTTGACCTAATATACCACCCGTGTCCTTATCATAGACGTATGCGGCTATTTTGGCCTTTGTTTCGCTATCGACTACCGTAAGACTTACAGCACCTTGTTCAACTGGTAGAGCTGTAAGAGTAATATCACGAATTATATTCTCATCTAACGTAATACGCTCTTCGTAAGTTTCATATCCACTTGCACCAACCTGAATTAAAATATCACGCGGGTCATAAGTTTCATATGTAAGAGTACCAGTACCTTGAGCAATAACTACATTAGAAAGTTTATCAGTAAATATAATTAAAGCATTATCAGGAGTTGCATTTACAGTTAATATCTTTTTAGTCTTAGGTGTAAGAACAACATTAATTGTCGTATCTTCAACACCCACATCGACATAAACATCTTTTGTAATGTAATTCTCTTTTTCTACAATATAATGTAAACGACTTTGAATTAAACATTCAAGACTTGCACTACCAACACCTGCCGATTCTTTACCTTCCGAATTAATCATTCGTATAGTAGAATCAACCGGAACAGCTTCAATCTTAATTGTTATATAATCTTCCTCATTTCGAGGAATACGAATCCAAAGTGTACCATCTTCAAACGTAGTAGGAATCTCGCTTGTAACTTCAATTTGATTAATACTGTTGCTACGAACATGATTATTGTGTTCTACAACAATACCATAAATCTCATTAATAGCATCTACAATACGTTTGTTATCAGTAACAAGTTCTTCAGAAGTTTTATCTTGCTTATTAATAAGCAAACCTTGAAGTTCTTGAGCTTTTTGTTTTAATTTCTCAATGTCACTTGCGGCAGTTGGTAAACCAACTTGTGCGGCAGTAACTCTATGAGGGTTATCATAATTACGAATATGAGCATTGAAATTATCTTTATCATTCTCGTAATCTTCTTTATCAAGTTTCTTGTTTATAGCAGCCCAAACATCTTGAAACTTCTTATTAACTTCTGCAACATGATTGTTAATCCAAACATTTAACTGTTTGAACCAACCTTTAACCCTATTTTCAAGAGCATCAATGTACTCTTTTTGAGGTCGAGATACAGGTTTATCCATATCGGCAGTGTTATCAACATTGCCAAGACCAACTTGTTCTTTTGTTACCTCATGAGGATTAAACTTATTATTAATATGTTCAAATAAAAGTTTTGTAAGTTGTTCAACAGGATTTAAGTCCTCAGCTGTAAGCTCACGAACATATACTTGAACATCAAGAATCTCATTAACAGCATCATTAAAATCAAAATTGGTCTTTACATTCGTTCGATAAATCCACCAAGATTTACCTTCATGAACATAAATACCAGTAAGAGTAAATATCTGATTACTTATGATACCTTGTACTGTAATTGTATGTATAGAACGAACAATCGGTACAAGTATATAAAGATATTGTTGAGTTGATTTAACCCACGGAACTTTATATTCATAATGTCCTACATCAATATTTCGAGATTCAAACTCTGTAATCTTTGCAGAACTAATATCAGATTTTTCAGTTAGCTTAAATAGAGCACTATTATCGTAAGCAGTTACATTAGTTAAGTCTATTTCAATCCTCTCTTTTGTCCTATATAAATATAGGTGGCCGTTCTTTCGATAGTACATATATAATGTAGGAACTGTTTTAACACCAGCACCTTCACCATCTACTGTACCAATATATTCTCCGGTTTGGCCATTATAAACACTCGGATATACACCATCTTCAAGTACACCGAGCGCTACAACATTTCGAAGATTAATTACTGCCATACCAAGAACAATAACGAAATAAATACTCCAACTACAAAGTTAATAATAATAGGATGAATTTTAAGACCAGTTACTGTTTTCTTTCTTGCAGCTTGAATACCACAAGTAATGATTTGATAAGCTAATGTAATCCATAAACTCATAAACCAAGTAGCAACAGTAGCCTTAAATAAAATACCTACGACAGTAGCAATGACGAAACCAATAATAATATCGTCTTTATGTTCTGAATAATAACCACTTAAAAAAGTAGTTATTTTATTCCATATTTTCTTTATCATAATACTAATCGTATTTATTGTTATATGACGATTAATAATAATAATGGTGCAACTTGTATGGCTCGGCCTGCGGCCTCGCTCCCCGGTGGGGCAGGAGGTTGCACGCCCACTTGTCACATAACATTAGCATCATTAAGAGAATAACTCCTAACACCACAATTAATAGCATTAGGAGTTATCCTTGTGGTTACATTTTTAACAAATCAATTTCTTACTTAATAAGTGCCAATACCGTTTCGAGTGCAGTAATTGCAGTACTCTTAGTATTGTTAATAGCAATAAATTGAGTAACCTGTAAACCCTCTGTATGTAAATTAAAGGGATGTGTGAAATCAGCACGAGAAGTAATTACATAAGTGTCATACATAACACCCTCGATAGCTGTAAAAATATCACCATAAACACGGTCATATTCCTTGAAATTAGGATTATAACCTACACCGGCAACATCTGCTTCTTTCTCAAGTTTAGCAACTTGGTTATAAGTACCAACCGGAGTTTGATTCTCAGCACCCTCTTCAAGCGTAGCACGAAGAATACCATCAAACGTCACATAATACTCAAAACCTGCGGCGCCAGTGAACGTAACACTTGCTTCGGTAAAATCATCAATCGTGATGCTATCAGCACCAAAGCGAGCATTAATCTTAGTCAAAGTCTTTTCAACCTCAACTTTCAGACGAGCAATAATATCTGCACTTGCTTCATCAATTCCGTTGATAGTTACGCTGGCATTGTAAACTTCCAGAGGATAACCACCAAACGAATTAATAGGCTTACACGAGATAATAACCTCAGCATCGAAACCTTGATAACCAATACCACGATTAGCTACAAGATTTGTAAACTTATAAGTTTTACCAGCAGGAGCAAGATACTTTTCCTTATGTTGCTTCGACCACTTAGGATTAATCCAAACGCCGCGTTTAACCTTGCCATCACCAAGACCAAGAACAAACTGCAACATTTCGTCATCCTTGACATCCGAAGCAGCTGCAACGACTTTACCAGCCGAATTAAGAAGAACAGCTTGTCCGCGAGTCAGCTTGCTAACATCGTTATTAGCAAGTGTTGTCAGAAAATCATTTGCGACAATTACACTTTTCATTTTCTATTCTAAATTTGATTGTTGTTTAACAGCACTAAAACTGTCATCTTTAAGAACAAGAAGAATATCGCTAACTACACTATCTATGAAATCAGGTGTAACTTCCATATCTGACATTTGGTTAATATCAATGTTAAAAAGACGTGGCTTCTTAATATATGAAATCTTAACCGCATCAACACAAAAATCATCACCGTAATAAACAAACAACCTATCATCAACAAGTTCACTTATTGGATTAAGATGTCTATTTTTATTACCATAGAAGTTGTTTAGAGTAGCTCGAATATTTTCGGTAGCAATTAAATCATTTTCAGAAAACTTATTTCCTACATTTACGAACTCATCATAAGTAGTATTGTAAGTAATAACAGGAATGTCTGTATTATTAACTTTTAATGCAATTTCATCTTTTACATTAGAAGTAATAATAATACAATCTTTATAATAACGACCAATTAGATTCTCCCAATAAACATTATATTCATTAGAAAGAGTTTGACGTAATCTATCACAAGTTAAACCTGCAATTTCATACAAATCAATCTTATCTGAATCACTATCATAAAGAGAAAGAATATCTGAAATATCAATCTCATTCCCATTAACAATAATTTGTCCATTAAATTCATCACCAGTTAAGGCAATTTTAGACAAATCTATTAGATGATAATACAAATTCTTAACTTCATCATCAGGATAAACTTCATGTAAATTCTCAACAAGTCGAGCTTTACCATAAGTTAATCGAGAAGTAGAAGAAATAAGTTTTAAATAATCACCCGGAAGAATAACGAAAGCTCTATTTGGATAATCCGCATCTTGCTTGTTACGTTTAAGTTTAAGCCACGGAGTTTCACGCTTTAATGATTGAATATCATCTACACGTTTTTTACTATCTTCAAGACCTTCACCTTTATAATTAGTTTTCCTATTTGATTTAGTTTGTATATATTTAACGGCAGCTCGATTCAGCATCATATCAATAAACTGAGGAGCAATACTCCGATGTCTATTAGATGTTATCTGCTGTATTCGTTGCTCTATTTCGATGTGTAACTCTTTTACCGTTTCATACATGACTAACCTTTCAAACTACGATACTTCGCATTCCACTCGGCAACAATACCTTTGTTGTTATCATTCGAGAAATACGAGATAGCATCATTAATATTATTACCAATAACATTTTCCGGATTAGAAGCATCGACAATGATAGAACTATTCGGAAGTTGTCGAATAATATTCATCCAAAGATAAATAGTAATCTTAGCTTTCATCTCCAGATGTTTATCATCAACAATACTAATAAACTTCTGCGGGTCACTGTCAATAAGTTCAAGAAGAACAGATTGCTTATCATCGGCAGTCATTGCCATAAATTCTGAATAATCACCTACGCTACCTGTCGATACAACAACGTTGTCGATAAGTGCGCTATTCGGATTATTAATAAGTTCTGTATATTTCTTGAGAGCATCAGTGCGAAGTTTCGTCCGAGCAGCTTTGAGTGCTTTACGCTCACTATCCGAAGTAAGATAAAATTGAATATTGACGCTCTTATTAATATCTTCAACCTTATTAGCAACTTTACTACTTAAAAGGCAATATCTCCAACTAATATAATCGGGAATATTAACAAAAGTAACATACTTATAAAGTTCCGTTTCATCAAGTTCCTTAATCCGTTTCAGAACAATAGATTCAAGTTCCGAACCAGTTTCATTCTTAATCTTATCAGCTTTTTTAAGTTTACCGATAAGTTCGTCGATATTACTTTTCAGAGCAGGATTACCTAAATCTAAAACGTATGAAGTATCGAACTCTAAGCCATGAACAGGAATCTCAAGAAGAAAATCATTTAAGTATGTAGTGATTCGTTCTTGCCAAGAACTATCAATAGGAGATACACCAACAACAGTAGGAAGAAGAACTCGCATTTCCTCACTACGGCTCAGCAGTTCATTAACAGGACGAATAGCAGAACCAAGACGAAGAAAGTCAGTTTTGAAAGCATCTTTATTCCGAAGTTCAAAAGAAGAAGGATTGTTCCTCCATTCAATACGAACTGAACGATTAACTTTAATCATATTTTTAACATTTTAAGTTATTCAATCTTTTATATGTTAATGAGTAGTAATAACCTTTCGATTATTACTACTCAAATTGGGTGTTTAGTTCAGAGCTAAATCAAGCCAGAACGAAGTAGTAGGATTATCAATATTGATACCCTGCGAACCAAGAACTTCATAAGAAGCAATATCCTTCGTATCCGACAGTTGAGTACCACTTGCAAGTCCCCACGAAGCAGGCAGTTCAGCCATACCTTTATAGACACCTACTTTATACTCACGACCCTCTTCACAAACAAACTTAATATTACGCTCACCATTCGAACCCATAGTATGGTCAAGGAATACAGCACTATAAGAAGTAATAGGCAGACCTTGATACATATTACCGGCTTCACGGTCACGACGAGCACGAATACCGTGGTCAAACATATCAACAATCTTGACAGTAAGAATCTTACCATTAAACATCTTATAACGGTTAAAATACTTACCATAAGACATCATTTCACCATCGCTCTTAATCTCGTTATCACCAAGAGTTACAAAGTAATTCTTAAGACGAGCATCATAGTAAATAGCATCATTGAACATTCGTGCAAAACCTTTACCGCAATAAAGAACAAGTTCCTCAACGGTAGAATCAATACGATTGTCAAAGATACGAGTAATGATACGGTCGAAACGATTAAGTGTCAGAACAGAATACGTTTCATAATTACCAACGGCCTTGAGAATATCAAGAACACCAGCACCACGAGGAATTGCCTCACCAGTCTTTTCATCCTTTAAGTGGATAATACCATTCGAATCGCGGTTGTACTCCGAGAACCACAAGTCCTCTTCGAGCATCTCGCGTCGCATGATTTCCCACATCTTCATTTCGTAAGGCATCCACAGACTACGTTCACCACCAGATGCAGTATCAAAGGCAATATTAACAACCTTATTACCCATGTTACCAGCAATCTCTTTCGAGAAACGGTAGTAACCATACTGGTTGGTTGCCTTGCTGAACGATTGGTTGTTCGAGCGGTTTCCGTCAGACTTGCTACCCGGAATAGTCGAAGCACCTAATGCCCAAATAGCACCACTAATGAAGTCTTTTGCAACAGCATCAGCCGAGATAGGAGCACCTGACATATTGGTAAAACGATAAACGTATCCACCAGTCGAAGTAGCAATACCCTCATTCTGAATACGCCATTGCATACCCGAAGGAGCAATAGCCGTGTGCTGATAAATAAACCAATTATCCTCCATTTCAACCTCAACAGTTCCGTAAGGCTGAATAGCACTTTTATCAGATACCAGCTTTTTCAGACGAGAAGTAACACGCTGACGAGGAGCAATTTCCCAAGTATATTGAGTATCACCACCATTCAGCTTAACTTTTGTTGTAACAGCACCCTGACCCTCAGTAAGAGTAAGAAGAGGATACTTGTCACTATCCTTACCCCAAAGATAAGTAAGATTACGATTAAGTTTAACAGGGTCAATCAAATCAAAATTCAGAAGCATATTAGCATCTGTATATTGATTCGAGTCAAATTTTACAGTTCCAATTTCACGCATTGTAAATTAGATTTTTGGTTAAGTTATTATTATAAGGCAAGAACATTTGCTTTATTTAATAGGTAAAACAATTTTATCATCCTTTGCAATCTTATGAACCTTAGGATTACCATTGTTTTTACCAGTCTTACTTGCTAATGAACGAAGACGTTTAACTTCTTTTTTAGCAAGTTCAGCTTTAATCAGTTGGTCAACTCCACCATCAAGATTCATAATAAATCGCATAGCCAATTCAGCAGGATTA
>ERZ780000.433-NODE-433-length-14789-cov-7.476653_pt1 | contig 14789 bp, 15 predicted proteins | sample MGYA00511089_ERZ780000 | MGnify/ENA primary metagenome ERZ780000 (study PRJEB29588, sample SAMEA2146321) | human gut metagenome | biome: human gut; feature: human-associated habitat; material: faeces | place: Denmark | collected 2008/2010 ...
CTGAGAGACCATCGATGACGAGGCGGTTGATCTCCTTCGGCATATTGATATCGAAGGAGCGTGTGCCTGCGGCAATATGGGCCAGCAGGATACCTTGCTTCTTGGTGACGATGGCAGCGGCCATAGTTGAGGCAAGATCATCCACTACTACCACGGCGTCGGTGGGATGCTGCTGCAGATAGACCTCGAAACGAGACATCACCTGCCCCGTAAGCTCGTTGAGATTCTCGCAGTCCACACCCAGATACTCATCGGGCAGGTGGATGCTCAGGTCGTCGAAGAGCGTTCCTTCCAGCGTGGGGTCTCCTTGGCAGCCCGTATAGACGAGCGAATAGCTGATGGGGCTTCCCTCCCTCCGCAAGTTGTCTATCTGACGGATGAGCGGGGCGACCTTGATGAAATTGGGGCGTGCGCCCGAAACGATACATATCTCCATAGTGTGATGCTTTTTACAATGCAAAGTTAGTCATTTTTTGGCAGACAGGGGAGAAATTCCCACATATCTTTTCGTAAACACCTGTTTTCACATGCAGACCAAGCTGCTCAATCCCGAGAAAGGCTCTTGGAGTTCAAACAAGTCGTGTATACGGCATTGTGAGTAGTATTTCATGTCGCCCTTACGAGTTTTAACACATAAAAGTAATCATTTTATCTGAACCGAGCAAATATTTTTCATATTAATTTATTGATTATCAAACACTTTACTTAAATTAGCAGACCCTACTTAAGCTCTGCCATGGCGAGAAAACGTGCCATGAAATGGTACAATCTACACCTTAGACCGAGGGTTGAGTCGATTACAGAAGACAATGTGGAGTCAAATTGCTCCATGATTGAAAATATTCCTCCAAAAGGAGTGAGTTTCTCGGATTTTATTTGTATATTTGCCATGTCTTGTTGACTTTTTATCGTCTTTGGTATTACAACACTAAGATAGGTGAAATTTCTGACATGGCAAAATCATGAGTAACTTATTGGTGCCCAGGATATTATAAACAACGTCAAACTAAAGAGTTGCGGAATTAAGGACTACCTGAATTGACAAAAGAGGTGAGTGAGTACGAAAGTGAGGTAAACGGCTACCTTGCCGAAATGGGTTTTACGCTTTAACAAAGAAAATAACATCATGCTAAGTGAAAGTCAAAATATAGAATATAAAGAATCTTGGCGAGACGAATATCTGAAATGGATATGCGGTTTCGCCAATGCTCAAGGTGGTAACATTTTTATCGGTGTGAACGATGAAAAACAAGTGATAGGTCTGCCTGATGCCAAGAAACTTATGGAAGACATTCCTAATAAGATTGTCAACTACCTTGGCATCGTGGAAGATGTAAACTTGCTTACAGAGGGCAAAAAGGAATACATAGAGATTGTGGTGACATCAAGCACTATGCCTGTGGCTTACCGTGGTGTTTACCACTATCGTAGTGGTTCTACCAAGCAAGAATTAAAAGGACTGGCATTGCAGAACTTTATCTTGAAAAAGATGGGGTGGTCATGGGATGATATGCCAGTCGCTGGTGCCACGCTAAACGATATTGATCGTCAGGCTATCGACTACTTCTTGCGCAAAGGCATTGAAGTAGGACGTATTTCGGGTGATGCCTATACTTCATCTACTGAATCTGTGCTACAAAGTCTGAACTTGATAACAGAGGAAGGACAACTCAAGCAAGCCGCCCTATTGCTCTTTGGCAAGAATCCGAAGAGATTCTTTGTGTCTTGTGATTTTCGTATCGGCCGTTTCCGCAATGACGAGAGCGACTTGATCACACAGGACGTTGTAGAAGGTAATATCCTGCAAATGGTAAACCGTATCATTGAATTGTTGCGTTCCAAGTACCTTTTGTCCCCTATTCACTACGAAGGGATAACACGTATAGAGCAATTGGAAATACCTGAGGATGTGTTGCGTGAGGCAATTTGCAACGCCATTGTACACCGTGACTATATGGGTGTGCATACACAGATGAAAGTGTACGATGACTGTATCATGCTCTGGAACGAAGGCAAACTGCCCGAAGGTATCAATCAAGAGAAGTTGTTTGCCGAACATGCTTCACAACCCCGCAACCGCAACATAGCCAATGCCTTCTACAAGGCTGGCTTTATCGAGACATGGGGACGTGGCATTAACAAGATACGTCAAGGCTTGAAAAAGATGGGACTTCCTGAGCCTAAAATCGAGAATCATATCAGCGGAACATTGATTATCATTTACCGTAATGGCGGTGTAAATGGCACTAATGACACCAATAATGTCGGAAACATGTCGGAAACAAATGTCGGGAACATGTCGGAAACGAAGCTTACTGAACGTCAACGATTTATCTTGTCTTCTATCAAGAAAAATCCGTTAATCACAGGAAAAGAAATGTCGGAAACATTGTCGGTGACACAGCGTACGATAGAACGCGATTTGGCGGCAATGCAGAAAGCTGGCATCATTCGGCATGAAGGCAAGGTTAATGCAGGTGTGTGGGTGGTGCTTGAAAAGCCACAAAAGAAAGATTGAAAGGTATGAAAGAAACAATATTCAAAAATACAGAGATTGGTAGGATTCCTGAGGATTGGGTAATATTCCAGATTTCAACATTTCAAAGATTGATATTTGCCCTTTTCGGGCCTATCAGAGAAGCTTTCGGCTCTTTCAAGGCGATTTCTCGAAAGATATTCACCAGCGGAGCCGATTGCTATGTTTCACTCAGAATGATCACACTGGTCATGCTGGATTCAAAATATGCCCCTTTTTAAAGTTGGCTCATAAATTATGGAAGATAAGCGAAAACTACTCCATGATTTTCTTACAGCGTTCCCATTGGAAACCTTGTCGGAAATGCCATTGGATAAATATACTAACCTAAACAGAACTGACTCTTTCTGTTATTGGGTTGAGAGTAAAACCCATGAGTTAGGTTCTATACGGGGCGGCTCGTCCTATAAGTTTGGCATCTACAAGTACAACGAGAAACCAAAGGACACACGTGAACGATTCATGTGTGATGACACCTATGCTTGGTATACCAAGAACGGAAATTCGGCAGAAGAAGCTTACACATTGGTAAGAAGTGATATCGTGAAAATAGCCAACTATGCCAGAAACGGCGAGTTTGAAGCCATCGACAGCATAACCACCTTTGGCAATGTGTTCAAGTGGAAGATAGCCTTCTTATACTCCAATGAGCAATTGGTTCCTATCTATAACCGTACCATGTTGAAGAAAGCATCTGCCAAGTTCGGTTTGGACAATCCCAATGGCAAGAGTATTCCAGAGATTCAACGCTTCCTTCTCGAAAAGAAAGGTCCGGAAGACCTATTCGTGTTCTACGATAGGCTACTCCAAATGATAGAAAATAACAGTCAAGCAGAAGATACGCAATTATCAGAAAAAAAGTACTGGCTCTATGCTCCAGGTGAGGGAGCATCAAAATGGGATCTCTGCCAGCAAGACAATATCATCTGTATCGGATGGGATGACATGGAAGATTTGGAGCAATATGACTCTCTTGATAGCGTTAGAGACCATTTGAGAGATGTCTATGGAAAACCAGATGCAAGTTTCATGAATAATGGTCTTGCGATATGGCAGTTTGTCCATGAAGTACTACCAGGAGATGTCATTTTCGTCAAGTCAGGAATCAGTAAGATTATAGGCAGGGGAATAGTAAAATCCGAGTATATCTATGATGAGACCTATGAAGACTTCAGAAATATCCACAAGGTGGAGTGGACAAACATCGGAATGTGGGACGCTCCTCACAATTCTGTGTTGAAGACCTTGACAGACATCACCAAGTACCCCGACTATGTTAAGGCGTTGGAGGCATTGATCAACACACCCACCCAGAAACGCTACTGGTGGTTGGTGGCCAATCCCAAGATATGGAGCATGGCAGACTTGGCTGTAGGCTCTACCGTAGAGTACGAACTCTATAACGATAGCGGCAAGCAACGGCGCATCTTCCAGAACTCCCTTGACGCAAAAGCTGGTGATGCCGTCATTGGTTATGAGTCAACTCCTGTCAAGCAAATTGTCGCATTAGCAGAGGTTTCAAAAGAGCAGAATGGCGAGACTATAGAGTTCGTGAAGAAAGAAGCTTTGAAGAATCCGATAGATTTTCCGACCATCAAAGCCGTTGAAGGCTTGAAGGATATGCAATTCTTGGGAAATCCACAAGGCTCATTCTTCTGTCTGTCAGAAGCCGAATATGAACTTATACTTGATCTTATCCGTGAAAGCAACGCAGTCCCTGTTGTCAAACAAAAGGAGTTCTACATCAAAGATGATTTTCTTAGTGAGGTCTATATGGGTTCTGAAGCTTATGATAGCCTTGTCGGACTGCTGAGACAGAAGAAGAACATTATACTACAAGGTGCTCCTGGTGTCGGCAAGACCTTCACCGCCAAACGCCTTGCATACTCCATGCTCGGTCTGAAGGATGATGAGCAAATCGAGATGGTGCAGTTTCATCAGAATTTCTCGTACGAAGACTTCGTCATGGGCTACAAACCAACGAAAGACGGAGGGTTCATGCTGAGACCTGCCATCTTCTACAATTTCTGCAAGAAAGCCAAGAGTAATCCCGATAAGCAATATTTCTTCATCATCGACGAGATAAACCGTGGCAATCTGAGCAAGATTTTCGGAGAACTCCTCATGCTCATAGAGAAAGGCTATCGTGGCAAGACCCTCAAACTGGCGTACACAGGTGAAGACTTCACTGTCCCAGAGAACATCTACGTCATAGGCATGATGAACACGGCAGACCGTAGCCTTGCCATGATAGACTATGCTCTGCGTCGCCGTTTCAGCTTCTTTGAGATGGAGCCAGGCTTCTTGACTGATGGCTTTAAGCAATACCAAGAAAGTCTCCATGATGAGACCTTTGACCAGGTAATAGATGCCATCGTCAATCTCAACAATGTCATCGCCAATGATGACTCCTTGGGATCAGGCTTCTGCATTGGGCACAGCTATTTCTGCGACCAAGAAACTGTTAGCAAGGAATGGCTGAGGAATGTCGTGAACTACGACATAGCCCCGATGCTGAAAGAATACTGGTTTGATGACCCACAAAAGAGCAAGATGCAAATAGACATCATCAAGAACATACTATCATGATAATAGACAAAGGCATACCAATCAAGAACGTCTACTATATGCTCACATACGCATTCAAGGAGCTGAATCGGAACAATTATGAGCAGATAGCAGGAGAAGACTTTGAGGATATTCACGACCTGTTCGCGGAAATCCTCTCCCTCGGTATTGCCTATCTTTTGAAGCAAGGTCTCCATCGTCAGTACGTCATCAAGGAAAAAGAACTGCAAACGCTACGTGGAAAGTTATCTATGCAGCAAACCATCAAGAAGCGCATGACGAGAGACACCCACTTGGTATGCGAGTATGACACTTTCTCAGAGAACAATGTCTTCAACCAGATATTGAAATCGTGCGTACTCCTGCTGCTTCGCTATTCCGATGTATCATCAGAGAGAAAGGCAAAGCTGAAAAAGCTCATGATATACTTCGAGGCAGTTGATGAGATACCATCTTCCTCTGTTCACTGGGATATGTTGCGCTATGACCGCAATACACGCACATACCAGATGCTTCATAGCCTGTGCTATTTCTTGTTGCATAACCGACTGTTTACAACAGAAAGTGGAGATGTGAAGATGGAGCGTTTCTCTGACGCACACATGAACCTGCTCTTTCAGCGTTTCGTCATGGAGTATTACAAGAGGAAACATCCAGAATACAAAGCGCAGGCAAAGCAGATAAAGTGGGACTTGTGCGAGAACGAGAGTGTCTCAGCCTCTATGTTGCCTATCATGCAGACTGACGTTACCCTCGTCTTAGGAGATAGAGCGTTGATAATAGACACTAAGTACTATAGTCAAACCGTCCAGGAGAATATGGGAAAAATAAGCATCCATTCCCCCAATCTTTATCAGATACATACCTACGTCACAAATGAGGACAAATACCATGCGGGTCTCGTAGATGGAATGCTTCTCTATGCGAAAACATCCAGCGACATCCAACCGAATGTCCAGTTCAAAAACCATGATGGAAATGTTTTCATGGTAAAAACGTTGGATTTAAGCCAAGACTTCAAAGTCATTGAGGAACAACTGGAGAATATACCTAATTACAAAGTATAAATATGGCTGCCTATACATTTGTGTAGACAGCCATATTCTTATTTTGAGTATACTATTATTCTGCGCTGAACAAAGTCCATGTCAAACAATTCAGACCACCGCCACTATTAGTGTTCACATCGGAATTCTCTAGAATTTGAGTCATATCACAATCTATAAGCTCTACTTCATAAGAAGCTCCAAAGGCTTGCTGGATTTGTTGCACAGCTGCTTTGTCGAGTTCATCCCAATCTAATTTTGGAACGATAATACGTTTACCAACTTGTAGAAAATTAATGTATCCCCAACTTCTTGATTTCAAGAGGCTCCACATCTTGGTACCTTTGATTCCTTCAATATCTCCAAAGTGCAGACGTTCAATATCAAAGTATTCTTTCAGTGGCTCACTCAGACGTTCTTCATCGTCCAAATCACAGTAATTTGTAATCAGGACTTTTCCTTCAGTGATATATCTAACCATTCCATCGGCATGTCCAATCGGGTTTTCATCTTTTCCTTCCCATTCGATTAGAATAAGACGAATCTGATTATCAAAGAATTGGTTCCACCAGTCTGTAAGCTCCTCTTTGGATAGATTGTTCTCATTCAATACTTTGCTACACATGATGATTGTTGGCTTACCAAACTTGTCGATAGCCTTGATCACATTGCCTCCATCAAGAATAAGAGGGATTGTAACAACATTAAGATTAAGCTTGTCAGCCTTGTCAGTATGTACTTTGTGTAGCAACCAGTTTGTGATATAAGCTTTCTGGTCGCTAAGGTAATCCGGGCTATAGGTGTAGTTCAGAAAGAGATCTTTCGTCAGCTGCACTGGCATATAATCTCTTGACCAGATGTCACGAGTGTTACGCAGATCATAGTGCTTCAAGGTCCTAACAGACTCTTTCAATGCAGCATAAAATTTTACTCTTAACTGAGGATCCAAACCGCTGCTCTCTTTAGGTAGAAGACTGGAATAACAAACCGTATTGGTCATGTTATCCGTTATGAAGTTATCTTTTGATATTATCATACCTTAATTCCGCAACACTATTGTAAATTAAACCTTTTAAGTACCTGAGCAACAAAAAGTTGTCCAGGATTTTGCCATGTCGAAGAATTCACTTATCTTAGTGTTGCAAAAACGAACAAGAGAATCCGACGATAGACATGGCAAAGATACAAATTAAATCCGAGAAACTCACTCCTTTTGGAGGAATATTTTCAATCATGGAGCAGTTTGACTCCACATTGTCATCTGTAATCGACTCAACCCTCGGTCTAAGGTGTAGATTGTTCGGTTATCAGTACAGCGAAATCATCCGTTCACTCATGAGTATCTACTTCTGTGGTGGCTCATGTATTGAGGATGTCACTACTCATTTGATGAACCATCTCTCGCTTCATCCGACACTTCGCACTTGCAGCTCTGATACTATCCTCAGAGCGATAAAGGAGCTGACGCAAGAAAATATTTCATACACATCAGATGCGGGTAAGAACTACGATTTCAAAGTTCTGCCGTCGTAGCTAAGAATCCGTGTAGGAATAATATCTTCTTCATGCTCTAATCATTTGATAATGATGCGCCTATAATCTAGGAGGATAAGCCATGTTCAACTCCCATATTAAGCAATATATCTGCAAAAATACAAAAAAACATTCAGAAAAATGATTTTATGGATGGATTTTGTTGGCAGGGCGAACTTGATTTAACCTTATTTTATAAGATAGAGGGACGTTTTGAAAAACCGAAATCCTTAATGACCTTAATGACCGGATTTAGGTATTGGAAAATGACCGATAATGAATTTGACACTTCATGACCTCTTAAAACAAAAAGGCGCAAGGTATGGTAGATATAATCTTAGTAAAATGCAGAGTAATTTGCATTTTTCTTCATAATCATTCGTGTTTCTAACATATTTTACCTATCTTTGTGCCTTAAAAAACAGAAGTTGCAAAATGGAAAAGTATGTGTTAGAATTACAGGCTGTACTAGACAAATATAGAAGTCTTGGTATTTCACAGCAGATAGATTACGATAAGTTCTATCTGTATTCCATCATTACACACTCTACTGCCATAGAAGGTTCTACTGTGACGGAAATAGAGAATCAATTGCTCTTTGATGAAGGTATTTCTGCTAAAGGTAAACCCTTGGTAGAGCAGTTGATGAATCTTGATTTGAAGCATGCCTATGAGCAATCCATTCGATGGGCTAAGGAGCACAAACCTTTTTCTGTAGAAATGCTTAAGCAATTGTCTGCATTGGTGATGAAGAATACCGGCAGCGTTTATAGCACGCTTCAGGGGGAATTCGATTCTTCTAAAGGTGACCTCCGTCTATTAGGTGTCACAGCGGGAGCTGGTGGACGTTCCTATATGAACTTTCTGAAGGTTCCTGCACGGTTGGCTGATTTCTGCAATGAGATAAACCGCAGGCGTGAATTGCTTCTTGAAAACCCGAGTGAAATGGATGCATATTTGTTGAGCTTCGATGCTCATAACATCCTTGTCAGCATCCATCCTTGGGTGGATGGAAATGGCAGAATGTCGCGTCTCATCATGAACCACCTTCAGTTTGAATTTAATCTTGTTCCGACAAAGGTAATGACTGATGATAAGGCAGCTTATATTGAAGCTCTTAATGCATCACGAGAAGAAGAGTCGATGTTACCATTCCAGTCTTTCATGCTTCAAGAACATATCAAAAATCTTAAGGCTGAGATAGAACAGTACGAAAGATCTATGGATGATGATGTCGTGATAAATGTCGGGAAAGATTTTGAAAATGTCGGGAAAGAAAAACTGATTGAACTTTCTGAACGTCAGCAGAATATCATTTCTGTTGTTAAACTTCATCCAGCAATAACGATTCCGGAATTGGCGCAGAGAATGTCGGGAAAGAAAACTGTAACGACACGTACTATTGAAAGAGATATTGCTGCTCTTCAAGCTAAGGGAATCTTGAAACGTGAAGGCGGTAGAAAAAGTGGTCAATGGATAGTTGTAAACATCTGAATAACCCGAAATCACTTTTATTGTATTGGAAATTAATATTAATTAAAATAGTAGCTTATGAGCAATGTATATTTTGAACCTTGGGTTGGCTGCCAGTACTCCGAGGGCATAAATGGGAAACATATAATGGTTTTAGGCCATGTTCACGTTTGTGATGGATGTGATAAATGTGGTGTTGAAAAGTGTGATGATTTTTCTACACAGAAGGTGGTGGAAGATTATATTGTTTGGAGAAAAAACGGAACAATGCCATCTCCAGGATATGAAAAATGGCTTCAGACTTACCTCAACTTTGTCAAAGCTTTCTTCGGGTTTCAACCAGAACCTGAAGTTGAAGAAACAGACTTTTGGAACAAGATCATGTTTTACAACTATCTTCAGTTGGCCGTTCCCACTCCAACTACCAAAGCTCCTCATGATGCTTATGTCCGAGCTCAAGAGCCTTTTATATCTGTTATAAATAGTTATGAGCCGGATGTTATTTTCGTATGGGGAAAGCCAACATACGATAATACCCCTGCGTATAAAGGTGTAGAGCTAGAGCCATTGCAATTTAAAAATATAATTGCCAGACGATATGAGTACACTCTTGATTCTGGCAAGAAATGTGTAATGATAAAAGTACATCACCCATCTTGTTATTTCTCTTATTCTCAATGGCATGAAATAATTAAGCAAGCTTTGTGTTAGGCATTGAGGGACTTTCGAAATAGCCTGAAATCCTTAATGACCTTGACCTTCTGGAGGCCTTCTTCTCCAGGATGGCGGCGATGTTTACCACCACCTTGCGGAATTGACCCACACGCCTGGTTGGGTCGATGAGCGAAATATAAATTAACTGAGCCCACTTTAAAAAGGGGCATATTTTGAATCCAGTCTGACCAGTGTGGTCATTCTGAGTGAAACATAGCAATCGGCTCCGCTGGTGAATATCTTTCGAGAAATCGCTTTGAAAGAGCCGAAAGCTTCTCTGACAGGCCGAAAAGGACAAATATCGATCTTTGAAATGTTGAAATCTAGAATATTATCATCCTTCGGAGGTTCATCCACATACATCTGCTATATGCATGCATACGATGTTTGAGCAAGCCCCTATATCGGGTCTTGCCATTACGTGTATGAAAACTGTATTGGAACATGGCTGCTTCTACGTTATTCCGTTTATGCTGTTCCTCCAAAGGAAGGCTTTCTATCTGCTTCCTTAGCTGATAGGCTTTAATGTCTTTGTCTTCAAAGTAACGCCAACCGGTTTTGTTGTTCCATGGGATTCTCCAGCGCTTTCTGGAGCCCTGCTTTGTGACGGCTTTGACGGCCTCATAGGTGTTGCCAGTAGCAATTTCCCTGACGGTCAGACCATCCTCGTCATGTGGTATCAGTTCCCATCTACAGCCACCTTGCATCTTGCCAGTCTTGAGCTGCATGGTATTGTGATTCTTCGCAAACTCTCGATTGTCTGGACTTTGATAGGCACCATCTGCATAAAGGTCTTCAATCGTAGAATCCGTGACACGTTCACTGTTTTCCACAGCCTCCTGAAGGAAATGGCTGTCTGCAAATACTGCAGTTTCAACCTGAACGGAAATGATGATGTTAGGCTTGCCTTCCTCTACAGTCTCTGTGATGTTGGTCACATAGCCTTGCACCTTCTGGTCGTTCTTGGCACGATAGGTCGCATCAGGATCGTTAGGATTCTGAAGACTGTCTGCCTTTACCTCCTTCTTGTCTCGAAGTACAGCCTTTCCGTCCATTACGACATACTGTTCATCAAACAGACGCTGAAGAAGATCATGTGCAGGAGAAGTAGCTGGAAACATCGAAGACACGAAGCAACTTTCATTGTTCTAAAGACAGAACAATCTCTTTCGATTCTTTATATACAGCCCATGTCTGATGGCATGGGAAGAGAATTCGAGCATCTGTCTTCACATGCAACTAATCGCTATTTTATCCCGAATTGGGGTATACTTGGTTAGATCACTAAAAACACGACAATCGTTCTTGTCTATATGGGAAAAATTAAAGGATTTCTCTTTACCGTACGGTAAAAAGAAATCCTAATGGCCGATTCGAGTTAAAATATTACAATATATCCGAAATATATTTCAGACGTAATCTATTTAGCTCAAGGTCGAGATAAGTCATAACAACCCATGTTTCATAATGTTCCGGAAATTGAAGAGAAACAGAAGTTTTCTCATCCTTGTAGTTGCAAAATAGATCCCAATAGGGTTCTTCGTAATTACACTCGTCCTCTATTTTATAGTTGGAATATTTTGCATCCAATAATGAATGTAACTTTTTATATTCTCGATCTGCTAATGACTTATCCCCATTTTGGTTGTTAATATGGATATCAACCCTAAATAGTTTCCCAGAAAAAAAAGAAAAAACCACCTTGTCACATTCAAACCCTCCGAACTTTACGTCATAATAAATATACTTATTGCTTTTCACCTGTAAATAGTGTCCTTTTCGTATCATCGCATTTTTTACGAAAGCCTTTGTTGAGACACCTAATGTACATCCAAAGAAAGTACGCTGAATCTGTGCAGAGATTGTTAGCACAAGAAGTGACAAGGCAATAGATAAAATAAAACGTTTCACATATATAACTTATTTTAAAATATTTTGCATACTATTATGCAGGTACTCTTAAAATCGTCCTACAAAAACATATTAGACTGTATAAAAAGTTAATTTCTATATTTCATCAGAACTATCCTGTTTACGTTTTTTTGCCAACCCAAGATCTATGTAGGACAACCCCAACAACCTTTCAACTGAAAATCTATTATAAATTTGAAGATTAATATAAGTATTAACATCCCAATATCTACAATACCAGTCACTTACATAGTGGTAATAAAATTGTTCATCTTCTTTATACGCAGAATATTTGGCATCCAGTATTGATCTCAATTCTTTAAATTCAAGTTCAGGCAAGTTAATATTTATTTGGCTTTCCATAAAGAAATCTATACTTAATAGTTTACCCGCATAGAAGCTAAAGCATACCTCTTTGCAAGTATATTCAATGAACTTAACATTTTGATATACATATTTCTCATTCTCGTCAATTCTTTTGAGCCTATAGCCTTTTTTCGTCATGGCATTCTTTACAAATGCCTTTGTTGAGACCCCTAATGTACATCCTAGAAAAGTGCGCTGAATCTGTGCAGAAACCGTTATCACAACGAGTGATAAGACTAATGATAAAAGAAATCGCTTCATATATTCCTAATTTCCGCAGCACTATGAGTTAGCATTCTTTATAAGTACCTGAGCAACAAAAAGTTGCTCAGAACTTTGCCATGTCAGATTTTTCACCTACCTTAGTGCTGCAAAAGAAGTATAGCAAAATCTCCGAATGACATGGCAAATGTACAAATAAAATCCGAGAAGCTCACTCCTTTTGGAGGAATTTTTCCAATCATGGAGCAATTTGATGCTCTTTTAGCTCAAACCATAGACTCCACATTGGGGATGAGATGCAAATGGTATGGCTATCAGTATAGCGAGATCCTGCGTTCTTTGATGTGCGTCTATCTTTGTGGCGGCTCATGTGTCGAAGACGTGACAACTCACCTCATGAGGCATTTGTCTCTTCATCCATCCCTTCGCACTTGCAGTGCGGACACCATATTACGCGCTATCGAGGAACTAACTTGTGAGAACACCACCTATCAGTCAGCTTCTGGCAGAGTCTATGATTTCAATACTGCGGACAAAATGAACAGTCTGTTGATCAATGCCCTACTTGCAACTGGTCAACTGAAGGCTGGGCAGGAATACGATTTTGACTTTGACCATCAATTCATAGAGACGGAAAAGTATGACGCAAAGCGCACCTACAAGAAGTTCTTGGGCTACAGTCCTGGCGTTGCGGTCATCGGCGACGTGATTGTCGGCATTGAGAACAGGGATGGCAATACCAACGTGCGCTTTAACCAGAAAGAGACTTTGGGAAGAATCTTCAAGCGGCTGGAGGCATCGGGAGTGCATGTTGCTCGTGCCCGCATGGATTGCGGCTCGTGCTCGGAAGAGATTGTGGGAATGGTGGAGGCCCATTGCAAGCATTTTTATATCCGCGCCAACAGGTGCTCTTCCCTCTACGACACCATGTCTTCCTTGACGGACTGGCAGTCTGTCGAGATCAATGGCATCGAGTTTGAGTTGAACTCCATCCTTGTTGAGAAATGGAAGGGAAAGTTGTATCGTCTTGTCTTAAGGCACCAACAACCATGCGAGCGGGCTTGGTGCCTGCTCCGCAATGGCTGTTCCTCAGACGCTTGTTGTATTCTTTTTCGATCTTGGCCCAGGGGAGGCGGTCGGCAAGCTTGACCCAGCGGTTGGACTTGCTCAATCCCGAGAGTGCTCTTGGAGTTCAAACAAGTCGTGTATACGGTATTGTGAGTAGTACTTCATGTCGCACTTACGAGTTTTAACACATGAAAGTACGTATTTTTTATAAGTGATTGAGAATGAGATAAGTTTTTATCTCATAAAAAGAAGAGGTTACGAATTAGAAATAAACAGAATGTAGCATCCTGCTGTGATTTGCATAACCATCCAAAGAACTCTTTCGGTTGCAAAGGTACGATATTTAATCGGGGATAAAGAATGTTTTAAGATTTTTTATCCTCGATTTTTTGCTTGGGTAAATCTGTTTTTATTAAACCTTATTCTTCTCTATTCTTTGCTATTTCCATTTCAATCCATTCAAACTTATGTGGTAATGGTTCCTGTTTTGAATGGTCTATTTCGTTTGCATATTCTCATCCTTTCGTGTGTTTTGTATAAAAGTCAGCCGTCGTCGAAGAAAGACAGTCCTCGTACCTCAGACTAACTTCCTCCGACTATGGCACGGCAAGAAAAATCCTTGGCGGTATGCCTTGAAATACTTCAAGACTATACAGCCAAGGACTTTTCTTTGTTTGCCGTGCTGACAACGGCTGACTTTTATAGCCACAACTCGCAGTTCCATTTTTTATCGCACAATCCAAACGACATGAAACAGTGGCACGCCACCCTTTCATGTCTTAGTAGTACGGCATGAGGAAAAGTGCTTCTTTTTGTCGGTTGCAGGCTAACCGATCAAAAGAAACACCATTCCTTGATTTGCCGTACCATTTTGTTTGCATACTCCACCGCAAGAAAGAAGTCATTGATGTAAACCTCAACGACCACTTTCATGCTTGGCTGCACAGCCTTGGAGAAAACCCGATGCAAGAAGCATGGACAAGCCATACTCTTCTTTCATCGGAATTTCTCTGATGGCTGTGCCATTTTTGTATGCGATTTCCATTTTTCAAGACGTTTTTAAGACGACGTTGTATCCATTTCTCAGAAATGAGTATGCGATAATCGTGCAGTCCAAAAACTTCCGTGAAGTTTCTATTTTCATTTGCCGCTCTGATTTTCTTTCCTCCACATGGTCTTTCCTTTTGGCATCAACCGTTATCGTGCAGGTGCAAAGGTATGGCAGCGGGCTTTGGAAATAAAAGGTCGAGCCTTCGGTTTTCAAAAAAATCTCCACACCGTTGGGTAGTATTTTTCCGAAAAACCTTGTATTTCCAGCCTCGCCGCCCTTGAAAGGCACCTGAAACGAAACG
>ERZ780000.440-NODE-440-length-14547-cov-3.440243_pt1 | contig 14547 bp, 10 predicted proteins | sample MGYA00511089_ERZ780000 | MGnify/ENA primary metagenome ERZ780000 (study PRJEB29588, sample SAMEA2146321) | human gut metagenome | biome: human gut; feature: human-associated habitat; material: faeces | place: Denmark | collected 2008/2010 ...
GGCGGTGTGGAAACACGGATTCGGGAGCTGGGAAAACGCTTGAATTTGCCCAAAGTACATCCTCACAAGTTTCGGCGAACGCTGGCGACCTCAGCCATAGATAAGGGAATGCCCATAGAGCAAGTCCAGCAGCTTTTAGGGCATCAAAAGATCGATACCACCATGCACTATGCGATGGTGAAGCAGCAAAATGTAAAGCTGGCACATAGAAAATACATCGGATAGGATGGTGACTCTATATGGTTGAATATACCAAACATGAGCTTAAAGATGTCTGCAAAAGGTTGAGCAGTGGAAAGGGAATATCTTCAAAACTAATTGGTGAAAAAGGCTTGTACCCAGTATATGGCGGAAATGGTATCAGAGGATATACTGAACATTCTAACTTTAGTGGAGACTGCGCCATTATTGGCAGGCAAGGCGCATTTTGTGGGAATGTGCGTTATTTCAAGGGCGAAGCGTATATGACGGAACACGCCGTTGTGGTATGTGCCGATGACTTTAACAATACCCACTACCTTTCATATCTGTTGTCTACAATGAATTTGGGGCGGCTTTCTGGACAATCAGCTCAACCCGGATTGTCGGTAAAAACTCTTGGTATTCAGGAGATTATGCTACCTCCACTCGAATATCAATACAAAGTTGTTGCTTTACTCAATTCACTTGATGAGAAGATTGCTATAAACGAGAAGATAAACGATAATTTACAGCAGCAAGCCGAGCTGCTATACCACGAGCGGTTTGAAACAGTAGATCGCGACAAATTACCCGTTGGCTGGCGCATTGTACGGCTCGGCGATGTGGCAACCATCTCCAAAAAGAGCTTCAATCCAGCTAAAGAGCCGGAAATGCTACTTGAGCATTACAGCATTCCTGCTTTTGATGAGGCGCATTTTCCTGTGTTTGAGCCATCGACCGCGATTAAGAGCAACAAGTTTATCGTCGATGACTCCTGCTTTATGATTTCCAAGCTGAATCCGACAACAAAGCGCGTCTGGAAACCTTATTGCCTAACTGAAAATGCCGTCTGCTCAACTGAGTTCATTGTCTATAAGGCCAAAAGTCAAGAAATCACTGATTTCTTATATTCGGTTATTGACAGCGCTTCGTTTTCAGATTTTATGTGTAGTCATGTTACTGGATCGACAGGTAGTAGGCAAAGGACTACACCATCTGATACCCTTGCTTTTGAACTGGTTTTACCTAATGCCGAAGAGATAGCCGAGTACCAAGGTATTGTTTCACCTATGTTTGAGCAGATAAAATGCAATGCCACTGAAAATGACAGGCTCAAACGACTGCGAGATAGTCTTTTGCCGAAGCTGATGAGCGGTGAGATCGATGTCTCCGGCATTCAGCTCTAAGCCGCTAAATTATCGTTTATCGCCCTTGTCGCCCTACGAGCGACCACCTACTGCCAAAACGCGGTATAATATGATTTGAAAATGGGAGGTATGTGCAATGGATATACAAGAAACGATTAGCCGCGCCAGAAAAGAATACAAGGATTATCTGCGCGAGAAGCATCCTGACTGGGCAGAAAGCAGTCTCAGCACCCATGTTTCTGATGCCTTCTACCTGTATCAGAATACCATTGCCCTCTCCTTCTGGAAGTGTTTTGAGAGCGACGAGTCGATGGCAGCGGCAAAGCAGGATATACTCGAATATCTGAAACATGATGTGATGTCGGAACGCGCCGAGGAACGAACAGCCGATTATTTCAACGATCTCAAGATGCTCAAAGAGTTCCTGGACACCAAAGGCGGTGTGAGAGCCTATGTGGGACCGGAGTACGATTGCGAAGTGACTGTCTACAAGTATGCAAAGCTGGCTTATGATGGCGAGATTTCTTCCGATGACGCTGTTGCGGCCATGTGCAAAGAAGTTCCGTACTTCGGGGAAACATCCCATAAGCTCATGGTCATGCTGTTTGCATCCATGATGGAGGGATCAAGGTACACCCGCCGGGGCAATACAGAAACAACGATTTACTTCATCGTCCATATCGGACAGGACTATGGCAAAGATCGCATGGTCAATGCCTTAAAAGCAACCCACGAAAACATAACCTACTACTACGAGCAGACCGGAAACAAGTCAAACAGCATCCGCCGGGGCTGCACAAAGGTAGCCAAGGACAGCAATATAGATATGGATTTCAGCGAGAAGATGTTTGAGGGCATCATCCCGAAGGAATCCTCTGATACTGCCCTCACGGTCGATGACACAGCCGTCCGGTATTGGCTGTATGCTGCTGGCGATGGCTCGGTCAACTGGGAGAGCGATTATTCTGAGGGCATTATGGCTATCGGCTGGGATGACTTGGGCGATCTCATGCAGTACAGCTCCAAGGAAGAAATGCGAGCTAAGATGCGGGAAGTCTACGGAGGGACAAGCTCGTATAAGAACCAAGTTCACGCCACATGGCAGTTTGCAAATGACATCAAACCCGGCGACATCATCTTCGTAAAAAAAGGTAGAAAAGAAATCATTGGAAGAGGCGTTGTTGAAGGCGAGTATGTATATGATCCCACCCGCGAGCACTACCGTAACACCCGCACCGTCCGATGGACTGACAAAGGATTGTGGGAGCATCCTGAACAGTTGGCGATGAAGACTCTAACCGATGTAACGCCTTATACCGATTTTGTGAAGAAGACGCAAAGCCTTTTTGATGGAGAAAGCACAAATGTTGCTATCCAAGATGAGGATGAAGAGGAACGGACATACGATCCATATACCGCCGATGATTTCCTGCATGATGTGTTCATGGATGAAGATCGCTATAATACCCTCAAGGCTCTTTTGCTGACAAAAAAGAATGTGATCCTTCAAGGCGCACCGGGCGTCGGAAAAACCTTTGCAGCAAAAAGGCTGGCCTATTCTATCATGGGCGAGAAAGACACGAACCGCGTCAAGATGGTGCAGTTCCATCAGAGTTACAGCTATGAGGACTTTATCATGGGCTTCCGCCCCACGGAAACAGGCTTCGAGTTGAAGAAAGGCGTTTTCTATGAGTTCTGCCGCAAGGCCGCAGAAGATGACCGTCCCTATTTCTTCATCATTGACGAGATCAACCGAGGCAACTTGAGTAAGATTTTTGGCGAGCTGTTCATGCTCATTGAAAGCGATAAGCGCGGAGTTGAGTTGCAGCTTCTCTACGCAGACGAGCAATTCTCCATTCCAAGCAATGTTTACATCATCGGCATGATGAACACCGCTGACCGTAGCCTTGCCATGCTGGACTATGCACTGCGCCGCCGTTTCGCCTTCTTTGAGATGACACCGGCATTTAACTCGTCTGGTTTCAGGGCATATAGGGCAAAGATCAACAATCCGAAGTTCGACCGCCTGATTGCCACAGTAGAACAACTTAACGATGTGATAGCGAATGATGATTCGCTGGGCGAAGGTTTCTGCATCGGCCATAGTTATTTCTGCACGAACGCCACAGTCACAGGCGATTGGATGAAGTCCGTAGTAGAGTTTGAGCTGATCCCGCTGCTTAAAGAATACTGGTTTGATGAAGCCGCGAAAGTCAAGGATTGGAGCCGTACTCTTCGTGAGGTGGTCAAATGATTCCCGTTCGCAACATCTACTATATGCTGGCCTATGCGTTCCAAGTGTTGCACGAGCAAGGCTATAAGGATGTTGCCGCTGAGGATTTCCGAAACACCGCAGAACTGCTGGCCGCTATCCTATGCAAAGGCGTGTCTGTTCAGATTAAGAGGGGCTTATGCAGACAGTACATAACAAAGGAAGAGCCGCTGGCTTCTCCAAGAGGAAAGCTTGAAATTGGAGAATCCATCAAAACCCAAGTCCTTCGTAAAAAACAGATCGTCTGCGCCTATGATGAGTTTTCGGTTAATGCCTATACAAATCGCATTATCAAAACAACAATGACCGTCCTGCTCCGTGCAGATATTGCCAAGGCGAGGAAGAAGGAAATCCGCAAGCTGCTTGTCTTCTTCGATGGCGTAGATACTTTGGACGCTCACACCATCAACTGGAACATCCAATATGACCGCAATAATCAGACCTACCGGATGATAATTGAAATATGCCGGTTTGTTCTGAAAGGACTGCTGCAAACGACCGCAGACGGATCTACCCGTATTATGGATTATGCGGATGATATGACAATGGCAAAGTTGTATGAGAAATTCATACTGGGCTATTATCAGCGGGAGCACCCGGACATCCGTGCTTATTCTCCGCAAATCGCTTGGCAAGTGACAGATGGGTACAGAACGCTTCTGCCTACCATGCAGTCCGACATCGTGCTGTCAAACAAGAAAGCTGGAAAGACGCTTATAATCGACGCAAAGTTCTACACGCACAATATGCAGATGAAAGCCCCCTATATGACGCAAACGCTCCACTCAGGGAATTTGTATCAGATTTTCACCTATGTCAAGAACTGGAATGCAGCGCCCGGAGAAACGGTAGCGGGGATGCTTCTATACGCCAAGACGGATGATGCCGTTCAGCCGGATGGAGATTACCAGATGAGCGGCAATCAGATCAGCGTAAAAGCGCTTGATATGAACTGCGAGTTCGCTGTGATCGCAGGACAGCTTGACACGATTGCAGAAAGGGTTAGATGATAACACAGCAGATCGAACAAAGGAGCAACGGAAATGGCAGGATATTATACCGAATCAAATTACGAGAATGCAGTTCTCCAATTACTCAACGAAGGGCTTGGCTACACCTATGTCTACGGACCGGATGTGGAGCGTGATTATCACTCTCCGCTCTACGAGGATGTCCTATTGCCCGCCTTGCAGCGCATCAATAAGGACTTGCCTCTGGATGCTATCAACGAGGCCATCTACAAGCTCAAGAACTTTGAGTCCGGCTCGCTGTTGCAAAAGAACATGACCTTTACCGACTATCTGCAAAACGGTATCTCTGTAAAATACTTTGTAAATGGCGAGGAACGCTCCACCCTCGTCTACCTTCTTGATTTCAAAAATCCTGCCAATAACAACTTTACCGTTGCCAACCAGTGGACTTTCATCGAAAATTCCGAAAAACGCCCGGATGTCATTCTCTTCATCAATGGTCTGCCCCTTGTCGTAGTGGAGCTGAAATCTCCCTCCCGCGAAGAGACAGATGCTTCCGACGCATATCGCCAGCTCCGCAATTATATGTACGAGATCCCCTCCATGTTTATTTACAATGAGGTTTGTGTCATGAGCGACATGACCACCTCAAAGGCCGGAACCATCACTTCCGGTGAAGACCGCTTCATGGAGTGGAAAACAACGGACGGCAGCTACGAGAACACACAGTACGCAGCCTTTGACACCTTCTTTGAGGGACTGTTTGAGAAGAACCGTTTCCTCGACATCCTGAAAAACTTTATCTGCTTCAATGTGGACGGCGAGAAGACATTCAAAGTGCTTGCCGCCTACCATCAGTATTTTGCCGTCAAGAAGGCGATTGCTTCCACTCAAAAGGCAACCGTCACAGATGGCAAAGGTGGTGTGTTCTGGCACACGCAGGGCAGCGGAAAGTCGCTGTCTATGGTGTTCTATGCCCACTATCTACAAGAGACATTGGAAAGCCCGACAATCGTTGTGATCACAGACCGAAACGACTTGGATGACCAGCTCTACGGCCAGTTTGCCCGCTGCAAGGATTTCTTACGCCAAACGCCGCAGCACGCCCAAAGCCGAACCCACCTGAAAGAGCTGCTTGCAAACCGTCAGGCAAACGGGATTATCTTCACAACCATGCAAAAGTTTGAGGAAAGCGATGAGCCTCTTTCTGAGCGTCGGAATATCATCGTCATGGCGGATGAGGCGCACCGCAGCCAATACGGATTAACGGAGAAAGTTGTAGTCCGCCAGAAGGAAGACGGCGAGGTCGAAGCAAAGACAATTATCGGCACTGCCCGGATTATTCGTGATAGTCTTCCGAACGCTACATACATCGGTTTCACCGGTACTCCCATCTCTTCAAAAGATCGGAGCACCCGCGAGGTGTTCGGTGATTATATCGACATTTACGATATGACTCAGGCGGTTGAGGATGGAGCGACCAGACCGGTTTACTATGAAAGCCGCGTCATCCATCTCAAGCTTGATGAAAAGACGCTGCATCTTATTGACGATGAGTATGACCTGATGGCAGAGAATGCCGATCCTTATGTTATCGAAAAGAGCAAAAAGGAACTTGGCCAGATGGAGGCAATTTTGGGGGCCGACCAGACGATCCGTTCTCTGGTAGACGATATTCTCGACCATTATGAAAACTATCGCGCCAATATTCTGACCGGAAAGGCGATGATTGTTGCCTACTCCCGCCCCATCGCCATGAAGATATACAAGCGGATTTTGGAACTGCGTCCTGCTTGGACGGAAAAGGTCGCAGTTGTCATGACGCAGGGCAACAACGATCCCGAAGAATGGCGTGAAGTAATCGGCAATAAGGCTCACAAAGAAGATATGGCGAGAAAATTCAAAGACAACGACTCGCCGCTTAAAATCGCTATTGTTGTGGATATGTGGCTGACCGGCTTTGATGTTCCTTCCCTTGCTACGATGTATGTCTATAAGCCGATGGCTGGACACAACCTCATGCAGGCTATCGCTCGTGTCAACCGCGTTTTCAAGGACAAGGAAGGCGGTTTGGTTGTTGACTATGTGGGCATCGCTGCTGCGCTGAAACAGGCTATGAATGACTACACAGCGCGGGACAAGAAAAACTACGGCGACACAGATGTCAGCAAAGCTGCCTACCCGAAGTTCCTTGAGAAACTGTCCGTGTGCCGTGACCTATTCTATGGTTATAACTACGATAAGTTCATGACCGGAACTGACCTTGATAAGGCGAAGGCAATTACCGGAGGTGTAAACTACATCCTCGGCAAAAGCGTTGCAGAGCAAGACCTTCCCGACAAGGAGAAGACGCAAAACATCTACATCAAGGAGGCGTTGCTGCTCAAACAGGCACTTTCGCTGTGTGGTAGCTTGGTAGATGAAAAGACACGCTTTGAAGCGGCATTCTTTGAATCTGTCCGAACGATGATTGTCCGGCTTCTGTCCGGCGGTACGGGTAAGAAGTTTACGCTGCCGGAAGTAAACGAGCGGATCAATGAGCTGCTGAAACACAGTATCAAGAGCGAGGGCGTAATCAACCTCTTCTCGGATGTGAAGGCGGAGTTTTCGCTGTTCGATCCGAAGTTCCTTGAAGAGATTGCCAACATGAAGGAGAAAAACCTTGCTGTTGAACTCTTGAAAAAGCTGATTGCCGAACAGGTGTCGGTTTACCGGCGAACTAATATTGTCAAATCGGAGAAGTTTTCTGAACTTATTCAGGGTGCAATGAACCGATACCTGAATGGGATGCTGACCAATGAGGAAGTCATTCAGGAGCTTTTGAAGCTTGCCAAAGAAATTGCCGATGCAAACGCAGAGGGCGAAAAGCTGGGATTGACCGCCGACGAGCTTGCATTCTACGATGCTCTGACCAAGCCCCAAGCCATCAAAGACTTCTACGAACATGACGAACTGATTGCAATTACAAAAGAGCTGACCGATCTGCTCCGTAAGAACCGGACAATAGACTGGCAGAAGAAAGAAAGCGCCAGAGCCGGTATGCGCCGGTTGGTCAAGCGCCTTCTCAAAAAACACAAATACCCGCCAGAGGGCATGGATGACGCAGTTCAGACCGTGATGAGCCAATGTGAAATGTGGACGGATAATGTAATGACTGTGTGACCTTTCATCGTCTACTGTTCGTTATCAACGCTATGCCTCGAAAGGAACATAATATGGATGTCCGCGAAACAACAGAGCTGGATGAAGATGAGCGCATTATCACGATTGCAGATGGCAGCGATACTGGAATCGTCAATAATCAAGTCCCCGAAGCAGATATAATCAGGTATAAAGACAGCACCTATGAGATTGTTTCTAAGATTGCCTATTTGATTGGTGTGCCAAAGCGGATTTTTGAGAATGAGCACGAGCCGCCTAAAACGGAAGTTTATGAAAGGCTTGAACAGGACAAGGCGGCTCGGATAATCCGCCACCTGTGCATTATCCGAACGGCCATAGAGCGGAATTTCAAACACATCAATGAAAAGATGCGGTTTGACTATACTTCAATTTACAATCTCCCTGAATATATTCCGCCAGACAGCATGACACAGCTCAGTGCCGATGGAGTCAATTTTGTCCGAAAGAGCAGCAAAAAACTTTGCCATCATGTTATTGAGATCAACAAGTTGATAGCTGATAGAATTAACAACTGCAAAAAGCTATTTCCTCTTTGGCTAAACTGGCAATATGTAAAAAATCTTTTTGTGATGCCCAATGGTCTAACTGAGGATGGAACAAAGGCCGCTGCGGATATTTACTACTCGCATTTGCTTTTCTATCCGTATCAGGTTTACATCAACTGGACTCCTAAAGAAGAAGGGAACATTCTCTATAATGACAAGAAATTTGTCACCTTGCTTTACCAATGGAATAATGACTATTTCACAGAATATAGCAAGGTATCAGACGCAGGGAGCTATGTTAAGGGAAGCATCTATGAGTTTATAGAAAGCAGCGAGAAAGTTGTCATCGTGGTAGATTGCGAAAATTCAGACCCATACAAACTTTGTGCAACGCTGAGGAATCTTGACCGTCAATATACAAAGAAGATTTCTTCAATCATCTTGTTTGATGATGTTCATGCTGCATCTGCGTGGCGCATTTTGGAGAGCTTCACCGCAATCCCTGTTGAGCACATGATGATCGAACGAGTGAAGCAAAATAAATCCCTTGTTGATGTGATGCTCATTTCAAGAACCTGTCAGGAACACTATAAAAACAATGTGGATTCCTTCATCCTTGTGTCAAGCGACTCAGACTACTGGGGGCTGATTTCGTCTCTGCAAGATGCCCGTTTTCTTGTCATGATCGAACGGGAAAGCTGCGGGCCAGACTTGAAAAATGCACTTTCAGATGCCGGAATATTCTACTGCTACATAGATGACTTCTATTCAGGGAATACCGAAGACATCAAGCAAGGCGCACTCTTTAAGGAGATGTATCGGTACATCGACAATGCCGTCAGACTCAACATATTTGAGATGTTTGATGAAGCAATACGCACAACACGGATTGAAATGAGTTCAGCAGAAAAACAGCAATTCATTTCTCAATATGTGAAAACGATGCAAATGAGGATTACCGACAGTGGTGATGTGGTCTTGGAGTTCAAACGAAAATAAGCGGAGGTGTAAAATTTATGATGGACGAATTATGGCGCGCAGAGGAAAAGAAAACATTAGAGAGGATTGCCAAGCTGACCGAATTGGGAAAAGTCAAATGGGAATGCGTAGAATACAATCCGCTGTGTTTCATGAATGAGGACAAGGTGGATGAAACCTCTGCTTATTTGTGCCAGATGTTTACTCTGACATCGGAAATCGGTGGGATGCCTTACGAGCTTGAAATAGCCGAATACATTACCGTACCTGATGGGAAGGGCGATATAGCGCTTACCTTAACACGAGATGTCCCTGATGATTTTATGAAGATTGATTCCATACTGTCCAGTGATGTTGATGAATATGAAAACTGTGAGCCGAGCGAGATAGGTAAACAGTACAAAGATGATCCTGCCATGCGGCTAACAGAAGCCATCGTCCCCGTAATAATTGAGTCCGAAGCTGTTCAAGACACTTTTGAATGGGCTAGGTTCATCAATGAAAATGGAATTGCAGATGAGATTCTTAATCATCCAGTGGTTCGGCTTGCTGAAAAGCTGTTTAATAAACATCGCCTTCTCGACTACCACCGGATTCTTTTCGACATCCCTTATAGGGAAAAATTGATCTCAGAATAAAGAATAAGCCGCAGTCCCCACAACGGGAACTGCGGCTTATTCAATTCATTGCTGGCAAATAACCAGATTATATGTTTTCTACCACAAGCGTTAAGGGATTGATGACACGCACCGGCTTACCCTGCTGTTGCGCATACTGTACGGTTTTCCCGGTACCACTCGGTTTCCCGTTCCATCCCGCTATAATGTAATCAGCCTGGTCCACCATATAACGATTGCGCTTGTGCATACAATCTGGCGTATAACGCTGCTGCAAGAGCGTTTCTTTGTCGCATTTGGAGGCTATATCAAAGTACCGATCCCTGAGCGCCTCGCTCCATTTCTCGGCTTGCGTTTCGCAAGGGATGACACACTCAAGCGTAATGCCATTATAAGCCGATTTCAAGTCAAGGACGATCTCAGCCGCAAACATATCAACGCCTATTGCCATACCGGTGATAAAGTGCGTAACGCCATTCTCTTCAATCTGCCTGATTATTTCATCTCTGAGCTTCTGCTTGAGTGCAATACATCTTTCGTCTGCCTCATTGAATCCAAACGGGAGGCTCTGGGGTCTGTGGCCGGTAAATGCACATTTCTTTGTCTTCATATCTCATCTCTCCAACTGTGTATTTTAGCGTTATTCTCATTCGATTATACATAGTATAGCATGAAGAGATGCAGAAGTCAGTCGAAATACGCGGTAAAAGAAAAAACTGCGCCGAATAAGCGCAGTTCAATGACGAATGTTATTTTTCATTCTCTTTTTCTTGACGGATCAGGAGTTCAACTATTTGGAGAATGCGATTTTGAGCATCAACCGAAAGGGTGCCCAATTCATTCGAGAGCTGTGTTGCCTTATACTCTGTCGTGTGGTCGAGTACATCACAGAAGATGGCATCCGCAGATACCTCAAGAGCGTTAAGCAACAATATCAAATTTTCACAACGGGGAAAAGATGCGCCCCGTTCTAAGGTTGAAATATAGTTTGCAGTGAATCCGGTCTTTTCGGCAAACTCTTCCTGCGTAAGACCGAGGCGTTCGCGGCACTGCTTGATCCGCTTGCCTATTCGCTTATCTATCATGACAACTACCATGCCCTTTTCTGTATCGTTCATAGTAATTATATGGACAAGCGGCACAGTTATACAGAAACGCTAATCCACTCTCAATGTATTAGCGGCATAGTGCGGACGAAATTCATGAAAGAATCACAAAAAAAGAGCCTCAGCCGACACCCGCAAGGACATCGACCGAGGCTCTTCGCTTTTGATAGAAAATCAACCTTTATTCTGACATTTCAGGCGTTTGGAGCTTAGACAGGAAAACATACGGGGCTACGCTTCATCTCTGCTCAGAGGGCAGGAAATCAGCGATTTTCGACCTTTATCCCGACAGATTTTGGCTTTGTCCTGAGCGCTTGGAAAAGTAATGCGGACAGGCGATGATAACGGCGCGGAAGCTCTGCTTGCAAGGATGAATGCAGCGGCGGCACAGGTCATTGTATTTGCGCCGTCCGTCGCTGCCTAAAAAGAAACTCCATTCGAGCTTCCATTTCTTACTCCGGCTCATAACTCACGCTCGCTTTTCTTCTCCTTGTGGGGAGAAGGCTTATCCGTTTGCTGGGCTGTTTTGGCGGATTTCAGCCGATCCATGATAGAAGTTTTCCCGCCCTTCTCGCTCGCTTTGTCTTCCTTCGGACCGTTGTTGATGATCCCGTCAATCATGCCGTAGTCATCCTCAAGCGACATTTCAGCGGCTTTGAGCGGATTCTGCTTTTCCAGCTCGGCTACCCAATCCGCTTTCTCCACACCGAAGATACCGCCTTTGGCGGCGTGTTCCTTGATCTCCTTGGCGTCCAGAACCAGCCCCTCGGTATCGTCGCCGTACAACCGGTAAATCTGGCACGACTTCATGACCTCAGCCGCAGCCTCTTCCCGCATGGGTAGCATCCCGCCCCATTTGTAGCCGTACTGCTTCATATCCTCGATGCTGATGCTGTCATCCGGCATCTTCTCGACCGGCATGACCTCCTGACGGAGCAGATTGACTGCGGTCTCGTCGAAACCGTCATAGATATGGGACAGCACCAGCTCGCCGCGCTCATCGACAATGATGCAGGAGGCATCGTCCCCAAAGGTATCATGCTCCATGAGCCAGAAGGTGTGACCATCAATCTCTTTGTGGTCAATCGTGTGCCATGTGCCGATATGACCATCCACCGCCATACCGGAGGTGTTCTCGTTGATAATGGAGCTTTTCTCTTCAAGAACAGTCTGTTTCTGCTGTTCTTCGGAAATCATCGGGATTGCCACGATCCTGTCTCCGATTTTGGCAAACTGCTCCGGCATTTTGAACTCAGTCATAAACTGCCGCAACAGATCCGGCGAAAGCGAACCGAAGCTGTCATCCGTCAGCCCCGTGATGAGGAAAGTGCCGGCAACAATGTCATAGATTTCACCGCTGTCATCCCGCAGAGCGCGGTTGAGAGGCAGCCCGTTCATCTTGCCTTCTTCGTTGCAGACAATGGCAACCGGCTCTTCAAAGGGATAGACCGCCTCAATGTCCCCGCCAACCTCATGCTGTAAGAACTCAAGGTTGGAAGGGATTTCTTTCACATAGGGTTTCTTATCCGGCTCAACCACCAACACAGTGATCGTGCTCGGCTGCTCCAATTCCTCGCCGCTTCCGGTGACGCGGTACTCATCGGGAATATCCTCAAGCGTACCGTCAAAATAGCGGTTCCAGCTATCGCCGGTAGGACGGATATACCCGGCGTCGGTCAGCGTGCCGCCTTCATTGATTGCGCAGTCTTCACCGTACCGCTCAAAGTCGATGTAATCCACAAAGCTGCCGAACTTGTTGTCAATGTTGTAGCCACCCTCAAAGAAGTAGTAACGGCCGAGATCGTCATAGTCCTTGATGTCGGGGATAAAATCATAGTTGTCGAGATTGTAGGTCAGGTTGATCAGATCGTCGAGGTCGTTCACTTCATCGCAGCCGCTATCCATGATCGCCACGAAATGCTCAAGCTCAGAGTGGGACATCTCATCCAGTCGGGCGGCGAGGTAGTTAATCTTATCGAGGTTTTCGTATTCGCCAAGGAGATTGCTGACTCCATGAATGGAGCAGTCATAATCCGTGATAAACCATTCCTCATAAACCTGACCGAACTCGTCCTTCGAGCCGATGCCGATCCGCTCGAAGACCTTCTTCATTTCTTCTTCGGTGGTCGGGAAATGCACCCATTCACCGACAAGCTCGCCTTCATTGTACTTGCCAAGATTGGTCACGAAAGCTTCAAAACTGCCATCCAACACGGGCATAGGCATCCTCCTTTCAATCGTCAATCATACTGTCCGGCGCGATGTAGAGCTGGGCAAACGCCTCGTCAGTGATGCCCTCAAGCTTCCGAACGGTATGGAAAAGCAGCTCCGCCATCTCATCGTCCAGCTCGTCGATGGGCAGCGACTTCATTTCAGCAATCAGCCTCTTGCGGCTGGAAGTGTCGAAGCAGCACATCAGATTCGTCTCTTCCACGGTAAAAAACATAATCACATCTCCATTTCCTTTGATTTCGGTTTCTTTGTATGCTCAGGCTTTTTAGCGCCTTTGTCCGGCGCAGTCTGGGCGTGTTCTTTGAGCTTTGCGAGGACAGAGGGCTTCTTCTGGGAGGTATGCTCTCTGCGATCCATTGCTTCCCATAGGCTTTCTGCCGGGGCGTCCTCCACATAGGAACGGACAATAGACAGCCGTTCACGGAATGGAACGGGATTTTTCCTGTCCGTGATGTCTGTCAGACTGACCTCTTCGTTTTGAAAGTCCACCTTGTCAACGCGGACAGTTTTGCCGTCCATATCCATCACCGTGCCGACAGGGATGTAATCCTCAGCGAGAAGATGCTTGACGGTTTCCTGTCTGCCGTCTTCACCGGGCTGCGTGACAAGGACATCATTGCCTTGCCCCCACAGCGCCTTAGCCTTGGCAACCCACTGATCTTCCCGAAAGCCGGTCACGGCAACCTGTCCGCCGCCTTCTAACTCTTTCATCAGGAGCTTTGTGCCGAGCGCGGGCGCTGCCTTCTTCGCATCTTCGCCGTAAATCTCGAAGTAGCCGTTCTGGGCAAAGCAGACAATCGCTTCGGGATGGGCTTCCTTGACGGCGTTGTAGGCGGTCTGCGCTTCAAGAGGCAATATGCCAAGCTTTTCGGTCACGCCATGCTGGACGGCAAGCTTGTGAATGTGATCATCAATACTGCCGGCTTTCGCATGGTAGCTCGTTTTGAAGCGCTCACGGCGGAGGATCATGTCAAGCTCAGCCGCGTTCTCAGGCAGATAGCTCACCGACACGACCTCGTCGTGCTTTTCTTCCAGCGGGATCGCTTCGCGCCGGTAGCTGCGGAAAGGCAGATAAAAGGTGGCATCGTCCTTAAAGGAGACTGCCACTGTCCCAACCGGAACGGTGAGCTTTTGCATCCTCTCTACATGGGCGGCATAGTCCAGCTCAATGAGGTTGCCTCTGATGGTATCGCCCTCTACGCCCTCGATCTCAACCGCGTAGGCAAGGATGGGATCACGGGTTTGCTCATGGTAAAACTCCCACACTTTGTTTTCGTAGGAATCCTCCACATAGACTTCACGCTCAGGCAGGAGGTAAGTGCCGTTCGGACGGGACATCCAAAGAAGGCGCTTGTCCTCGGGGGGTTGGGAACCG
>ERZ780000.464-NODE-464-length-14050-cov-6.050018_pt1 | contig 14050 bp, 12 predicted proteins | sample MGYA00511089_ERZ780000 | MGnify/ENA primary metagenome ERZ780000 (study PRJEB29588, sample SAMEA2146321) | human gut metagenome | biome: human gut; feature: human-associated habitat; material: faeces | place: Denmark | collected 2008/2010 ...
AGGCTCCAGAAGAGAGAGAAAGAGGTATCACTATCTCTACAGCTCACGTTGAGTATGAGACAGAGAAGAGACACTATGCACACGTTGACTGTCCAGGACATGCTGATTATGTAAAGAACATGATCACAGGTGCTGCTCAGATGGATGCAGGTATCCTTGTTGTTGCTGCTACTGATGGTGTTATGGCTCAGACAAGAGAGCATATCCTTCTTGCTCGTCAGGTTGGTGTTCCTTACATCGTTGTATTCATGAACAAGTGTGATATGGTTGATGATCCAGAACTTCTTGAATTAGTAGATATGGAAATCAGAGAACTTCTTAACGAGTACGGATTCCCAGGAGATGATACTCCAATCATCCAGGGTTCAGCTCTTAAGGCTCTTGAAGATCCTAACAGCGAATGGGGAGATAAGATCCTTGAGCTTATGCATACTATTGATGAGTATGTTCCAGATCCAGAAAGAGATACAGATAAGCCATTCCTTATGCCTGTAGAGGACGTATTCTCTATCACAGGACGTGGTACTGTTGCTACTGGTAGAGTAGAGAGAGGTGTTCTCCACGTTAATGAGGAAGTTGAAATCGTTGGTATCCACGAAGATATCCGTAAGGTAGTTGTAACTGGTATCGAGATGTTCAGAAAGCTTCTTGATGAGGCTCAGCCAGGTGATAACATTGGTGCACTTCTTAGAGGTGTTCAGAGAGACGAGATCCAGAGAGGACAGGTTCTCTGCAAGCCAGGTTCAATCACACCACACCACAAGTTTACAGCTCAGGTTTACGTATTAACAAAGGACGAGGGTGGACGTCATACTCCATTCTTCAACAACTACAGACCACAGTTCTACTTCAGAACAACTGATGTAACTGGTGTTTGTGAGCTTCCAGCTGGTACAGAAATGTGCATGCCTGGTGATAACGTAGAGATGACAGTTGAACTTATCCATAACGTAGCTATGGAGCAGGGTCTTCGTTTCGCTATCCGTGAGGGTGGTAGAACAGTTGGTTCTGGTGCTGTTGCTACAATCATTGAGTAATTGTTATTAATACAGTTCTTTCAAGGGTTTCCGAGGTTATCGGAAACCCTTTTTTGCGCGAGCAGCTCCTTGAGAAGTCATGGGCAGTTAGCAGTCGTGCTCGCGAAGTAATGAGCTAGAATATGATAAAAAGAGGAGTACAACATGCTATACATAATGCGTCATGGCAGGACGGACTGGAATGTACGTCATAAATTGCAGGGAAGAACAGATATACCGCTTAATGATGAAGGCAGAATGATGGCGGCAGAGGCTGGGAAACAGTATTCAGATATACATTTTGACATATGTTACTCATCTCCTTTAGAAAGAGCAAAAGAAACAGCAGACATTTTCTTGAAGGGAAGAAATGTTCCTGTGTATACAGATGACAGACTTGTTGAGATGGGATTTGGAGTATATGAAGGAATAGAGAATTCATTTGCTATAGATGACTGTCCAATTAATACTCTTTTTAAGAAGCCTGAGAAGTATGTTACAGTTGAAGGTGGAGAAAGCTTTGAAGAACTTTTTGCAAGGACAGGGGAGTTTATAGACAATGTAGTTATGCCACAGGTAAATAGTGGCAAAGATATACTGATTGTTGGTCATGGTGCCATGAACTGCAGTATTATAGCAAAATTCAGAGGAACACCACTGGATAAATTCTGGGATGGAATGACTGATAATTGTCAGGTAGTAAAGCTTATATAATATTATAAAACACAATTTTTACGATTTATTCAGACCAAATCATGCTTGGTTTCGTATATAAGTATAGAAGTTAATAAATGAGACTTTGACTTACAACGGAAGGTTAGGATGGTGATTGGGATGAGTAGGAGAGATGGCAGGAGAAAATACAAAAGAAGAGGAAAAAGGAAGAATCAAATATTCCTTGTAATGATGACTATACTGGCATGTACGGTTACAATTGTATTAACAGTAAAGATGAATAATCAGAATGTCAGCAAAGGTGTAGCAGTTGGTGCAGAATATACAGCGATTAAGAGCGATGGTAATGTGACGGAGGAACAGCTTTCTGTAAGTGAAGAGACTGTAAATGATTTACCAGATGTATACAGAATAGAATGCTATGAATCGCTTAATCAGAATCCAGAGCTGCCAACAGGATGCGAGATTACATCGTTAACCTCCGTACTAAATTATTATGGCTGTAATGTTGATAAAACAACTATGGCAGATGAATATCTTAAGAAAGGCAATGGCAGCTTCTACGAAATGTTTCTTGGTAATCCAAGGGATAACACAAGTTATGGATGCATGTCACAGCCAATTGTTAATGCAGCTAATAAATATTTTAAAGTTAATAATATGTCAGCAGTTGCAAAGAATATCAGCGGAACAGATTTTAAAGAGATTCTTGGTATGGTTGCCCAGGGTGACCCGATAGTAATATGGAATACAATAGATATGAGACAGCCATATGAATCCAAGACATTTGTATTTAATGGGAAAGAATACACATGGATGTCTCCAGAACATTGTGTTGTAATTACAGGATATGATCTTAACAAGAATATTGTTTATATAATGGATCCTATGGAAGGTAATGTAACAAGGAATCTTGAGACATTTCAATCAAGATATGAAGCGATGCACAGCCAGGCTGTCTATATTATAGAATAATTAAGGGAGGACAATATTGTCCTCCCTTTAGTCATGTTATTAGTTTGATTTAATATTGTGCCTTGCATTAAGCTTCTTGGCACAATGTATGAATGCAGGGAACAAAAATGCGTCAGCAGCAATCCATGCAATTGGTGAGGCGAGGCATGCACCCATGAATCCAATGCTTGGAATAAGTATGATGGCTGCAAATGCACGGCCAATCATCTCTAAGATACCAGCTGATATTGCAAATACTGAGAAGCCCATACCCTGTATGCAGAATCGGACTACGTTAACACCTGTAAGCGGAATGTAGAAGCATGCAGATGCAAGAATGAACTGTCTTGTAAGAGCAATAATTGTTGTTTCTGATGCATTAACGAATAATAATGCAATATAATCTGTAGTGAAATACAGTGCAACAAGTGAAAGAACACTGTATATTGAACCGATTATCATTGCAGAACGGACACCCTGACCGAGTCTTTTAATCTTGGCAGCACCTACATTCTGTCCGGCATAGGTTGCCATAGTTGAGCCGAGTGCATCAAATGGACAGCATGTGAAGTTAAACATCTTAGAACCGGCAGTCATTGCAGCTACATATGTTGAACCAAGTGTATTAACAGCAGCCTGAAGGATTGTACTTCCGATGGCTGTTATTGAATACTGGAGTCCCATAGGAACACCATTCATGCACAGGTTGGTGATGAATCTTCTATCAAGTACTCTTTCTGATTTGTCACCTTTTAAGATGTCATATTTCTTATACATATATATAAGGCAGGTAAGTCCTGAAATTAACTGTGATGTTACGGTCGCCCAGCCGGCTCCGGCAACCCCCATCTTACATACAAGAATAAGAAAGAAATCAAGTACAACATTTATTATTGAAGAAAGCACAAGGAAAACTACAGGTGTCTTACTGTCGCCAAGCGAGCGGATAACGCCGGATACCATGTTGTACAGGAACACAGTTGGGATTCCGATGAATATAACAACTATGTAATTGTAGGCATGGTCAATAATATCTGCAGGTGTATTCATAACGATAAGTATCCTACGGCAGAATATTACGGATGCAAGTGTAAGCACTATGGAAAACACAACACTGCAGATATATCCGTTAAATACATATTTTCTAAGGTCTGAAGGCTTCTTTGCACCAAAGCACTGGGCAACCGGAATCACGAATCCGTTACAGACTCCCATACAGAAACCGATTATCATGAAGTTGATAGAACCTGTTGCTCCAACTCCGGCAAGAGCTTCAACACCGAGAGTTTTACCAACGATTATTGTGTCAACAAGGTTGTAGAACTGCTGAAACAGCATTCCGAACAGCATTGGAACTGCGAATCCAAGAATATGCTTGGAAGGCGAACCATTTGTCATGTCTTTTACCATAGGATTTCCTCACTTTCGTATATTTATAAAGCCAAATGATTATACTATATTTTTGAGAACTGTCAAACTGATTTTGCACGAATTTGAATTAATTTAACGAATTATTGTCTTAATATGAAATGTCTGTTAAAATGCATAGGTAATATTTATGCGGAGGCAGACATGAAGAAAACTTTTGATGTTAAGAGACTTACAACGCTGGCATTACTTACAACAATAGCGCTGACAATATTTGTTGTGGAATCAGCGATACCTACGCTTGTTCCAATACCGGGAGTCAAGTTAGGACTTGCCAATATAGTTACACTTTTTGTATTAAAAAGGTATAAATTCAGTGATGCAGCTATTGTGCTGGCTATGAGAATTATACTGGCTACTATATTTACAGGGCAGGCGGTATCATTTATATATAGTGTAAGTGGTGGATTCTTATGCCTTATTGTGATGGCAGCTGTTAATAAATTGCTTAGGGGACAGTATATATTTCTTACGGGAATACTTGGTGCAGTGTCGCACAATGCAGGTCAGATTCTTGCTGCATTTTTCATACTCAGATTGTCAGGTATATTTGCGTATATGCCGTTTCTTGTGATAAGCGGTGTAATAACAGGCCTGTTTACGGGACTTGTGTGCTTCTTTGCAGACAAATATATTCCTAAAAAATATACTATGTAGCAGATGGAGGAGATTGTGAAAAAAAGAGTTGTTGCAGTGGTGGCTGTGATTGTCCTGCTTGTCGGGGCAAGTGTGGCTTCTATTATATATATGAAATCAGGAAAGAATGATGGTAGTAAGACCGCTTATATATACAGAGATAACGAATTGTTAAGAACTGTTTCGTTAGAAGATGTTAAGAATCCGTACACATTCAGGATTGAATACGGAGATGGAGAGTATAATGATATTCTTGTCGAGAATGGAAAGATTAAGATTGCTGATGCAAGCTGTCCGGATAAGCTGTGTGTGAACATGGGCTATATATCTGAGCCTTTAATGCCAATCACATGTCTGCCTAATCATCTTGTTATCAGAATTGTGAATGACGGCGAAGAATCGCCGTCACTCGATGGTGTTGTGTATTAATTATTTCATCCAGCGGCCAGAAGCTCCACATGGAAGTACAAGTCCGTTACTTGAAACAGGAAGACCTACTTCCTGTGAATCACAGTGTCCGCCAAAGCTCTTAAGTTCTGTGCTTAACATATAAGTAAGAACGGCTGGCTGAAGACCTGTAGTGTATGAATTAATAAGGAAAAATAATGGTTCATCAGAAAGAAGCTGTGCACAAAGCTTAACAAGTGGGTGTATGGCTTCTTCTATTTTCCAGATTTCTCCTTTAGGACCACGTCCATATGAAGGTGGATCCATGATGATTGCGTCGTAATGGTTGCCTCTTCTTATCTCTCTTTCTACAAACTTTACACAGTCATCAACTATCCAGCGGATAGGCTTGTCAATAAGTCCTGAAGACTGTGCATTTTCTTTAGCCCATGCGACTATACCCTTAGAAGCATCTACATGTGTAACATTAGCACCAGCGGCTGCACATGCAAGTGTTGCTCCACCTGTATAAGCAAACAGGTTAAGAACCTTTACAGGTTCGCTGCCACGCTTTTTCCTGGCATCAGAGATTATCTTTCCAAACCAGTCCCAGTTAGCAGCCTGCTCAGGGAATATTCCTGTGTGCTTGAAGCTGAATGGCTTTAAGTTGAATGTCAGCTCCTGTTCAAATGAAGGACTGTTGTAGTGAATCTGCCACTGCTGTGGAAGGTCAAAGAACTCCCATTCTCCGCCGCCCTTAGAACTTCTGTGGTAATGACCGTTCATATTCTTCCAGCCACGCTCTTTCTTAGGAGTGTCCCATATTACCTGTGGGTCCGGGCGTACAAGAATATACTTGCCCCAGCGTTCAAGTTTTTCACCTTTAGAGGTATCTATTACTTCATAATCTTTCCAGTTATCAGCTATAAACATAATTAAGTATCCTTTTCTATATAAAAATATGTTGCAGTTTGGTACCGCATTTGTTATTAAATAATTATATACGAAAATATTAATAACTGCAATCGTGCAAAAATGTTTTGAACAGCTGTGTTTTATGTTAATATATTTCTATCGAAATCTGATTAAGGGGCGATGCATATTGAAAAATGTTAGTTTAAAGAATATACAGAAGGATATTGTATCAGGAATAATTGTTGCACTTGTGTCAATTCCTATATCAATGGGGTATGCACAGATTGCGGGACTGCCTGCTGTGTATGGTCTGTACTGCTCTATTCTGCCAGTGCTTATATATGGACTTGTGACATCTTCGCCGCAGTTTGTGTTGGGAGTGGATGCAACTCCGGCGGCACTTGTCGGTGGAACACTTGCAACGCTTGGGATAGTGTCAGGTTCTGAGGAGGCGAAGGCAGTAGTTCCGTCGATAACTTTAGTTGCAGCATTGTGGCTGCTGCTTTTCTTCTTTATCAAAGCAGGCCGTATTGTCAATTACATATCGACACCTGTAATGGGTGGATTTATAAGCGGTATTGGTGTGACAATAATTCTTATGCAGACTGCGAAGCTGTTTGGCGGTAATGCGGGAACAGGAGAGGCAATAAAGCTTCTTATACATATAGCCGGGGAGATGAAGTCGTTTAATCTGTTGTCAGCAGTGCTTGGAGTCGGAACAGTAGTGATTATTCTTGTTGCGAAGAAGTTCATTCCAAAGTTTCCGATGTCAGTACTTCTTATGGTAGTTGGTGCACTTGCAACTGCAATTTTTCATATTGACAGATTCGGTGTTAAGCTTCTTCCGCATGTTGATAAAGGGCTGCCGGGATTCTCACTTCCTGATATGTCAGTTGTGTTTAAGAATCCGTCAGATATAATACTTCTTGGACTTTCAGTGGCAGGTGTTGTCATGGCGCAGACATTGCTTGCAACTAATAATTATGCCAACAAATATGGCTATAAGGTAAGCAATAACAGAGAAATCCTGTCTTATGCTGCTGCGAATGCGGCTTCTGCTGTAATTGGCGGATGTCCTTTGAATGGAAGTGTGTCAAGAACAGGAATTGCAGATCAGTTTGGTTGTAAATCACAGGTTATGTCAATAACAGCTTCTATGACAATGCTTCTTATAGTGCTTTTTGGAACACCTGTGCTTGAGTATCTTCCTGTACCAATACTTACAGGAATTGTTGTTGCAGCACTGATTGGAATCACTGAATTCGGGCTTGCAGTTAAATTATGGAAAACAGACCATACGGAGTTTGCAATATTTGTAGGTGCTTTCTTAGGTGTTCTGTTATTCGGAACGATACATGGAGTTGTAATCGGTGTAATTCTTTCATTCATTGCTGTTATTGTCAAAGCGGTTGAACCACCAAGAGCATTTCTCGGAGTTATAACGGGACAGGAAGGGTTCTACAGTCTTAACAGATACCGTAATGTAAAGAAGATAAAAGGTGCGGTTATATACAGATTTAACGGTGCGCTTTTCTTTGCAAATATTAATACATTTGTTGATGATATAGAAAAAAATCTTGATGATAATACTAAATGGGTAATTGTAGATGCCGGAGGCGTAGGTTCTATTGATGTGACGGCAGTTGACAGACTTATGTCTTTATATAAGGCACTTGAAAAGAAAGGCATCAGATTCTATATTACAGAGCATGAACACACACTTAATGACCAGCTAAGAGAGCTTGGCGCAGGTGAGTTTGTTGAAAAAGGTGTTGTTAGAAGAACGATTCCGCTTGCTCTAAGAGATGCAGGGCTGGACAGACCATATCCTGTCGAGGACGGGGAAGAAGAGCAGGCTGTTTCTGGCGAGGTACATGAGGACAACGAAAGACTTGCTGAAATTGAGTGGGCTTTTGGTGCAGATGCAGATGAATGGCTTGAGAAGATGGCAGCAGAGATGGCTGATGAGATTGGCAGTGTCAAGAAAGATGAGAAGAATGTTATTGTTGATGCTGAAAAGCATGCTGCATGGGGAAGAATCGGACTCTTTGATGAGAATGAGCTGCTTGAGCGGCTTGAAATGCATTTGTTTGACGATAAAAAATATCCTAATCTTGATATTGATGATATTGAGAAAAGAATTGATGAACGCCGTGTGGTTGTCGAGAAGAAGCTGACACAGATTAATCCTGACGCAATCCAGATGCTTAAAGAACACAGAAAGGAAATGCTTGACAGATTAAAGCTTCACAATCCGTATGCATATGAGCATATGATGGAGCAGAAGAGGAAGCATTATGAACATCTGAAGAAGAAAGATCCGGAGCTTGCACAGAAGCTTAAGAATTTCTATAATCTTTCAGGCGATGACAAATAATTTATATAACGGAGATAATAGTGAATATATTAAATGTAGAAAAGGTCAGCAAGACCTACGGAGAAAAGGAACTTTTTAATAATATAAGTCTGGGAATTAACAGTGGCGATAAGATTGGACTTATAGGTGTGAATGGAACTGGTAAGTCTACACTTTTAAAGATTATTGCAGGTGTTGAAGAACCGGATGAGGGACAGGTTGTCAAGGGCAGGGGGATTGAGCTTGCGTATCTTGCACAGACACCTCTGTATTATGAGAATGAAAATGTACTGGAATATGTTATGCGTGGAAAGCATGCGGACAGCCAGCCAAAAGCAAAAGAGATTCTTAACAAGCTTGGAATAACAAATCATGGCGCAATGATGAATATTTTATCAGGTGGTCAGAAAAAGAGAGCGGCACTTGCGAGAACTTTAGTTGAGCCGGCAAGACTTCTTATTCTTGATGAACCTACGAACCATCTTGATAATGACATGGTACTCTGGCTGGAACAGTTTATTAAGAATTTCAAGGGAGAACTTATCATGGTTACTCATGACAGGTATTTCCTTGATAATGTAACTAACAGGATTGTAGAGCTTGATAAAGCTTCCCTTTATAGCTACGATACGAATTATTCAGGCTTTCTTGAACTGAAGACCCAGCGTGAGGAGATGGAGAGGGCAACTGAGGCTAAGAGACAGAATATATTAAGGAAGGAACTCGCGTGGATAAGAAGAGGATGCCAGGCTCGTTCTACCAAGCAGCAGGCACGAATTGACAGATTCGAGGATATGAAGGAGGCTTCAAAGCAGGCGAGAGCAAGATTTGACAAGCAGCTTATGGATATGAATTCAGTCAGCAGCAGGCTTGGAAGAAAGACTGTTGAACTCCATAACATTTGCAAAAGCTTTGGAGAGAGGACAATAATTGACGATTTCACCTACATTTTTCTAAGAGATGACAGAATAGGTATTGTCGGTGATAACGGATGCGGCAAGTCTACGCTTATGAAGATTATAGCAGGCCAGCTTGAACCGGACAGTGGCAGTGTTGAGGTTGGAGAGACTGTAAGAATCGGATATTTCATGCAGGAGAACGAACCACTTGACGACAGCCTTACTGTGCTAGAGTTCGTAAGAAGCATAGGTGAATATGTTACGACGGCAGATGGAAAGGCAACAGCGTCACAGATGTGTGAGAAGTTTCTTTTTACACCGAAGCAGCAGTGGACGCCTATAAGCAAGCTGTCAGGTGGTGAGAAGAGAAGACTTTATCTGTTAAGTGTTCTTATGAGTGCGCCAAATGTACTTATTCTCGATGAGCCTACCAACGACCTTGACATTGAAACTCTTGAGATACTTGAGGAGTATCTTGATGGATTTGCGGGTATTGTAATCACTGTTTCACATGACAGATATTTCCTTGACAGAGTTGTTGACAGGATATTTGCATTTGAGGCAGGAGGCCACCTTACACAGTATGAAGGAGGTTATTCAGACTATAAAGAAAAATGTGTTTCTTCTATATATAATGTGGCATCAAATGGAACATCTGATACATCTAAATCAAAGGCAGCAGGTCAGGTGAAGAAAGCATATAACAGCCATGAGGATAAGATTAAGTTCACATATATGGAACAGAAGGAATATGAGACTATAGATGATGATATAGAGGAGCTTGAAAATAGGGTTTCAGAACTTGATGACGAGATTGCAAAGAATGCAACTTCTTATTCTAAGCTTGCAGAACTTACTAAGGAAAAGGAAGATGTGGAAAGGCAGCTTGAAGAAAAGATGGAGCGATGGGAATATCTTAATGATCTCGCAGAAAAAATAGAGAAACAGAAACAGTAGTAAATATTAACAAAACAAGTGACATCAGAACAGATTATTTGGTTGAGCAAATCATATATTCATGGTATGATGATATATGATTTACTATATTAATCATATGAGGGAGGAAAAATTATGTTTTGTCCAAATTGCGGAACAAAGAACGAGGACGATGCACTATTCTGTGGAAACTGTGGAACACGTCTAGTGATAGATGTGCCTCAGGAGACACCGGTGCAGGAAGGTGTGGAAGAAGAGCCAGAGGTAACACCGGTACAGGAGAATGTGCCAGCAGAGCCGGAGGAAACACCGGTACAGGAGAGTGTGACAGCAGAGCCGGAAGTAACACCAGTACAGCAAAGTGTTCCAGTTCAGCCACAGCAGGCTTTTGGTCAACAGCCTGTACAGCCTACACAGTTTACAGGTCAGAATTCTGGTCAGCAGCCTGCCAATAATAAGCCTGCCAGATTCCCTAAGGGTATAATTGCAATTGTAGCTGCGGGAGTTGCTGTGATAGCTGCCATAATTATATTTGTATGTGTGGGAAAGAATGTGACAGATTATAAGAAAACTGCCAAGCAGTATGTTAAGGCGGTTGCAGAGTGCGAATGGAATGATGCGTATAGTCTTATTAATCTACCTGATGGGGAGTTCCTTACTAAGGAAGCATTTATTAATGTTCATGCAGATGCGACTGGTGAGAAAGTTGAAAAGATGGCAGCAGATGACATTGTTTCAACATATAGCAAGATGCCTGGTAACAAGGCTGTTAAGGTCGGATATATAACAGATTCGGGAATGCAGTATAATGATGTGTATCTAACAGTAGCCAATAAGCACTATATGCTTTTCTTTAAGAAGTATAAAGTCAGCGCTGAGAATCTTGTAGTAAAGGATGTTACAATAAAGGTTCCAAAGGGACTTTCGTTATATATTAATGATGTTATTGTTGGCGATGGATATAAGTCGGATGCATCTAAGAATGGAAACGGCTCTTCTGATGAATATGTTATACCATATCTGTTCAATGGAAAGAATAATATTAAGGTGACTGGAGAATTTATAGAGGACTACACAACACAGCTTTATGCAGCACATGATGAAGATACATTTACTGTTGGAACATACAATGCAAAATATGTTAATTCGAAGCTTGAAGAACTTAAGACACAGGCAAGAACAGATGTGGATGCAATAATTAACGCTGTACAGGCAAAGAAAGATTATTCAGCTATAGCCGACAGGGTGTGTAAAGAAGAAAAGAAGAACATAGAGTCAGCTTATAAGAATATTTACGACAGCTACAATGACAAATACAAAACTGTATCCAATTTGAAGATTTCCAAATTCACAGCTTCTATCGCGGATACATCTTTCAGAGTGGATTCAGATGATGGATGCCCGGTGATTAAAGTTTCAATTAAACTAGGATATACATACAAGATACAGTACTCAGGAAGTGATAAAGCTAACGACAAGAATAATAACAATAATTCAGCTTACATATATTATAAATATGAAGATGGTAAGTGGAAGATTAATTCTATGTATCTTGGATTTGGATTTTATTAAAATACTGTTTTGACCGGGACTTATGTTCCGGTCAAATTTGTTTTGTATTGTACTAAAAAAAATACAATTTTTTCTGTTGATTTTATATAGAGAGTAGTGTATATTAATACTTGCTGTGACATTGATAGCTGTGAAGCGTGAGGTTGCTGCTTTAATAAAGCAGGTTTTCCGTGGAGCGAATGTCAATGCTGGAGATAATCTCCGGCGAAGAAACTGGCGACAAGTCACTGTACCAAAATCATCTGCAATCCGCAGAAATGACGCGCGTGGGTCGAATTATGAATGAGACTATATGATACGCGTGGGAGTGTGTACAGTCACCGCTTGTCGTACTTAAACAATAAAGTGCGAAGGAGGCGACTTTTTTTATGGCAAATCAGGTAATCAGAATTACTCTGAAGGCTTACGATCATCAGTTGATTGATCAGTCAGCTAAGAAAATCATCGAAACTGCTAAGAAGACAGGAGCACAGGTGAGTGGTCCGGTACCTCTTCCAACAAAGAAGGAAGTTGTTACTATTCTTAGAGCTGTTCACAAGTACAAGGATTCAAGAGAGCAGTTCGAGCAGAGAACTCATAAGAGACTTATCGATGTATTATCACCATCTCAGAAGACTGTAGATGCATTATCTAAGTTAGAGATGCCAGCTGGTGTATTCATCAACCTTAAGGTAATGAACTAATCATTATCTGGAATTTTTCATTATTAAAGCAATAATCCTAAGGGTTTAATATAGAAGTAACAAGCAGTGGTGCGGGTTCCACTTATATTAGCTGTTCTAGGATGACAGGATGCGCTGTGTATCACACATCATCTTGTCCGCTGTAGATTAAACAGGAGGAAAATCAATGAAGAAGGCAATTTTAGCTACAAAAGTCGGAATGACTCAAATCTTCAACGAAGACGGTGTTTTAACACCTGTAACTGTTCTTCAGGCTGGTCCTTGTGTTGTTACACAAGTTAAGACAGTAGAAAACGACGGTTACGATGCAGTTCAGGTTGGTTTTGCTGACATTAGAGAAAAGTTAGTAAACAAGCCTGTTAAAGGACATTTTGATAAGGCAGAGGTTCCTTACAAGAGATTCTTAAGAGAGTTCAAGTTTGAGAATGCTTCAGAGTACTCTGTAAAGGACGAAATCAAGGCTGATATCTTCGCTGCAGGCGATAAGGTTGATGCAACTGCTATTTCAAAGGGTAAAGGTTTCCAGGGCGCAATCAAGAGATTAGGCCAGTCAAGAGGACCTATGGCTCATGGTTCTAAGTTCCACAGACATCAGGGTTCAAACGGATCAGCAACAACACCTGGTAGAGTATTCAAGGGAAAAGGAATGCCTGGACATATGGGTTCTAAGAGAATCACAATCCAGAATCTTGAAGTAGTAAGAGTTGATGTTGAAAACAACGTAATCTTAGTTAAGGGTGCAGTACCTGGACCTAAGAAATCATTAGTAACACTGAAAGAAACAGTAAAAGCTGCTAAGTAGTTTTTGCTAAGGAAGGAGGACCACACAGATGGCAAACGTATCTGTTTACAATATTGAAGGCAAAGAAGTTGGTTCAATCGAATTAAATGATGCTGTATTTGGTGTAGAAGTTAACGAACATCTTGTACACATGGCAGTAGTTAACCAGCTTGCAAATAATCGTCAGGGAACACAGAGCGCAAAGACACGTTCAGAAGTTTCTGGTGGCGGAAGAAAACCTTGGAGACAGAAGGGAACTGGTCATGCAAGACAGGGTTCTACAAGAGCTCCACAGTGGACAGGCGGCGGCGTTGTGTTCGCACCGGTTCCGAGAGATTATTCTTTCAAAATGAACAAAAAAGAAAAAGCAGCAGCGATGAAATCCGTTTTATCTTCTAAAGTAAATGAGGAAAAACTTATCGTTGTAGATTCTCTTGATATGGAAGCTCCAAAGACAAAAGAGATGAAGCAGATTCTTAGTAATTTGAAAGCTGAAAAAGCGTTGGTAGTAGTTGATGGTGATGCATCAAACGCAATTCTTTCTGTTAGAAACATTCCGACAGCAAGAGGTGTGTACAACAATTCTATTAGTGTTTACGACGTATTGAAGTATGACACAGTAGTCATTACCAAGAGCGCTGTAAAAGCAATCGAGGAGGTGTACGCATAATGGCAGATTTAAGATATTACGACGTAATCCTGAAACCAATCGTAACTGAGAAGAGCATGAACGCTATGGGCGAGAAGAAATACACATTTATGGTTCACCCGGAAGCAAACAAATCTCAGATTAAAGAAGCAGTTGAGAAAAT
>ERZ780000.467-NODE-467-length-14020-cov-6.175510_pt1 | contig 14020 bp, 19 predicted proteins | sample MGYA00511089_ERZ780000 | MGnify/ENA primary metagenome ERZ780000 (study PRJEB29588, sample SAMEA2146321) | human gut metagenome | biome: human gut; feature: human-associated habitat; material: faeces | place: Denmark | collected 2008/2010 ...
GCAACCAGCCATACATGGTTTACAAGCATGAGGACATCGACCGTCATCACATGCACATCGTGACCATCCGAGTGGATGAAAACGGCAAGTGTTTGGATAGCCGATACAACTACCATAGGAGTAAGGCTATCACCCGTGACTTGGAGGAGAAGTACAATCTCCATAAGGCAGACCGCAAGCAACGCCAGGCAGACAATCCACTCCGCAAGATGGATGTAAGCCAAGGCAATGTGAAGAAGCAGGTTGCCAATACTGTAAAATCACTCTGCACTACCTACAGGTTTCAGTCATTGGGCGAATACCGTGCACTTCTTTCCTTATATAATATATCCTTGGAGGAGGTCAGAGGCGAAGTTGGCGGTCGTGAGTATCATGGTTTCGTCTATGATATGGCGCACGATGGAGAGTCCCAGTCCGAAACCGTCCTGTGTGGCGGCATTTGAAAGCCGCTCGAACGCTCCGAACACCCGTTGCTGCTCCTCGGCAGTCATGCCCGTACCTGTATCTTCCACTGTCAGCACCAAGTTTCCATCCTGAAAATTAGTTGTCAGTGACACATGCCCGTTCTCGGTGAACTTGATGGCGTTGGATAGCAGGTTGTTCCCGATTTGCAGGATGCGCTCCTTGTCGGTTATGACAAAGGCATCCGTACGGTTCTCCACCTTCAGGGCCAGCCCCTTGTGCATGGCTGCGGGTGCAAACTCGGTTTCAAGTGTTTGTGTGAGGATGGAAATACGGCAGGGGGACAGGCAGGGCTGTTCCTTGCCGCTGTCCAGCCGGAAGAAGGCAAGCAGCGTGTTGAGCATTCTTCGCATACGGTCGGAGGATTGGCGGATGTTCCGCATGTATTTTGCGGTTTTCTTCGGATCATGCTCTTTCTCTATCAGCCCGGTGTAACCCATAATGGCGTTCAGCGGGGTGCGCAGCTCATGAGCGACTGTATGCACCGCTTTCTTGCGTGAGGCGACAAGTGCCTCGTTCTGTTCTACGCTCAGGTTCAATTTATTTATCAACCGTTCCCTCTCTTTTCTTGCCAATACCTCCTTCTTTATATCCCGTTGTATGACAAGATAAAAGACAACCAACAGGATAATCGAGAATACAATCAAGCCAGAAATGATAACGGTAGAACGTTCGTAGGATGCTTTTAGACGTGCCTCCTTGTTTCGGAAGGCGAGCCATGTCTGTTCGTCCAGATTTGTAATCAGCAAGCGCAGTTTTCGGTTGAGTTCCTTGTTACATAACCGCAAGCTGTCTGTATAGGCTTCTAAATCACGTTGCTGTCTGTTTATCTGAGAAATTAGTTTTTTATCCAATGTGGTCGCCGAGTCGTGACTGGCAGCTGTACGGTTTCCTTACTACCGAAAAATCCGGCTATGCCTTTCTTCTTGCGGGTAACGGTCTTTGTTGTCGTGTGTATGGTTACGGTCGGTTTCTGGTTGAACAGAAGGCTGTCGGTCTGCCTTTGTTTCCGTGAGGCTTCCATTATTTGAAACAGATGCTCTTCTTTGGCGGCTAGCAATATACGGAACGAATCAATCAAGACAGGTCGTATAAAATCCTCGCATTGTACGCGTAAGACTTGCAGCATGGAATAAGTATGAACACGACATTTCCGGTACGCCAGAGTGTCTTCATTATCCCATACCAAGATGGATTCGCCATAAGTTACCAATGCAGTAACATATCGGTGGGCAGTGTTGATGTCATGCTGGGTCTGGAAAATGGTGATTGATTTGTCTTCTATCTTCTGTACCCGGTTACGCTCATGAAGAACGATGGCGACCATGCTGCCGATGATCGCCATTAGGAGGATGTATCCTACAAATATTTTATGCTGCAAAAGAATCTTCATTCATCTTTGAGTTTTTTACAATCCATATACTCACTTCATAGAGTACCCACATTGGAAATGCCACCAACGAAAGTGTGAATACGTCCGAAGTCGGCGTGATAATCGCGGCAACTGCAAGGATAATCACAATGGCGTGTTTACGGTACTTGCGCATGAAATCCGCTGACAGAAAGCCCAATTTAGAGAACAGCCACGAGAGGATAGGTATCTCGAAGACGATACCCATTGCAAAACACATCATTACAAGGGTAGAGATATACGAGTCAAGGGTGATGAGATTATCCACATCGCCGCTAACCTGATAAGTTCCCAAGTAGCGGAATGTCAACGGGAAAATCAAGAAATAACAGACAATTACACCTAATGCGAACATCGCATAGCCACCTCCGACTATCCGTGTGACATATCGCCGCTCATTGTCATAGAGTGCGGGAGAAACAAACCGGAACAGTTGGTAAAGTATGTAAGGAGAGGCACACAACACACCGGCACACAATGCCGTCTTCATGTGAATGATGAACTGCTGCGCCAATCCTGTATTGATAAGTCTGATAGAGAATGAGTCCATACTTCCGCCTGCCCATGCTGCTATCCTGTTAAGCAGTCGATAGGTTATGAATTTGTCGTCTTTCGGGGCAAGCACGACATCAAATAGTTGCTCCTTGAAGAAGAACGCCGCAATGCCGAACACGATAGCCACGGCGGCAATCTTCATGATTGCCGTCCGTAGCACGTCCAAATGCTCCCAGAAGGATTGTGTGTTCTTTTCGGTTGCCATATGGTTATTCCTTTCGTTCAGTATCTTTGATTTCGTCTATCTCTTTCTCGACATTGTTCATTCCATCCTTGAATGAGCGCACGCCTTTACCGATGCCATTCATCAGTTCGGGTATTTTCTTGCCGCCGAAAAACAGCAGCACAACCAACGCGAGCAGTAGCACTTCTTGCATACCTATCCCGCCGATAAATAATGGTGTCATAATGTTGTCTTATTTAAAATTGTCAAATGTAAAATCCAGTCGGCTATTAATGAATGACAGTTGGAAGTTTGTGAGGAACGTATCCACAGGCTCGGTTCAAGGAAATTACCTTCCGGGATAAGCCGTTTGGCATCTGCCTCGACTCCGCTGATTCCACTGCTTGCACTTGATACTATCAGACCGATGTCTTTTCCTTTCATTTCATCGCCGTGGTGGAAAAGGAATGCTTGCAGCGGGGCTGCCATATTGCTCCACCAAAGCGGTGCTCCTATGATAATCCTGTCGTAATCGGCAAAGTTGACTTCCACTGGTTTGATTTCAGGATAAGATGCCGCATCGTTCGGATTGTTCCTGATTGCCTGAATCAGTGCACTTCCGATGGCATAATTGTTGGCCGCATAGTCAAGACCTTCTTCGGCTGGTTCTATTCTTACTGCATCTGCCTCTATTTGTGTTAGCAAATCAGTCACGATGGTATGTACATTGTTCGTGAAGCTGTAATACACGATCAGTGTCTTGCCCGTAGGATTGGGCTTATCGGGGTTGTCCGGATTTTCAGTGTTGTCCGGATTTTCAGGTTCATTGCCATGGGAAGAGCAGGCGCTCAACCCCACCGCTACAAAAGTGGCAAATAGTAGACACAGAAACTTTTTCATAATACTTCTCATTGTTAAAAATTAAATTATTTGTTATTATTCGATAATACCTATCTGTTTGAGCCATTTATCAACGTCTTCCCGGGAGTTTCAGCCCGGTTTCCATACACAGGCAAACTGCCAATACCTTGCCTCCGGCTATTTCTTTTCAAAGGCCTTTTTGAGGAAATCTTCTATTCTATCGAATGGAATGACATCAAGGTTATCGTACAAATCGACGTGATTCGCTCCCGGAATAATCAGTAGTTCCTTATTGTCAGTGGTCAGTCGTTTGTAGGCATCTTCGCTGAAGTAGCGGGAATGAGCTTTCTCTCCGTGAATCATCAGCACGGCACTACGGATCTCTCCGATATAGGTGAGCAGCGGCATGTTTATGAATGAAAGCACGCTGGTCTTGGAGATTCCCTTGTTGGAGTTGGGAGAACGATGATGATAGCCGCGCTTTGTCTTGTAATAGTCATGGTAATCCTTGACGAATTGTGGCGCATCTTCGGGAACGGGGTCAATCACGCCGCCGTCGAGTTCATTCTCACCTGTTCGGTATGCTTTTGTGCGAATGTCGTTCAGTTGTCGGCGTAGCTCGTAGCGGGCATCCGCATTGTCGTTGGCATCGAAATATCCGTTGGCATTCACCCTGCTCATATCGTACATGGTGGATGTTACAGTCGCTTTAATTCGCGGGTCATTGGCAGCCGCATTGAGAGCAAATCCGCCCCAACCACAGATGCCTAGTATGCCAATGCGCTCCATATCAACATCTTCACGGGAGGTCAGATAATCGACAGCCGCACTGAAATCCTCCGTGCTGATTTCAGGTGATGTGAGATAACGGGGTGTGCCGCCGCTCTCGCCGTAATATGAAGGGTCGAACGCGATAGTCAGAAAACCACGCTCTGCAAGAGTCTGGGCATAACGACCCGACACCTGCTCTTTTGTCGCTCCGTATGGACCGCTTACAGCAATAGCAGCCAGATGTCCTTGCACATTTTTTGGTTTGTAAAGGTCTGCGGCAAGCGTGATGCCGTAACGGTTGTGGAACGTGATTTTCGTGTGTTCCACTTTATCACTCTGCGGGAAGGTCTTGTCCCACTCCTGTGTTAATTCCAAAGTGTTCATATCTGTTGTTTTTGTTGTTTCCTGTGCCATGACATTCATAAAAGTCAGGAATGCCATTATGGCGATAGCTTGCAATTTCATAGATACATTATTTTAATGTCATATTAAAGTCCTACTTGTTTCTGCTGTTCGGCATTATAACGGTCGCCGACTATCGGAATGGCTGCCACACGCTGTTCCAACTCTTTCCATTCACTTTCAGAGAGTGTAAAATCAAGTGTGCGAAGATTTTCTTCCAAATGAGAGAGTTTTGTTGTTCCGGGAATGGGCACAATCCACGGGGCTTTCTGCAACAGCCATCCAAGTGCCAGCTGTGCAGAGGTCATGCCCCGTGTGCGACCGAAGTCTTGTAGTACATTCACGATACGGTAGTTCGCACGTATGGCTTCAGGCTGGAAGCGTGGCAGGGTCTGACGGTTGTCGTTGTTCGGATCAAAAACGGTGTATTCGTTGATGCAGCCACCCAAGAAACCTCGATTGATAGGGCTGTACGGCACAAAGCCGATGCCCAGTTCATGGCAAACATCCAACACTCCGTTTTCCTCCACCAAGCGGTGCATCAGGTGGTATTCGCTCTGTATGGCGGTCAGCGGTTGCACAGCATGAGCCCTACGGATGGTCTCCGGGCTGACTTCGCACAATCCCCATCGCTGCACCTTGCCTTCCTTAATCAAATCGCCGATACACTGCGCTACCTCTTCGATTGGCGTATGGCGGTCGAAACGATACTGGTAGAACATAGGTATGGAGTCAATGCGAAGGCGGCGGAGCGATTCCTCGCAATAACGGCGAATTGTTGCAGGTCGGCTGTCCTGACGCCCCGTTCCCTTACCGTCGATGACTTCATGCCCGAATTTAGTCGTTACGCTGATCCGCCCCTTGAGCTCGGACAACGCTTCACCCGCCAAATTTTCATTGGTCAGCGGGCCGTAGATGATTGCCGTGTCGAAGAGCGTCACGCCTCGATCTACCGCCTCGTGCAACAGCCGGATACATTGTTTCTTGTCCGGATGCTGGCTGCGGTTATAGGTCATACCCATCACGCCGAAACCGAGAGCCGATACCTCGAAGGCCGCCTTCCCCGTTCCCAATACGCGATGTCCTTTGATACGGGCGGCGCCTGTATCATCGTTTCTAGATGCTTCCGGTTGTTTCGGCTCGGCAGCAAAAACCTTGTCAAGTCCGGCAGGCATAGCCAATGCAGCTCCCGCCAGTGCCACTGTTTTAAGAAATCCACGGCGGCTGATGTTCATTTTATTATCTTCTTTCATTGTTTTACGTTTTTGTGATTAGTGAATAGAAAAGGCACCGTCCACCAAAAGGGCATGACCATCCACGAAACTTGCCTGCTCGGAGCAGAGCCATAGGACGGCATTGGCTATCTCTTCGGGGTTACCAAGACGCCCGGCAGGAATATCACGAAGCAAATCGACTTCCACTTGCGGATTGCGTCGGATCAGCTCTTCTGCCATCGGGGTGCGGATAGCACCCGGACAGACCGCATTAACACGAATCCCTTTTGCCGCATAGTCGATGGCCGCAGTACGGGTCAGACCGATCACGGCATGTTTACAGGCGATATAGGCTGCCTGTCCGGGAAATCCCGTCACACCGCCTTGTGACGAGGTATTGACAATCGCTCCGCCGCCCTGTTTCAGCATTTGGAGAATCTCGTAGCGCATACAGTTCCATACGCCTTTCAGATCGACAGCCACCGTGCGGTCGAACTCCTCGTCGGTAATCTCCGCCATCGGACGTTGCGGGGTTTGGATGCCCGCGTTGTTGTGTGCCGCATCGAGTCGGCCATAGGTCGTAACGATCCAGTCTATCATCGTCTTTACGGCTTGCGTGTCCGATACGTCGCAACGATACGAAACAGCCTCATAACCTTCCGAGTTTAATTTTTCGGCCTGCTCTTTCGGTTCGTTGATATCTACCAGAATAACCGTTGCACCGGCTTTTGCGAATCCTTCGGCACAAGCAAGACCGATTCCGGCTGCCGCACCAGTTACCATTGCTACTTTTCCATTCATTGTTTCCATAAATCTTCATGTTTTAATGTTCTGCTGCAAAGTTAAAAAGAGAGCCCCGAAGCGTCTTTGCTGCGAAGCTCAAAATACTTTGTTGGGAAGTTCATTCCGTTAAAATTACATGCCGGGGTTTATATGCCTGATCACTCTGGCGGGATTTCCGGCAACAATAGTGTCAGGCTCTACATCGTGCGTTACAACGCTGCCGGCCCCGACCACCGCATTCTCACCGACAGTAACACCCGGAAGAATGGTCGCGCCGGCTCCGATCCACGCCCGCTGGCAGATATGTACAGGCTTGCAGGTAATTACCGACCTATTTTCCAAATCGTGATTGTTGGATATGAGTTGCACGTTGGCGGCAATCATCACTTCATCGTCTATCGTGATTCCTCCGGCTGACATCATCAGGCAGCCAGGCATGACAATGATATTACGCCCGAATTTCACGTTGGCGGTTCGGACACCGGAAAACGGTATCTCAACACGGCAGTTTTCTCCAAGATGAGGAAAAACCTTGTGCAACAAATCTTGATACTCATCTGTATCCGGCATTGTATGGTTAAGCAGGAAAATATCTTGCCGCAGTTCTTTTGCTGCGGCAAGTTCCTGTTCTGTCTGGTTCAGACAGTCAATTATAATCTCTTCCATGCGGTTATTCGATTACTTGTTTTGCCCATACTCCAGCCTGTTTTGCACCGCCGTTCAAAAGTTTGCCGTCTTTCCATACAGTTTTAGGATAGAGCTTTTTGAATTGCTTTACACTGTTTGTTATCGAACTGCCACCGGAAGTGGCAAATGGAATGACCGTCTTGCCCGAAAAATCATATTTTTCAAGGAATGTATTGACCGGACAGGGACACAAGTCCCACCAGATAGGGTAGCCGAGGAATACTATATTGTAATCTTTTAGGTCGATAATCTCTCCACCCAAAGCCGGACGCGACTTTTCGTCTGCCATTTCCACCGAGCTGCGGCTCTTTTTGTTCTGCCAGTCGAGGTCTGCCGAAGTATAGGCCTCAGCCGGAGTAATCTTATAGAGTTTACCGCCGGATTCATTAGCAATGGCTTCCGCCACTTTTTCAGTAGTTCCGGTACAGGAGAAATATGCCACAAGGATTTTCTTGTTTCTTTCTGCCGTCTGTGCACTCAATGAGTTGCCCAAAGAGAATAATCCCATGATAATTAATGCTGGTAACTTCATATTATTTCAATTTTGAATATTCGTTGTCTTTTACCGGTTCAAGCCATTCGTTGGATGTCTTTTCACCGGGAACCTCAATGGCAAGATGTGAAAACCAGCTGTCGGGTGCGGCTCCGTGCCAGTGTTTCACACCTGCGGGAATATATACCGAATCTCCAGGACGAAGTTCAACGGGTTCTTTGCCCCATACCTGATAGTAGCCGCGGCCACCAACGCATATGAGCGTCTGACCGCCGCCTTTGGTTGCCTTGTGAATGTGCCAGTTGTTGCGGCAACCCGGCTCAAAGGTCACATTCACTACAGGTACACCATCCGTCACAATCGGGGCTATATAGCTCTGCCCAATGAAATACTTGGCATACGCATCGTTGGTTTTGCCTACCGGGAAAATAATGGTTTGTGCATATGCTTCAAGCGAGGTAGCAGCGGAACTGTCAGTTGTGTCCGTCCAAACTTCCTTTGCCATGCGAAATGCCGCCCACGCTTTCGGCCAACCGGCATAGAATGCGGCATGGGTCAGGATTTCTGCCATTTCTGTTTTGGTCACTCCGTTTCTTTTTGCCGATTCAAGGTGGTACTTGAACGAAGAATCTGTTAGTCCTTGCGACATCAGGGCTACAACCGTAACAATAGAACGGTCACGAAGAGATAACAGGTCGTTACGGCTCCAGACCTCTCCGAAAAGCACATCGTCGTTCAGGCGTGCAAACTCCGGTGCGAACTCTCCGAGGGCATCGCGTCCGGCGGTCTGCTTGATTTTTACTTGTGATTTTGCCATAATTGGGAACATTAAAATTGATAATAGAACCAATGAAATTACTTTTGTTTTCATATTACGCTTTTTTAATTTGACATTGCTAAAACCTTTTAAATATCGGGTGCAAAGGTACAAAGAAAGCCTTACAGCGACTTTGCTGCAAGGCTCAATTTGTTTTGTTCTAAAGTTCAATGCTGCATGGATGGGGCAACTCCATATGCATCCTTGTATATTTTGGAGAAATGCGACAGATTTATGAAGCCCACGTCGAAACAGGCTTCTGTCACCTTCTTTCCTGATATTATCAAATCATGGGCAGCTTCAAGGCGACGTTTGATAATCCATTTTTGAGGTGTCAAATCGCTTACCTTTGCGAAATCCCGTTTGAAAGTAGCCAGACTACGCCCCGTGTTACTTGCAATCTCGTTCATAGAAAGGTCGCACATATAGTTTTCGTTCAAATAGTCCAAAATGTCAATCTTCCACGGTTCCACGAAGTCGAACAGCGAAGCATACAGGTTAATGTCGGTATTGAGCAATACATACACTCCTTCAATCATTTTCAGTTTCAGTACATCTTCCGATGGCTTTTCTTCTGCATCGAAATAGGGGATAACCGACTCAAACAGGGAACGGATGTCTGGTCTGTTACTCGATAACACACGCAAACTCACTTTCTCGCGTTTGGAATCAGAGGGAATCTGCTGCCGATTAAGTGTCTTGTAAAACTCCTTTAAGAAAGGTCGTGAGAATTTCAACACAATAGAGCGGTAAGGATTTCCCTCCTCTACTTTTTTCTGCAACCACATACGGTTGTCGCGTCGCATGAAAGCACACTCTCCCGGATGAAGAACGGTTTTCTTTCCCCGCTCTTCTATTTCCAGTTCACCGGAAATCAGATAAATCAGTGTGTGATCCCTGTTCTCGTGGGCACAACCACGATTATCAGTGAAATAACTCGCTATGAGTATGTTCGAGCAATTGAATACATCTAATCGTTCCATATTGTCTATATTTTAAATTAATTGCAAAGGTAGCATTTTTTATCCATAAATTATTTGTTGTAAGGCTCAAATTTGCAATAACAATTCAGTTTTTACTTAACCCACATTGCAGCAGCCTTTGGTGAAAAACTTAAAGATTCCTAACGAAATCCTAGTTTTTGGCAGTTTTCAGCCAATTTCCTAGCTGATTTTGCATAAAGAATCCTAATTTGCAGCGTACATCGGGGAAAAAAACGAAATGCTACACCCGCCCGTTTTGTCATTTGAAAAATTGTGTGTACCTTTGCCCCCGAAATGTATATATCCAAGGCAAAGAAATATCGCGATCAGGGAGATGGTACAGCAATCGCATATGATTACTACCGTCTCACGAAGTCTTACATCGACAAAGATGGCAAGACTAAGCATCGTAGTGTCCTTTGCCTTGGAGAACTTCCCGGCTTTGACAAGGATGAACGTAACCGACTGGCATCCATGCTCACCACAATGATTGAGGATGGACAAAGCGTGATGTGCGATAGCAAAAAGCTCTACGAGGAAGCCATGTCTCAATCACTGCACTTGCAGAGATGTTCGGCATTCCTAAGGAGAAAATAACCAAAGATGCCCTGTATGAAAGTGCCAAGCGCCTGTGGAACGAGCACCGTGGCCTTGAGGACTGGCTCCATGACAAGGTATGCAGTATGTTCGGAATCGAGGAGAAAATCCTTCTGTTTGATATCACAAATTCCTACTTTGAGGGGAAAATGGAGAACAGTGAACTCTGTCAGTATGGTCGTTCCAAAGAGAAAAGGGACGACTGCAAGATTGTTGTCCTTGCTGCAGTAGTAAACACTGAGGGATTACTCGTTCGCACAATGATATACGAGGGAAACCGCCATGATTCTACTACCGTTGAGGAAGTTGTTGGTACTTTGGCCAAGACAACCACTCAAGATACTAAACGTATCGTAGTGATGGATGCAGGCTTCTACTCCAATTCGAATGTCAATTGGTTAAAAGCCAATGGATTCGACTACATTACCGTACTCCCTTCTGGCGACAGTAAGTTTGAGTCTACAAGTTCAGAAATCATCGATCATACCGATAACAAAGGACGGCAGATACGTCTGCAGATGGGCAAGGTTGACATGGATGGAGAATCCGTCAAGGCACTCATGGTGGATAGTGACGCAAAGGGTGCCAAGGAACGCTCCATGTATGAGCAGGCATGCAAACGCTACGAGGAGGGATTGGAAGCAATCAAAAAAGGTATTCTTACCAAGGGCGGAACCAAAAAACATGACGCCGTGAACAAGCGATTGGGCAAATTGGACAAGCAATATGGAGCCATTCGCCTGTCATACAACGTTACCTTTACCTATGAGGGTACAGGAAAGAACGAGATTGCTACTTCCATGACCTGGGAATGCAGAGAGGACAAGGCTGCTCAGAGAAGAAAGTTCCATGGAAAATATATCTTGCTGACGAGCCTTGATGAAAGCCAGGAGATGGGATGAAATCATGCGCATTGCCAGCACACAGGTTGTGGTTACAGCAAAAATTGAGACCGTAGATGGACAGGTCATTAGTATAAGACAGAGCACAGAGGCAGAGAGTAAATATGATTTGCTCTACATTACCCCCGAACCGCTCGGGAAAAGAAAATCCATGCTACACCCAAATCAGACTTCAAAAAATCCGGATATTGGAAATCAGGGAGTTACATAACGGGTGGCTGCAATGTGGGTTAAATCGGTATAGCGTAAAGCCAAACTCGCCCAAGGCAAAGCCAAAAACTTTACCATGGGCGAGCCAACACATTTTATATTCACCACTTAATCCAAATTGTAAACAATGAACATGAACCAACTTCTTACGCATGAGAGCAAGTCGATAGACACCGCCATGCAATCCTTGAAGAAAGCCAACAACTGGCTATCCTCATTCATCGAGTCCTACAGCCCACCTTTGGACGGGGAGCGATACCTCACCGACAAGGAACTCTCCGAGTTCCTGAAGCTTAGTCGCCGCACCTTGCAGGAATATCGCAAACAAGGCATCTTGCCCTACATTATATTATGTGGCAAAACCCTCTATCCGGAATCCGAGATACAAGCACTTCTCACTGGTAATTACCGCAAGCCGATAATCGACGGCACTGTTTCACAAGGGGAGGGTACTGCTTCATAATAGCGAAACAAAAATAGCGTACAGGGTACAACGACAAAAATCGTTCCCCCTGTACGCTATTATATTATAAAGGTGTAGGAATCTTATTAAAAGATGAGAAATTCTAACTTGCACCTCTTGGCATCGTTCCGTTCATCACAATAATCATCGGATACTCGTGTTTTACTTGCTCTGCTTGGCAATCCTTGCGGTTCACAACCTTACTTATAAACCATTGTCTGAACAACAAGGCTTGGTATGTATCCATTTGAAGTGCTATGGCGATAATCACTTCCATATCATAGACATGCGCAGAATATCCATTTTCAAGTTTGATGTATTGAGAATGCTGGAAGTCTTTCAGCACCCTTTGTTTCCAAATGCGCTTGATGGTATTCTTCACTGCTGTCCCCGTTACATTCAACAGTTCGGCAATCTCCCAAACTGTCATCCACACCTCACCATGATGTGGGGCGTAGATGACCATATCTTCTTGTATTGTTATCACTTGTCGTTTCATACTCTGCCATTTATAGTGTTAGTATTGTCGTTGCAAACATTTCCAAACGTGAATTCCTCAATGTTATTAATCTGCTGAGACAACTTTTCCACGTCTTTGCTCAATTTCTCCTTGGTAATTTTGGCATACACCTGGGTTGTCTTTATGTCCTTGTGACCAAGCATTGAACTCACGGTTTCTATTGGGACTCCGTTGGAGAGGCAAACCGAGGTTGCGAACGAATGACGGCTCATGTGCCAGGACAGCGGCTTGGTGATACCACATTTTTTTCCCAGTCTTTTGAGCGAATCTATACAACTTTGGTAGTTGGGTACTGGAAACACCCTGCCGTCTTCACACAATCCACGGTATTTTTCCATAATTTGCTTGGGATAATCAAGCAACTTGATGTTGGCTTCCGTTCCTGTCTTCTGTCGATGGATAACAATCCATTCACCTTCATCGAAAAATTCCTTGATGTTCTCTTCCTTCAAGTTGTACAGATCAATGAAAGCGAGACCTGTAAAACAACAGAACAGGAACAAGTCACGCACCATACTCATCTTCTTTCTTGTGATAGGTGTTTCCATCAACAGGTGAATCTCTTCTTTGCTCAGAAACTCTCTTGTGGTCTCTTCTTCCTTGTACTCATATCGTCTGAATGGGTCTTTTACGAGCCATTCATTATCTATGGCACGGAATACCATTGCACGGAGATTGCGGACAAACACCATCGCAGAGTTTATCTTCAAGTGCTTGTCGGTTCTGAGAAAAGTCTCGTAGTCTGTGATAAAAGGCAGCGATAACTCTTTCAGAGCAATATCCTTCACATGGTAATGCATCTGCAAGAACTCGCCCACATAGGCACATCCGATTCTATACTTCGTGTATGTACTCAAAGATTTCATGCCAGTCTTATATTGCTTTTCCATTTCATCACGGCTTTGAGAATAGACTTTCATCAGTGTATGGCAACGATACTCCAAGCCAAGAAAGGCGTTCTTCACCTTGTCGGCAGTGACGAAGTTGTCCCTGTCCATAATCTCCTGATAATGTTTGCTGATACTCACACGCATCTTGTCCAATTTGCGGTTCACCTCCAAAGCCTGCATACTCTTACCTATCATGCGTCCGCCCTTGGTGTCCCACAAATCAGGATTGGCAGTTGTCTTGCAACTGAACTGCGACTGTGTTCCGTCCACTGTGATACGTCCCATAACTGGAACAGTACCATCTTTCTTTACTACCTGTCTTTTGAGGTAGAAGATAATTGAAAATGTACTCTTCATAACGTCATTCTTTTTTGCGTTCAAAATTAATACATGAAGAGTCTTTTCTTGCTACGCATTTCACGGCAGAATACGGCAAAATTGGTTCGTAATCAAAAATCTTACGTTGCTCATTAGTAACTCACTATAAATCAGAGTATTAAAATTCAATTCGTAACCTTCCTTATTCTTCCGAACCTCAACATTCCCCATTTGAGGTATAGGTTACGGATAGGTAACGTTCCTCTGTCTCATCTTGTCGTATTCCCGTCTTCGTCTGTCCTCGCCACTTTTAACCCAAATGAGGAAAGTAACTGATAACCAGTAAACTTTCCTCATTCTTCTCTCAAACACTTTTTATATGTACTTTCTACCTATAAAAGTAATTATTTTATCTGAACTGAACAAATATTTTGCAAGTTAATTTCTTAGTTATCAACAACTTGTCTTAACCCAACTTGCAGCTTTTAGTTCACACGGCATACCGAACCCTTAAAGTT
>ERZ780000.468-NODE-468-length-13991-cov-2.992537_pt1 | contig 13991 bp, 7 predicted proteins | sample MGYA00511089_ERZ780000 | MGnify/ENA primary metagenome ERZ780000 (study PRJEB29588, sample SAMEA2146321) | human gut metagenome | biome: human gut; feature: human-associated habitat; material: faeces | place: Denmark | collected 2008/2010 ...
GGAGGAAAAAAAATTTTACAGAAGCATGAAAACGGATACCGCCTTTGTACGGGCCAATGGCATTGTTGAACTGCACACGATAGCCGAGGTTCGTCTGAACTTCACCCTTATCATCCACCCACGTTACACGGAAAGTAAAGATACGGTCAGGTTCAACCAGACGTTCTATAATTTTCGCTTTCTCGAACTCAGGATGTTGGTTATAGATATCTTCGATGGAAAGAAGTACTTCCTTTACGGCTTGAAGATACTCAGACTCGCCGGGGTGCTTTGCCTCTAAAGAGGCCATGATACGTTCGATATTCATAATATTACGTTTTAAAGGTTATTACCTTGTTGACTTCACGCTATTCAAACAAAATGTCAATGAATAACACCGCAAATATAAGAAAACTTTTCAAAACAGCTAAATTTTACGGTTATATTTTGATTAAAGAATGATAAAATGTCAAATCCCCGGCATTCTCTATTCATACCTAAATGGTCTATTCTTTTCCTATTCTGTCAACAATTCGCCATAACGGCATAAATATAGAAAAATTATAATAAAGAAAATAAGAAATGACGAATAATTTACGAAAAAAGACACAATCCTCACGGACTATGCCTTTCCAATTGCTAACTTTAATTCTTAAATGCTTGTATTAAATCCGCAACATAATAATTACTATGTACGGACAAGCTTCATAATTTCTTCAATCCTTTTACCTCTTCTTTTGTTGCTTCTCGAACACTGATAGCCACCCCTCCACTACTTGCCAAAGGTTGACGCAGCACACTCTTTGACGTTACTATGCCACGACGGATGTCATAGCTCTGCGGATTATCTTTCCAGTCTGCATCCCGACCATCTGCATAAACGGTAACAATATATTTCCTTCCTTCGGGTAAGAAAGAGAAAGGAATAGTTGCCGTACGAGGATGTTCGTCGGTAATAGCACCTACATACCACTCTTGTTTTCCTTTGGCTTGACGAGCCACTGTGATATAATCACCCGGTTCGGCTTCCAAATACCAAGAATTGCTCCAATCCACCGCTACATCCTTAATAAATTGAAACGCATCGGGAAAACGGCGATAATTATCCGGCAGGTCTGCTGCCATCTGTAACGGAGAGGGCATCGTTACATATAGAGCCAATTGTTTTACCAATGTAGTACCCGCCTGACCTTTAGGTTTCGAACTATTATAATACGAAAGTTTTGTCTGGAAAATACCAGGAGTGTAATCCATCGGACCACCCTTCAACCGAGTAAACGGCAAGATACAAGTATGATCCGGATCATTGCCCCCCATAGATTCAAACTCACCACCACGGGCAGATTCTTGCGCTACCCAGTTGGGCCAGGTCCGACACAAGCCGGTGGGACGAACAGCCTCGTGACTATCTACCATAATCTTATAATCAGCAGCACGCTTCACCACATGTATATAATGATTGTTCATCCATTGTGAGGAATGATATTCACTACGGGGAATGATTGAGCCCACATATCCTGTCTTTACAGAATTATAGCCATTATCTACCATAAATTGAAAGGCTACATCCAGCTGCCGCTCATAATCGGCAGCATTAGCAGCCGTCTCATGATGCATGATAATCTTTACCCCCTTTGATTTGGCATAGGCATGTAGTACCGCAACATCAAAGTCCGGATAAGGTTTGTCAAAAAGGAACTGACGATCCTTACGATAGGATGCCCAATCTTCCCAACCTTCATTCCAACCCTCAACCAATACCGCATCAATACCATTCTCCGCCGCAAAGTCTATGTACTCTTTCACATGTTCAGTATTGGCCGGATGATGTCCATTAGGAGTTAACTTTGAATAGTCGGTTATGCCGGGTTTAGCCTTATAATAGTCGCTATATGCCCATGTACCTCCTCCACCAGTAAACATCTCCCACCAGACACCGATAAATTTCTGTGGCTTAATCCAAGAAGTATCTTCCAGCTTACAAGGTTCATTCAGATTAAGAATCAACTGAGAAGCAAGGATGCTACGTGCATCGTCACTAACCATAATTGTACGCCACGGGGTATGCAACGGTAATTGCAGATATCCTTTCTTTCCTAATTTATCGGGAGTAAGATGAGCAGAAAAGTTAAACTCTTTATCATCCACATTCAGCAACATGGCAGAATAATCTACCAAGGCAGCTTCATGAATATTGATATAAAGTCCTTCGGTAGTCTTTATCATAAGGGGTGTTTGTACTGTGAATGAAGTCGCTTTAGCTTCATATCCTTTTTTACGTAGATTACGTTCCATAGCTTCGCGCACTTCGGAAATGGCCGCAGTAGTATAGGCAAACTCATTCGTATCATAATCACCGGGAATGCAATAGAGTGTATGATTACCGGTCAGATTGAATTCCGTCAGTTCGTCTTTTACCGTCAGATAATTCATGGTTTTCTGCTCCGGCAACTCATAACGGAATCCGAGTCCATCGTCAAACAATCGAAAACGTACAATCATCATACGGTCGTGCTTTGCCGGTTGTGAGAAAGTGACAGTAAGTTCATTGTAATGGTTACGGACTTTTTCATACTCTCCCCATACAGGCATCCAAGTTTCATCAAAAGTAGAATTTGTTGCATCAAGAATCCGGAAGCCATTTGACAAATCCGCTTCTTCCATAAGTATTCCCAAGGCAGAAGGTTCTACAACCGGCTCTCCTTTGTAATATAAGCTATAGACCGGCCCTCCCTCGGAATCAAGCACAACATTGAGTTTCAGATTCCCATTGGGAGATAACAATTCGTGTGCCATCGCCACACAAGCAATTCCCAGAAATACAACTGTTAATAATACATGTTTCATATACATCCGTTATTGTTGATATATAAAATATTGATAAGGCTCCATCGTCATTACTGTAGGCAACTCCACATCCACACCGGCAATCACATCGGTCATGGTCTTGCCAGCATGCTCCATAGGTACTTTCACTTGTACAGACTCATTGGCGGTATTCACCATGACCAACATGCCATGACTGCCTGCTGCCCGATAAAATGAAGCGACATCTCCGGTAGTATAAACTTCCAGTTCACCACCACGTACACTGCTCGTAGCTTTATAGGCTCTGATGATTTCTGCCATCTCTTGCGCAAAGACTTCATTGGACTTCAAGTCTATAACTCCGTAATTGAAAAAGTTAAGTGACCGCGGATAGGCTACTTCCTGCGAACTATAAATAAGAGGTATCCCCTCGAGCATAGTCGTCAATACAAAAGCAGACATGGCACCACGCTCACCGCCATAACATTCTATCGGTGATGCCTCACTTGCCTGGTCATGATTAGTAGAATAGCGTAACCGTAACGTACCCTTCGGCATTCCCTCCAATTCGGAAGTATTCATAGCATAAAGGTCAGTAAGTGAGCATTTACCGGCATAATAGTCTTTCAGTTTACTATGGAAGTTCCAGCCGTAGAGCAGATTGAAACCATTGTTCATTAAAGACGTTTTTCCGCCTTCGGCAAGCATCAGCAAATTATTGTCAAGTGTACGGAGCTCGGCGATTGCTTTCTTCCAGAAAGCATCTGGTACCCCCTCGGCATAATCACAACGGTATCCATCAATACCAATTTCTGTTACCCAATACTTCATGGCATCAATCATGGCTTGCTGCATGATTTCGTTGTCAAAATTCAAGTCAGCAACATCCGCCCAAGGCTGTTCTTGAGGTTGTACCACATTGCCATTTGCATCCTGTGTATACCAATCCGGATGCTCAGTCACCCAAGCATTGTCCCACGAAGTATGGTTGGCAACCCAGTCAAGAATCACTTTCATTCCTTTGGCATGGGCAGCATCTACCAGTTCTTTCAAGTCTTTTTTTGTTCCGTAACGTGTATTCAGCTTTTTATAATCCTTTATACAATAAGGTGAATTCACACTTTTCAGTACTCCCGGCTCATTTACAGGCATCAGCCAAAGCACGGTAGTCCCCAGGCTTTGAATACGGTCAAGCTCTGCTTTGATGGCAGAGAACGCATTTTCTTCGGCAAAAATGCGGGGATTTGCCTCATAAATCACCATATCCGAAGCCATGTATTCTTCCTGTGGGACGGGAATCGGTTCCATGTCACTCTGACTATCACTACACCCCATACAAGAATGTAGCATCGTAAAGAGCAGTGTCGCAATTATTACTTTTTTCATATTTCTACTTTTTATCTATACTTATACTCATTGGCGGAACTGATATCTGCAAAAGGAGCATCCAAACTCTCCAGTAATGGGCATTGGCAGAAAAGATACTAAGCCTTAATACTCAAAATCCCGGAAGCCAATACTAAAAAACAAAAGAGCTAAGAGATAACTTCTTCCCAAGGCTTTGCTTTTCTATCCCAAGAACTGCGGTAGAAAAACCAAGCCTTGGGACATATATCCGCAAGATTGAAAAGAGATATCCTATCCCCAATCTCATTCCACCAATAGGTCATTTAACATCTTCATTACTATACAAAACTCATTTCAAGAAATTATTCTGATTAGAAACAAAAGCCGCTTCAGATTCCGGTTCAGAGTCTCCGTCCGGATTGTTAGGGTCAATCTCCTCACCAGCTATGTCCGTAATACGGAAATAATAATCTCGATCAAGCGTCACTGCTGCGAGGTCAAATTGTGAGCCTCCATTGTTATTATTCATTATCAGATTGTAAGTCAATCCCTTATTTGCTTCACCTGTATCGTAATAATTATACGTGACACCTTTTATCTCAACACTACCGGTTGGTAATATTCCTGGCCAACTGCCAAAGAGTTCCGGTATATCATTTCCCCACGCGTATATGGTTGTTTCTGCCCATCCGGACTGGTCTTCAATAAAAATGGTATAACCATCATGGATGACCACTGCATCCGGATCTATTTCCGTCCAACCGCTTTCTGTGATTTCCAAATATATGTCACGGTCAAGAGTAAAGTTCTGTGGTCCATCAAATTGTGAACCTACTCCATTATCGTTAAATATCAAATTGTAAACCAATCCCTTATTTGCTTCACCTGTATCGAAGTATTTATAGGTAATTCCTTTTATCTCAACGCTACCAGTAGGTGAAATACCGGGCCAACCTCCAAAAAGTTCCGGCAAATCATTTCCCCACGCATAAAGTGTCAGTGCATCCCAACCTGTATTGTCCATCACGAACACAGCATAACCGTCATGGGTCACTTCACTTGGGTCTTCCGGCTCCTCAAAATAAGCATTCCAGCGGGTTACCGTTATATCAGTGCGAGTACCTACCTTAGCCGAAATTTGATGTAAAGCATCCCCATTCTGCAAAGTACGCTCTATACCTTGTGTCTTAGAAACGAAATAAAAGCCATCGGCAAGTGTCTTTCCATTAACAAAATCTTCCGGATAGAGGTATATGCCCCATTTAACATCATTGTTTGCAGCTTTCTCCATCTGCCACTTAAGGTCTCCGAAAGCAGCATCCTGACCTCCATTGAAATCGCCTGCAATATAAATTATTTCATCGGCACCAGTTCCTTGGGGCATAATCACCTCCAGCAAGATAGCATCGCTACGAAGTTCAAATTGCGGCAACTCATGGTCAAACACAATTTCCTCCTTGTCACAACTACTGATGAAAGCTACAAAAAGCAACAAAAGCCATAGCGGATTACATATATATTTTTTCATTGTTACTATTATTATAGGATGATTAATAATTAGGATTCTGTACCAGTCCCGGATTTACCATAAGGGCAGACTGGGGCAAGGGATACCACTCGTATTTGCGGTCACGTTTAGCCGGATAGCTTAAACCGTCGTCCGTGGCACGGCCAAAGAACCACCATTGTCCTTGCGTAAACTTATCGAAACGACGCAAGTCTGTACGACGACGACGCCCCTCTCCCAAGAATTCAAGTCCCCATTCACTCAACATCCAATCCATATCAAAGGATGTAAAACCAGGACCGGGCTGTTCGAGAGCCGATTTATCTGTAAAATAGCGTGTTTTAACTCTATATACCAGCTCTTTAGCACCTTCTGTATCACCTGCACGCATTTTACATTCAGCAAGAGTATAGACCACTTCACTCAAACGGAATTCCACCTCATCGATGTTTTGGAAATCAATGCCTGCACTCTCCGGATAAACCGGATATCTTACCAAACGGACACCTGAATTCGTTTCACCCCAGCGAGGTGACATGACAGTCTCCAGATTACGTCCTAAATTAAGGAATGTACCCACCTGATCCACATAAACCAAATCCTGACCGTCACGGTCGGCATCTGCTTTCAAAGCCGCACCCTTACCATAGTTGGCTTTAATAGCCCCTTTCAAAAAAATGCCTTGATAGTTTCCTGTTGTTTCATTATACACATAGTTCTGCTTACGGATATCTTTATCGTGGAAACGTTCATAAACTGCTCCTAACTTATCACCGTAGTCGGTAAGAAAGCTCTTAGGATTGTCAGTACCACCATACGGCTGTACATTTCCAGAATTATCCCATGAAGGTGCCAAGCATACACAATTCCATCCGCTCTGGCTGTATGTACCTCCAAAGTAATCCCAACAATTGTAAGGCATGAAAGGCATGTTACGCATCCAACCGGTATTGACCTGACCGACTTCCATCGCCAATGCCATTACAACTTCCGGACATTCTACATTGTTTATCGAATAAATATCGCGATAGTCATCGGTAATGCTGTAAGTACCATAATCGCCATTCAGAATTTTTTGGCAAAGAGTGGCACACTCATTATAACTGTTTTGTTTGATAAACACCTCAGAATTCAGCAACAAGCGCATCTTAATCATACGATTGGCAGCTTGGTTCATGCGGTTGCGAGTCTTTCCAGAACCATCTTCTTTCATAAGATCTGTAACTGACTCATCTAATTCCTGACTGATAAAATCGTAGATAATCTTGCACCCCTTATCAAAATCAGTATCTGCAGAACCAGGGATTTCCGCACCCGAAGAAATGTTCAAGGGAAGTGCTCCACCCCAAATCTCAAAGATATTGTAGTATGCCCAAGCACGCAGGGTACGTACTTCGGCAATATAACTATTCAAAGCATCCTCAGTCATGCGTATAGATGCGGGGCTGATTGCCTGCAAATCTGTAATAAGCGTATTGCAAAGCCCAATAGTGGTCCACGCATTCTCCCAAGTTTGGCGAATAATGGTTGATTCTGACGTCCAGGTATGTGAAGACAAAGCAAACTTCAATGCCTCATCCCATCCCCAAAGTCCACCGTTCCAACTGCGCCATGCCACCTGGTCGGCAGAAAACTCCTGCAAATACCAGAAGTATTCCAAATAACTATATGCAGCTTTCGAATAGATGGCTGCCACTGCCCCCTGAACACTCGTCTCATCTTGATAATAAATTCCGGCATCCACACGATCGAACACTTCCTCGTCCAAATTAGTACAAGAGAAAAGTGAACATGACATAATCATCGCCAATAACCAACGACATTTTATATATTTCATATCTTTCATATTTTTAATAATTTGTTTCTCATTTATTTGAAGCGAAGAGTCACACCTAAACTCAATTGAGTTGCTGTAGGATAAGCACTATTACTATCTACTCCCGGCTGGATACCATTCACGTCTATAATTGAAGGGTCATTACCAGAATATCCGGTCAAGGTAAACAGATTCTTGGCAGACAGATATATGCGCATATTATCCAGTAACTTACGGTTCTTAGGAGTAAAATTATATCCCAAGGTTACATTTTCCAGTTTTATGAAGCTACCATCCTCCAGGAAATAGGAAGATATTACTCCACCACCGGTACGGATATTCTTATCTTCCAGATACGCAGAGCGAAGAACATTATCTGTACCACATCCCTGAAGCCCCATACCATATTTACGCATATTGAATACATCAAAACCGAATGTACCGCGGAAGAATACACTCAAATCAAAATTTCTCCAAGTCAGGTTGTTACTCCAAGACAAGAAGTGCTTGGGAGCACCATTGCCAATATAACGTTTATACTTGGCATCAGCCTGAGAAATCGGTATTTGCTCATCTTTATCATTCAAAATAAGCATATTGCCATTTTCGTCAACACCTGCATATTCATAACCGTAGAACTGCCCTATCTCTCCCCCTTCCTGCACACGGAAGAAATATTCGCTGGAGCCAGTACCCGGTTTTAAGTAAAGGTCGAGATAAGATGCCTTGTAAATATCGTTAGAAAGTTTGGTCAACTTAGTCTTCCCATAAGAATAATTGATTCCGCTCGTCCACTTCACTGCTGTTTTAGTAAGGATGTCACCATCCAAAGATACTTCTATACCGGTATTTTTCGTTGTTCCAACGTTAACCAAAATAGTGGAATAGACAAAAGGCGGTTGAGGTGCCGTGTACGTATAAAGCAAGTCTTTAGAACTACGGTCAAAATACTCCACTGAACCACGTAAACGATTCCATAGAACAAAATCAACACCCAGATTAATCGCAACGCTCTTTTCCCAAGCCAAATCCGGATTAGCATTACTAGAGGGAGCATAGCCCGTTACCCAACGCCCGTCAAAGAGATAACTACCATTGGTATTGTAAGTAGAAAGTGATTTATAAGCATCAAAATCCGAACGACCGGTAATTCCGAAAGAAACACGCGGTTTCAAACTGGTCAACACTTTCCGGGTATTCTTCATAAAGCCCATCTCCATCATTTCCCAAGCCAAAGAAGCTGCTGGGAAGTACCCCCACTTTTGGTTAGCACCAAATTTGGAAGAGCCTTCATAGCGCAACGAAGCCGATGCAAAAAGCATATCCTTCCAATTATAGTTCAACCGACCAAAGAAGCCAATAAGTGTCGATTCAGAGCGACCGCTATATAAACTTGCCAAACCATCCTTCAGATAAGAGCCACTGCCCAAATCCCAATATTTCGTATTATCAAAAGAGAAGTCGTTGTTACTACCACCAATCTGTTCCCAGATAGACTTCTCATAAGTATAGCCCACTACAGCCTTAATATTGTGGTCGCCCAAGTTCAGTGCATAATTTCCCAACCACTCCAATCGATTGGTGTACCATTTCTGATACTTCATTTCCGCACGTCCTTTATAACCATTCCAATAGGACTCCGAACCGGCAGACGAAGCATAATATTGTTGCTTCATGTCATTGTAATGCAATGAGTAACTTAATGTTGTATTCAACAAATGCTTTTCTGTCTGCAAAATATTCAGTTTAGCCTCAGCCGTACCCAACAAATACATACGCTGGCCGTTGTTATCTCTCAAAGCAAGCTCCGCAACCGGATTGGTTGCACCCGTAGGAGAAGTAGGCTGATAATACGAACCGTCTGCATTATATACCGGCATTGTAGGATTCATTGTGAGTGCCCTATCGAAGAAACCATCATTTCCCCAGGTTTCATTTACACGACGTGCACTCAACGAACCGTTGAATTGTAAGCGATTCTCCAGTACACGCTGTTCCATAGAAAAACGACCTCCAAATTCTTCACGACCACTCACGATGTCAAGTCCATTGGCACTTTTGTAATTGAAGGAAGCACCATAGAAACCATTCTTTGTGCTACCATCAATAGATATATATTGGTTTGTGTCGTATGCTACATCACGAGTAATCAGTCCATACCAGTCAGTGTCGGCTCCATAGTCTGTACCTCGTCTCGAACGACGGAATTCATCAGCCGACAGAATATCCGGAGAGGGCTTGGCTACATTAAAAGCGATGTAACTGTCATATGTGACTACCGTTTTTCCAGCTTCACCCGAGCCACGTTTCGTTGTAACTAAAATCACACCATTAGCACCTCGCGTTCCGTAAATAGCAGCTGAACCCGCATCTTTCAATACCGTAATAGATTCAATATCCTGTGCAGCGATGTTACGGATATCGCCACCTGCCACACCATCTATGACAATCAAAGGACTATTACTTGCAGAAACAGATGTTGCACCACGTACTTGTAATGAAGAACTGGAGTTAGGATTGGCAGCTGCCTGCGTATTGACATTCAAGCCCGCGACTTTTCCCGATACCATTTCCATCGGGTTATTCATAGCCCCCAAATTAAAATTTTTCTTATCCACTTGTACAATGGAACTGGAAACTTCTTTTTTACTCAATGAACCGTAACCCACTACTACAACTTCTTCCAACACCTGCTGGTCATCATGCAAGACAACATCAATCTTGTTTCTACCGGATACGTTCAGTTCCTGCGTTTGGTAACCTACATAAGAAAAAATAAGTATTGCATCAGGATTGACATTCAATAACACATAGTTACCGTCAATGTCAGTTATCACCCCCGAAGTTGTACCCTTTACCAATACACTTGCACCGATAAGACCTTCACCCGTTGCATCGGTCACCTTTCCTTGTACCTGAAGTTGTTGCGCAACAGCAACACCAGTCATCATAAGAAAACCCAGTAAAAGGATCATGCGCTTTTTAAGGCATCTCTTTAGACTTTTCTTTTTCATCTTATTAGAAATTAGTTAAACAATAAATAGATTGATGCAAATGTATTATCAAAACAAACGCACGATTTGGGCTGAGATAAAAATCTAAAGTCCTGCAACAGGCAATCAACTATAATACAACGCATTACAAAAATGCTATTGCTACTAATTTCTAAATCATTTCTAAACTTTTTAAGGCAAAAGAAAGCCTCAAAAGGAGGATAAAATCAAAAAGAAGTTATTTTCATCACTCGTTCTTCAAAGTCCTCTTTACAAAGAGACTTGTTTTTTAGCTTGGAACGATAAGTATAGATGGTAGTTATGGAATAACGCAAAAATTCTGCAATACGCGCACTGTCTGTAATACCTAAACGAATCAGTGCAAATATGCGCAGTTCGGTAACAAGCAATTCTTCATTTTTAGGATGCAATTGTTCTTCAACTGGCAACAAACGATTAAATTCTTCTACAAAGTTAGGGAATATCTTAAGAAAAGATACATCGAAATTGTGATAGAACTCTTTCAACTCTTGATTTATGAAACGGTCGGACTTCAATGTACGATATAACTCCTCAAGTTTACCGGCAGCAGCCTGCTTGTTCAATATGCGGCGATATTCTTCCATCTTACTTATATAAGAGGAACTTAAACTGAGGAAACGTCCCAAATACTCTTCCTTAATATGATTGGCTTCCGTAAGAGTCTGATTAGTATGCAATAATCGTTCATTAGCCTCATGTTGAGACTTGTTCAGCTTCTTCAATTCACTATTCAATATACTCAATTGGGAATTGGCAGCAACAACTTTTTTACGGGCATAAGACAATTTTTTCATTTGCCATAGCATACACAGTACTGTCAATAGAAGGAAAACAGAAAGGATACATATGCCTGTAATAAACATTCTCTGCCGCTGTTGCTGTATTTCCTTTTCTTGCTGATAAGCACGATCTATGAGCGGAAGCATCTTGGAATTCTGCGAACTACGCAACCGAGTAGTATAATAATTAGCATCTTCCATACTAATCTTGATATAGTGATTAGCACGTTCCAAATCGCCCATTCCATAAAGTAATTCCGCTAATGCGCACAAAGAATAATTTTCTTTCACCACTGCCCTAATGTCAGCAATGGCACTGCTAATACGTGCTTCCATTTCTTTCTGCTTGTTCCCCACGACATGATAAGCAAAAGCCAGAATTGAAGTAGCTACTGCATACTCACGCGTATTGGATTTCAACCGAGGTAAAAAATTCTTCAATAAACATATAGCCTCCTGACTTTTTCCCTGGTCAATGAGCTGAGGTGCATGCACGACTACATATCTATAAGTATCTTCCGGTACTAGGCTGATTATAGAATCCCTATACAAATTTGCTATCCGAAGATAATTGTTCACGTAGTTCCGATCAGTGGCGTACTCTGCCTGATAGAGATATAGGTTTTCAAAACATACATAATAGTCCACTATATTTTCACCCTCCAACGTGTTACGAGGAAGCGATTTCAGCAATTCCATTGCTTCAACAAAAAGGCCCGAAGTATTTAGAATATGTACTTTATTTAATATAGAACTATTTATCCATTGCCTATTATTTAGCCGTGTGGCAATAAGAATATTTTCATTTATATAATGTAATGCAGAATCACTAATATAAGAATTATATTCGGCAAAAAGACGATTTTGTATCAGATAACGCTCCATGTCAGTAAGCCTCCCTTGCTTCAACTCATCCTTTATCAAAGAAATATACCGTTCTTTTTCTTCCTCGTATTGTCTACGCATCACGATAGTCTTATCCAGAACAGACAAAAGGCTATCTATTGCAGATGCATACATACCAAGCGAACATGGCAACAGCATTATTATTAAAATCAAGATACGCATCATAGGTTAACATTGTGACATAACTTCGCAAAGTTACAATTTTCTTCTGTTATGAAAATACGATTTTAGTATTTTCTTTGGCATTATAAGTCGTACATCATAGGGATTATACATCTACCGAAATTCATATTTCCTCTACTTCGGATAGCTTTTAAAGCTTTTATGGCAGGTTTTCAAACTCCTTCTCCCCAATAAATGCTAACAATGCAAACGAATACAGACAATTATCATAATATCTTCTCTCACCTTTACGAAGCGGTGTATTCCAGAAACGCTCTACACATTCTTTCGCGTAAGGTCCGTTTGCAGCCAGAGACGCCTGTGCATTCGTAGCCTCAGCGTTTGTCGCAATAATACCGACCGGATGCAGTGCCGGCTCGTCAATCACCGTACCGTCAATCTCGTATATTTTAAATTCTTCATCTTTGTGCGTTTCACAGAAGAATTTCTGCACTTTGTTATTATTTTCAACGTTCCACTCATCTGCTGCAAACCACTCGTAATCAAGACCAATGTTTGCAATAACACGGTAGGAATCGCTGTAATACCAGTCGTGGCGTCCACCGAAAATATCCTGCTCTTTCTCGTATGGTGTTCCATCATAGTAAGCATACTCAGCAGCCAGTCCGGTGTCTTTATGACACGCTTTTTTCAAATACTCACGACTTGCCTTTGCTGCCTTTTTCCAGAATGGACGGTCTTCTTCATTTGCCCACATACTGAACAACTCATAAAAATGAGCACAATGATAGGATGGATCACTGAACTTGCGGCTCGGAATAAATCGAATCAAATAATTCTCCGGCTCCATAATCGGATCTCCCGGCTCTTTCTCACCGTTGTGGATACAAGCACTTAAAATGTTTCTTGCTTCCTGTGAGTAATTGAAAATTCCTTCGCCGTCGCCCCAGCGGTGGGAGGCAAAGAACAATGCCATTGCAAAAAATTCTTCTCCATCCGGCGCCGGTCCTAAATCATTCTTTTCACCGGTCGTCTTGCATGACCATGCAAAATATCCTTTATTATAACCATCTTCCATGTACATATAAGTTCTTGCCCATTTCCAAACACGGTCAAACTCATTTTTCATGTCCATCTGTACACACATCATCATAGCATATGACATACCCTCTGTACGGGCATCGAAATTACCGGTATCTTCAAAATATCCCATATCGTCGCCGGCTTCAAAATAAAATTTCTCATCATCCGGACCATAAAATACGGTATGGAATGCATCTTTGAGTTTTTGAGCAATTTCTTCCTGTGAATGCCCCAGTTCCGCGAACACATTGCGGTACTGTCCTGTGTAAAACGCACCTTTCATTCGTTACTCTCCTTTATTTTGTTTCTTTCCATTAATCTGGTACATGACCTTTTTCATGTAAAACTTTAACAATCTTATCCACATTTTCCCTGCACATCTCATCGGTCTCAGCTTCTACCATAACACGAATCAATGGCTCCGTACCGCTCTCGCGAAGCAAAAGCCGTCCGGCATCTCCAAGGCTTTCCGTTACTTCTTTCGCAGCCTTCTGTACATCTTCGTCTTCTCTTGCTGCTACTTTATCCTTTACTTTGACATTTTCCAAAAGCTGTGGATAAATCACCAGATCGCCTGTCAGCATCGACATCGGCTTTCCATAATGAAG
>ERZ780000.474-NODE-474-length-13874-cov-6.006585_pt1 | contig 13874 bp, 10 predicted proteins | sample MGYA00511089_ERZ780000 | MGnify/ENA primary metagenome ERZ780000 (study PRJEB29588, sample SAMEA2146321) | human gut metagenome | biome: human gut; feature: human-associated habitat; material: faeces | place: Denmark | collected 2008/2010 ...
TTAGAGGCGGTTCGTCAAGTGGGGGCAGAGGCTCTTTCAGCGGTGGCGGCCGTGGTGGCAGACGATAACAATGTTTGAAAACAAAATCTAAAGAAAATGGCTAAATTAAGAAATTTATTCCCTTTGTTGTGTGCCCTCTACGCTGCATCGGCAGGAGCTCAGGGTGCATTGGATTTATATACAATATCGCAGACAGACTTGAGGGGTAGTGCCCGGTTTATGTCTATGGCAGGCGCGTTTGGTGCGTTAGGCGCTGATTTGTCAACGCTCAATCAGAATCCTGGCGGCATCGGTGTCTACCGCAGTTCCGAGGTGGGAATGACAATGGGCGGTGTCAAGAAAAATGTCACTATGAATGGGTTTAAAACATCGAACTCTAATTTTAATTTTGACAACATTGCCTATGTCGGGACATTTAAGACGGGAAACGAAACAACGCCGACATTCTCTTGGGGTGTGTCGTATACCAAAGCCTTGGATTTCAAACGTCATTACAATGGCGAGATTCACGGAATGCGTAATTCAATGACAAATTATGTGGCGGAAAATTCAAAAGGTTGGACCACATCGGACCTTGGCGCCGTTAAAGGCGGATATGATCCGTATATGGACTCCAACGCTCCGTGGATAAGCATTTTGGCATATAATTCATATTTAATCAATCCGATGTCGGCAAGCAACGATTCTTATAGCGGATTGTATAAGAATGGCACCACGGGATATGCGGAGATGGAAGTTCAGGAGTCTGGACATATGAACGAGTATAACGTAAGTTTTGGCGGAAATGTGATGGACATGGTGTATTGGGGTGCTTCTGTGGGTATCTCGGATTTGGAATACAGCATGTATTCATATTATGGAGAGAGCTTGGAAAAAGCTCGTGTGCCTTATATTTATGGCGACAATACTTACCTTGCGGAAGGAAATGCCGCATGGGGTATGGAAAACTATCTGAATATGACGGGCACAGGCGTGAACTTTAAAATGGGCTTGATTGTCAAGCCTATAAATGAACTCAGGCTGGGTGTGGCTTTCCATACGCCTACATTCTACAATGTCAATTCTTCTTATTATGCAAGCACGTCGTATGCATTTGATGCGAATGTTGCCGGTAGCGGAGTATCAAACATAAAAGGTACGGCAGAAACGAATGCCGGATATGACGGCAAGACGGAATTTGACGCAAGGACTCCATGGAAGGTGATGGGAAGCGTTGCCGGAGTGATTGGCGGACGTGGCATCATCAGTCTTGACTATGAAAGGGTTCTGTATGATGGTATGCGCACGTTTTATAATGGGCGGGAGGATCGTGTCGTGGCCGACAATGTAAGGGCAACCTTTAAGGCAAGCAATGAAATCCGCATCGGTGGAGAGTTTAAGGTGACGCCAAGTTTCAGCGTGCGTGCCGGATATTCGTATAAGACATCACCGGTTGAAGAGAATCTTGCACAGGATCCTACTGCGGGAACTTCGATGTCGTATACCCTGGACAATAAAACTCAACGCTATACGGCAGGTGCTGGATACCGGTATAAAGCATTCTATGCTGATTTGGCATATGTGAGAACGAGCCGTCAAAGTGATTATTATGGATTTTTCAATGCTGAGGCTCCGTCGTCAACACTGAAGGATGCCAACAATGAGGTGGCTGTTTCTGTAGGATTCAAGTTCTAGTAGAATATAGGAGAATAAAAAATCGGTTGGAGACTCCAACCGATTTTTTATTGCCAAACAGTTCGTGTGGCTTAGAACCATTTCAAGTAAGCGAAGCTCTGACGGTGTGCGAGCTCTGCATTCTTAGGATAGATGCGGAATCCATAGTGGAACACGCCTGGAACTGCAATTTCGTGCTTAAGTTCGTAAGAAACGATGTCGCCTTCGCGCTTAACCTCTTTGAAATCGTAGCGGTTGAGGAATTTCTGCTGACCTTCTTCAACGGAATAAACCACCATTTCAACACCAATGCTGTCTGCAAGACCGTTGGTGTCAATCTTTGCGTCAACTTTGATTTTGTCGCCGAAAGAGTTTGCTGAAGGATCGAGCGGAGTGGCTTCAAGCACCTTGATGCCGTCCCAACGGGAAACCACATTGTCTTTCCATTCAACCAATGCTTTGGCTTTTGCAAAATTGTTTTTCTTGAGATCCTTGCCGTATTTTCCTTCTTTCAGATAGAAGCGTTCGATGTAGTCGTCAATCATACGCTTCATGGTGAAGTTAGGAGCGATGTGGGCAATGGAGTTCTTGATGTATTGAATCCATTCTGGAGAATATCCCTTTGAGTTCTTTGCAAAATAAAGAGGGATAATCTCGTTCTCAAGCATAGAGTAGATGGTTGCGGCGTCGAGCTTGTCCTGCTGACCTTGGTCGGTGAATGTGCGCTTGTCAGTCAACGCCCAACCAGCATCTTTGCGGTAGCCTTCATACCACCATCCATCAAGTACGGAGAAGTTGAGCACGCCGTTCATCTCCGCTTTCTCGCCAGAAGTACCAGAGGCTTCCAATGGACGAGTCGGAGTGTTCAGCCAGATGTCGACACCTGAAATCAGACGTTTTGCCAATGTCATGTTGTAGTTCTCCAAGAAAATAATCTTGCCAAGGAATTGCGGCATTCTTGAAATCTCTACGATTCGTTTGATGAGTCCTTGTCCTGCACCGTCGGCTGGGTGAGCCTTGCCGGCGAATACGAATTGCACAGGGAACTTCTCGTTGTTAACGATTTTAGCCAAACGGTCAAGGTCGGTAAACAACAGGTGCGCACGTTTGTAAGTCGCAAAGCGGCGTGCGAAACCGATAATCAATGCGTTTGGATTGATTTTGTCCATGATGGAGACGATGCGTGAAGGGTCACCCTGGTTCTTAAGCCATGTCTCTTTGAACTCGCGCTTAACGTAGTCGATAAACTTGTTTTTCAACGCAATGCGGATGTTCCAGATATCTTCTTCTTTGGCTTTCAGGATAGGAGCCCAAGTCATTTCGTCCGACTGAGTTTCCCAATAGTGCTCGCCGAAAGTCTTCTTGTAGAAATCTTTCCATTCAGAAGCAGCCCATGTTGGCATGTGCACACCGTTTGTCACATATGAAACGTGTGACTCTTCAGGAGCGTATCCTTTCCATACACCTTGGAACATGCGTTTTGACACTTCGCCGTGCAACCAGCTTACACCGTTGGATTCCTGGCAAGTGTTGAGTGCGAATACACTCATTGAGAACCGTTCGTTTGTGTCAGGGTTCTCACGGCCCATATTCATAAGGTCTGACCACGAAATGCCAAGTTTCGCAGGATATTCACCGATGTATTTTCCGAAGAGGCTCTCTTCGAAATAGTCGTGTCCGGCAGGCACTGGAGTGTGTACGGTGTAGAGACCTGTGGCTTTAACCAATTCAAGTGCTACATCGAAGCTCAAGTGGTCGTTCTGTACGTATTCAACAAGACGCTGGAGGTTGAGCAGGGCTGCGTGTCCCTCGTTGCAGTGATACAACTCTGTGTTGATGCCCAAAGCACGGAGCATCATGACGCCGCCGATACCGAGCAGGTATTCCTGTTTGATGCGGTTTTCCCAATCGCCACCATAAAGTTTGTGTGTGATTGGACGGTCGAACTCTGAGTTCTGGTTGTTGTCTGTGTCCAACAAGTAGAGTTTCACTCTACCCACATTCACTCTCCAAATGTTGCAGTAGATGTTGCGGCCTGGGTAAGGAACGGCAAGAACCATCGGAGTTCCGTCGCTGTTGAGCACTTGCTCCACAGGAATTTGGTTGAAGTTCTGCGCTGGATATTCAGCAATCTGCTGTCCGTCCATTGAAAGAGACTGGTCGAAGTATCCATAGCGATACATGAATCCGACAGCAGTCAAGTTTACACAAGAGTCGGAAGCTTCTTTGATGTAGTCGCCGGCGAGGACACCAAGACCTCCAGAGTAGATTTTCAAAGCGCTGCAAAGACCATACTCCATACTGAAATAGGAGATTGAAGGCACATCCTTGCGGTATGGCTTCTTCATGTAGTCTTTGAATGCCTTGTGCACTTCATTGAGACGTGCGAGGAAGGCTTCGTCTTTAGCCAATTCCTGACAACGCTCCAGACTTAGTTTTTGCAATAACAAGACGGGGTTCTCATCCGTCTGCAACCATAGGTTAGGGTCAATGTCTTGAAAGAGATTTCGCGCCTCGCTGTTCCACGACCACCATACGTTGTGTGCCAATTCGTCAAGGCTCTTGAGCTTGGCTGGTAATTCTGCATGGATTGTGATGTCGCGCCATACAGGGGCATTTGTGTTGCTTACTTTCAATTTCATAGTTAAAATATTAAAATTAGAGGCACTATGCCAAATTGTGTTTATTGTTTTCTAAAGCCATTGTATAGGCTGTGTCGTAATATCTTATAAAGTCAGCCCAAGCTGTACCCTTTGAGGAGCTGATGGCTGCTTTTCTGATTTTCTTTGTCAAAGAGACATCGGCGGTCAGCAGATATTTGAGTTTCTCGGCAATGTCGTTGACTGCCATTTCGTAGTTCGAGTCTGACCGGTGGGTAACCTCGACGCCGCACTTGCTGAAGCCTCCTCCGAATGTGGACAGAATCCATTGCCCGAAGCCTGCAAGGTCGGTAGTGATTGTGGGTATTCCGAACGCCATGCTTTCGTGGGGAGTGTATCCCCAGGGCTCATAGTAGGATGCAAAAACGGCGGCGTCAAAGCCAATGAGCAAATCGTAATATTGCATATTGAAAATCCCGTCAGAACCATTGAGGTAGCAGGGCACGTAGATTGTGTCTACTTTGCTGTCCGCCGAATTATGCATTCCCAGATATTCCAATTTGTTGTATATTGCATCTGAGGAATAGTCATGAAGGTGGTGTGTTATGATGCAGTCTTCCAAAGCGCCTTGAGTCTCGCCTTTTTCCAAACGGCTTTTTAAATCTTCGCGCGCGCCGTTTTCCCATGCGGGAACCAGTATGAAGGCGATTGTCTGCCGATTCATGTCGTGGCCGTTGCGGAGGGCGTTTGTCGCATCGATAAACATGTCGAGACCTTTGTTGCGGAATTCATTGCGTCCGGCGGTGGCATATAGGAATGTGTCGTCGTCATAATGCTTTCCGGTCAGGGCTTCTGCCACTTGCAGCAATTTGGCGCGGGCTTTCTTTCTCTGCGCGGTGTATTTCTGACGTTCCGGCACAATTGAGAGCTCGAATCCATTCGGTGTGACAAGCGGCTTGATTTCAAGCAGCTGCTCGCATTCCCGGGCGGTTATGTCGCTTACGGTGGTGAAACAGTCTGCATTGTGAGCGGCTGTCTTTTCCAGTGAATGTTTCGACTGCATATTGAGCTCGGATGCCATCTGGTCGCCGTTGTCGCCGTTGAAGTAGTCGTAAAGGGGCTTCCCGTTGCCGCAGATGCTTCTTCCGATGCTTGTGGCATGTGTTGTGAAGACGGTCGCAATCTGTGGCGAGTTGGCTTTCAGATAGAGCAGTCCCATGCCGGTGGTCCACTCGTTGAACTGAGCGACAACACGGTCGTTTTTTTTCGCCAAGAATTTTGACAGGCTGTCAATTACTATGGCAGAGGCGATGGCAAACGCGCAGCCTTCGCCGTAGTCGCCGTAGGAGTGCAGCGAGTCGACTTTGAATTTCTCCCACATCAATGCGTAGAAATCATCCAATTTGGGGTAGACGCCGTCGAAATTGACAAGGATTGCAACCGGATTTCCCGGAACCATCCATCTTCCCACTCTGACAGATATGCCATAAGGAAGATTGGCGGACTGCCGCCAATTCTTAAGTAGTGCTTTTGATTCTTTAAAAAAAGGAGAGGGGTTTTGAGAAGTCCAAACGTCAGGACCGACAAAAATCATTTTGTCGCCTAACCGCTCATTCAAAACTTTTGCTTTTGATGATAATACTGTATATATTCCTCCAACTTTATTACAAACCTCCCAACTTGTCTCAAACAAGATGGTCGGGCTTACATTCTTATTAGACATATAAAAAACGTGACATCTATTTTGGCGCAAAGATAGCGATTTTATTTCTAAAACAGAAGAAATTAGAGTAAAACAACGATGTTGTCGGCGGTGATGTGTTGTAAAAAATGGATTGGGAGGGCTATTATTTCATAAAAACACATTACCTTTGTGTGGGAATCCCACAGACCGTCAATGATACTGGATTTTGCAGTGCCGTTGGTGTGGTTTGAGGTGCCTTTGTAAAAATAATAAAGAAAAACTGATGAACGAAGACGTTTTGAAAAAGTTGAAAAAAGACGAGGATGGGCTGGCTACATATGAATATATAGCCAACAACATCGGTAGTTGTGACGGTGATATGCCGGAATTGGTCGATAATATAATAAAAGTTGACCGCAACGGTCAGTTTATTGTAAGCACGGCTCGTTATCTGGCTGCGATTGACAAGGAGAAATATTCTGACAGCATATCCAAATTGCTTGACGCTTCTATAGAAAAGGATCGTGACAGAAAGTATATGCCGAGTTTGTTGGCAAGCATTTGGGGTGAGGATTATGTTGAGAAAGCGGAAGAGTTGAGTGCTTCCGACAATAATTTCCGACGTATATATAAAAGAGTGTACCCTAAGGGTTTCTGATTTGAAATCATGTGTTTTAATGGCGGTGTTGGCGATGGCTCTTTTATGGATGCCGTTGTCGGGAGGTGCTGTCGAATCTTCAAAAAAAGAAAATAAGGCAATGAAAGTGCTGTTGAAAACGTCCGAGGGCGATGTCGTGATTCTTTTATCGGAATTGACTCCCGGACATCGTGATAATTTTGTGAAAAATGTAGAGGCCGGCGCATACGATGGTGTGCTGTTCCATAGGGTGATAAAGGATTTTATGGTTCAGACCGGCGATCCGACGTCGAAGACGGCGACACCGGATGCGGTTCTTGGCGCGAATGATTATGGCGAAGAGATTCCCGGTGAGTTTGTTCTCCCTGAATTGTTCCACAAGCGTGGCGCTGTTGCGGCTGCCCGCACGGGCGATGCTGTCAATCCGGAAAAGAAATCGTCTGGCTCGCAGTTCTACATTGTCACGGGAAAGGTGTATAATGAATCGGAGCTGGTGGCGATGGAAAAGTCGTTGCAGAACCAGCAAAAGCAATCGGTGTTTCAAGCGTTGGCAAAGGAGCATCGCGCGGAAATAATGGATTTGCGCAGAGCTCGTAACGCAGCGGGGCTGCAGGAGCTTCAAGACAGTCTGATTCAAGAAACGGAGGCCTCGTTGAAAGGAAAACTGTTCAAGTTTACTCCGGAACAGAAGTCGGTATATACTACTGTCGGTGGCACTCCGTTCTTGGATGGCGGATACAGTGTCTTTGGCGAGGTTGTTTCTGGAATGGATGTGGTCGACAAGATTCAATGCGTCGAGACAGCGCGCAACGACAGACCTAAGGAAGATGTCAGAATCCTGAAAGCTTCGGTGATTGAATGATAAAGACGTCGCGCTATCGGTTGGGCAATGGGCTGCAGGTTGTGCACAGCAGAAACTGTGCGACAGGAATGGCTGCGGTCAATTTGCTGTATCGTGTCGGGGCTAAAAACGAGTCGCCAGAATATACTGGGCTTGCGCATTTATGCGAGCATCTGATGTTTGGAGGCACTGCGGCTGTCCCTAAATTCGATTCTGTGATGGTGGAGGCCGGCGGTGACAACAATGCATGGACAAACAGCGACATCACCAACTATTATGACATCCTTCCTTTTGAAAACGTGGAAACGGCGTTTTGGGTGGAAGCCGACCGGATGCAGAATCTGTTGCTGTCTGACAAGTCGGTGGAAGTGCAGCGCAGCGTCGTGCAGGAGGAATTCAAGCAGCGCTGTCTGAATGCTCCGTATGGCGACGTCGGACACATTCTTCGCGAAATGGTCTATAAGGTGCATCCATATAAATGGCCGGTGATAGGAAAAGCATTGTCTGACATTGAAAATGTGCCGGTCGAGGCGATAAAGGCTTTCTATCGACGCTATTACAATCCGGGAAATGCCATATTGTCGGTAGTGGGCAATCTGGACTCTGAAGATGTGTTTGCGTTGGCTGAAAAATGGTTCGCTGGCATCCCGTGTGCGGAAATGCCGGAGCGTACACTCCCTTGCGAGCCGACTCAATTGTCGGCGAGGGTGAAGGAGGTTGAACGCGACGTGCCGCATAATATGATAGTGAAGGCATACCGGATGTGTGGACGCCTTGACAATGACTATCCTGTCTGCGATTTGTTGAGCGATGTGCTGTCAAACGGCAGGTCGTCGAGACTGTTCCGCAACGTCTATGCGAAAGGCAATCTGGTCGCGTCTATAGACGCGTCGATAACTGGCGATGAGGATCCTGGAATGCTGATTGTCAAGGCGCAGCTGCTTCCTGGCGTTTCCTTCGACAGGGTTGAGGCAGCGATTGCCGATGAACTTCGCAAGGTGGCTGATGGCGATGTGAGTCAGTATGAGTTGGACAAAGTGGTCAACAAATATGAGTCTAATGCGCTGTTCAGTAATCTTAACAACGATGAGTTGGCTTCAAATCTGGCTTATTTCGAGATGCTTGGCAATGCGGAGATGATAAATGAGGAGGTGGAGAGATACAGGGCTACGACCCTTGGGCGAATGGCAGACGTGGCATCGGCTTTGTTTGCGGAGTCGAATTGTTCCACTCTGTATTATAAGGCGAGAAATAGTTGATAAAAAATGGGAGTATACGTTATCCTGTTTCTCGGAGAAATTATTACTTTTGTAACGAAAAAATAAAGAAAGAAAACAATGGCAACTTGGTTTGAATGCAAAGTGAAATATGAGAAGTTGACAGAAAATGGTCAACAAAAAGCGGTAACTGAACCATATTTGGTTGATGCCTTGTCGTTTACTGAGGCTGAGGCTCGAATTATAGAAGAGATGACTCCGTTTGTGACAGGCGGTGAGCTGAAGGTGACGGCTGTAAAGCGCACCAATATCGCAGAAATCTTCTGGGACGAGGAGGGCGATAAGTGGTATAAGGTTAAGGTGAACTTCGTGACCATTGATGAGAAAACTGCAGTGGAGAAGAAAACTGCCAATTTCATGATGGTACAGGCTGCGGATTTCAAGAAAGCCTACGACAACTTTATGGAAGGAATGAAGGGTACGATGTCCGACTTTGAGGTGGCCTCTATCAATGAGACAATGATAATGGATGTCTATAAAGAGGATTTAGGCGGAAACGAGGGCGCACAGGCATAATAAATAATTATGATTGATGTTGCAGAAAATATAAAACAAATGAAAAAGGAACTGCCACAGAGTGTGACTTTGGTGGCAGTTTCTAAATTCCACCCTACGGAGGCCCTGATGGCGGCTTATGATGCCGGACAGAGGGTCTTTGGAGAGAGCAGGGCTCAGGAGCTTGTGCAGAAAGCGGCGACGATGCCGTCTGATGTGCAATGGCATTTCATCGGGCATCTGCAGACCAACAAAGTCAAGACTGTGGTCCCGATTGTGACTCTGATACATAGCGTTGACAGTGGCAAACTGCTGACGGCAATCAATGTCGAGGCTGAAAAAATTGGCAAGATTGTGGACGTGTTGCTTGAGCTTCACGTAGCGCAGGAGGAAACAAAATATGGCTTTGACATGAGCGATCTGGTATGCCTGGAGAAAACGGGAATGCTTGATAATTGCCGGAATGTGAGGGTCAGAGGTGTTATGGGAATGGCTACGAATACCGACAATGAGACAGAGATACGAAAGGAGTTTCAGCGAATTGTAGGGGTGTTCAGAGAAATGAAGTCTGGCATAATGGCGAAAAATCCCGCGTTCGACATTGTGAGCATGGGAATGAGCGATGATTATCGGATAGCCGTTGAGGAAGGCTCTACCATGGTCCGCGTAGGAAGCCATATTTTCGGACCTCGTCAATACTGATTATGAAATTAAACAATAACTACTTTAAAATCTAAAAATTATGACTCAAGAAAAGAAAAATTACACATTGCCTATCGTGGTGATGTTCTTCTTGTTCGCGATGATTTCATTCGTGACTGGATTCCAAAATCCGTTTGGAATAATCCTTAAAGAGCAGTTTGACCTGACTAACTTCGAATCGCAGTTGGGTAATGCCGCCAACTTTATCGCTTATGCGTTCATGGGTATTCCGGCTGGCCTTATTCTTCAAAAAAAAGGTTATAAATTCTCAGCCATTGCAGCCGTCCTTGTCGGTTTGGTGGGCGTTGCGTTGATGTTCTTGTCGAGCACGCTTGATTCGGGTGTGTTTGCGGTTTATTTGACTGGCGCGTTTGTGGCTGGTTTCTCTATGTGTATGCTCAACACTGTTGTAAATCCGATGCTCAACACGCTTGGAGGCGGAGGCAATAAGGGCAACCAATTGCTGCAATTCGGTGGCTCTGCCAACTCTTTGGCTGCGACAATCTGCCCGGTGCTTGTCGGCTATCTTATGGGCGACACTCTGAAGGGCCTCACGCTGAGTGCTGCACGTCCGGCATTGTTTATTGCAATGGGTATTTTTGCATTCGCATTGATTGTGCTTTTCTTCTCTAAATTGCCGGAACCTATTCTTGAAGAGGCAAAGCAAGGCGAGATTAAGCATGAGGAGAAGGCTACTATTGGCGGCGCGTTGAAATATCGTCATTTCGCTCTCGGTATCGTTGCAATCTTCTTGTATGTAGGTATCGAGGTTGGCATTCCAAACATGGCAAATCTTTATATGACCACACAGACCAAGGAAGAGGCTGCCGCTACTGTTGACGAATACAACAAGCAGCAGAATGACCCTGTCTATTTGGCTGAGCTTCAAGCTGCCGACAAGGCAAATGCGGATGCGCTTGTAGCTTATCAGCAGGACAAGTCGAAATTCTCGGAAGAGGAAGCAAAGGCTATGATTGGATATGAAAACAAAGTAATCGGTGAGAAACAATATGAATCGGCTTATGAAATTTATAATGACGTCAAAAAACCGGGTAAAGGAATGAACCCTTCTGCTGCCGGTTCGCTGGTGGGTATGTATTGGTTGTTGATGCTTGTTGGACGTCTTGTGGGCGGATCGTTTGGCTCTAAATTCTCAAGCCGTGCGCAACTCTCAACAGTTGCCACTGTGGCAATCGCTTTCTTGCTCTGCGGATTGTGTATGCCTGATTCGACAATCAGCATTCCTGGATTCCAGAACATGTCGTTTACAATGATCGAGGCGCCTACATGCGTGCTGTTCTTCGTGCTTTGCGGTCTTTGCACATCAGTTATGTGGGGCGGCATTTTCAACCTCGCAGTTGAAGGCCTTGGCAAATACACTGCAGTTGCCTCAGGATTGTTTATGGTGATGGTGTGCGGCGGTGGCATACTTCCGCTGATTCAAGGCGGTGTTGCCGATGTGGCTGGATATTTGTCAAGCTATTGGGTACTCATCGCAGCCGTTGCCTATTTGTTGTTCTATGCAATGGTTGGAAGCCGTGTGAAAAAGGCTTAAGACATAACGATATTTTGAATCAAGGTGCCGGCAAATCGAATTTGCCAGCACCTTTTCGTTGTGCGCCGATTGTGTTGCCATGCTGTTTGGCAAAAAATGTGTGTCAATGTAAAAAAAGGTGTTGTTAAAAGGACGGAATATTTCGAACCTTGAGTCATGAAGCGATGGTAATTCAAGAAGAACAAGATGCGATATATGGGTATACCGTTTCGTATCACAATATCAATGAGCCTTTACGAGGGCTGCATATTACGGGAGCCAGACAAGTGCGCAATTAGGTCTGCAACGGATTCCACTCATCGAAGGCATTATCAATAAATCGTCATATAACTTTGATATGTGGTTGCAAAGAGGAGATAAGCTGGTAGCGTTGAAAAAATTCGGCTTAGCTAATTTCAGCACCGCTACAGATGCAGAAATAAAAGCATTGATTGGAGCAACAGGTACAGAAGGTGCATTTTGGTCGATGGAAGTTGCTAAAGGTACGGGGTTTAGCGGTGATGTAATATTTAATATTTACGCGCCAAGAGGAACAAAACTGATGTATTGTGAGCCATTCTCAGGTTTTGGCAATGGCTCGGGGCGTAATTGGGATGGAATTATCAAACAGCAAACTTTTGGATCAGAGAGTGAAATGCTACTACAACGAGGGACAACGTTCAAGATTACAAAGGTTGAAAAATCAAATGGGACGTGGTATATCGATTTAGACATTGTAGCACAGAATCCATTGCCATACCCATATGTAGGAGGATACCCATATAAATAATTATTTATATAGATTGATTGGAGATTTAGTGTATTCAGATACATAAAATATTTTGAACGCCTCCGCTCCATCAATTAATGATAAGTCAGTATGATGACAGAATCGATTAAACAACAACGCTTTCAAGGTTATTGGGGTGTCGTCCATTTGCTCGAATGAAATAAGCCCTGCATCAATGTATTCATTGATCATTATATGCAAAGGTTCAGAGTCACTATTGCTACTATATGCGACTTCTGAGAACTCAACCCACTTCTTTTCCCAGAACCAAAAAAAGACTCATTGCCGCTAAATGTATTTTTTGCACATCCAGTGTAGTAGCGGCAGTGTTTAATGCAATCGTTTCTATCCATACTGCAATTGTATTGCTATTACTTAATCTTAGAGCAAGCGACAAGGCGATGGTGTACACCTTACTTGCTACAAAGATAGGTAAATATTTCCATTCGTCTATCTTGTAGTTAAACTTACTTCTTGCGCAAACCTATCGTGGACAAGATAGCAGGTGATGTGGATGGTAGTTGCCGCATGGTACGGAGATGGTTTGCAGACGCATGTGAGGATGCCAAGCAACCGGACTCTTTTTTGTTGTATGCCACTCCCTGTCCAAAGCCTAATTTGTGGGTGTGGATATTTGGATATTGGAGGCGGAATAACTATATTTGCATCGTGTTAAGGCGCAAGATAAAGGCATCGCCTATATGTTTTTTGTGGGCTTTTTGTGTGAAAATGTTGCAGGGCAAAGCCTTGTGATAGTTTTTAGCTTGTTTAATTGGCACGAAAACAAAGAGTGGAAAAATATATTAATTCGCATAAAAATCATAGAATAATATCCATATCAAAAATATTCAGTGGCAATGGATGCAAAAACAATGAGAAAGGTTGCGGACAATATCCGCATATTGGAGGCCGCAATGGTGGAGAAGGCAAAGTCTGGACACCCTGGAGGCTCGATGAGTGGCACAGACTATGTGAATACTCTGTATTCCAAATACATCGTCTACGACCCAGATGATGCGAAATGGTTTGCCCGTGACCGGTTTTTCTTGGATCCCGGACACATGTCGCCGATGCTTTATGGCGTTTTGGCTATGTGTGGTAAATTCTCGATAGAGGATTTGAAGAATCTGCGTCAGTGGGGCAGTGTTACGCCTGGACACCCTGAAGTGGATGTTTGCAGAGGCATCGAGAACGGTTCTGGTCCGCTCGGACAGGGACATGCAATGGCGGGGGGTGGGGGGGGGGTTGGGGGGCATACGCTAAATCCACAACAGGATTTTCCTTTAGATCATCAAGTAATGCTTTGTCAATAGCACAGGCGTTATCAGGGCTTATGATAGATAAATCTGCTGTCCAAGGTTGGAGCGGTGTTAAGGTATGCTGCATGAACTCAACTGTTACAGAGAATGAAAGGAAAAGGATAATACTGAGAGCAAATGAGCTTGTCATCAAAAACAGATTTTTCCGATTTGCTTTTGCATGATAAATTCCAAGTGCTGTATCAATCTTAAGCAGTTGTGTATTAGCAGCATTTCTTGCAGGCTCCAAGTCGTTTGCATTACCGGAAACCGCTGCCAACGGAGATACTTTTGCTGCTTTCTTTGCCGGAGAATAGGCAGCGAACAAAACCGTTACCAAGCCCACAACGATTCCTGAAAGAA
>ERZ780000.481-NODE-481-length-13744-cov-3.128351_pt1 | contig 13744 bp, 18 predicted proteins | sample MGYA00511089_ERZ780000 | MGnify/ENA primary metagenome ERZ780000 (study PRJEB29588, sample SAMEA2146321) | human gut metagenome | biome: human gut; feature: human-associated habitat; material: faeces | place: Denmark | collected 2008/2010 ...
CACCCCTGCCGCAGCTAGCGCTAAATTTGCGGCAGCAGGCAAAAAGACTAAGAAAAAAGACCTCGGCATGATCGCCGTGTCTTACGGATATATTTATGTAGCACAGATCGCTTTGGGAGCCGACATGAACCAGGCTGTAAAAGCCATCCACGAAGCAGAATCCTATCCCGGTCCGTCCCTTATCATTGCTTACGCTCCCTGTATCAACCACGGCATCAAGGCAGGCATGGGCGAAGCATCGGCAGAACAGAAAGCAGCCGTGGAATGCGGTTACTGGTGTAACTGGCGCTATGACCCCCGGCTTCTGGATGCGGGAAAGAATCCTTTCCATCTGGACAGCCGAGAACCGAAAGGCGATTTCCGTAAATTCCTTTTAGGCGAAGTCCGCTACGCAAGCTTGCAGAAGCTCTTCCCGCAAGAAGCGGAAGCCCTCTTTGAAAAAACAGAAAAAGATGCCAGGGCACGCAGACAGAGTTACGTCCGTATGCAGAAGTCTTTTGATCTGGAAATGCAGGAACACCAAGCCGCGGCAGAACAGAGATAAACCGGGCAAAACAAAAGAGTCATAATCGGGAAACATATTTCCGCTTATGGCTCTTTTTCTATCTTAAATCAGACGTACCGCCATGGGCAGACGAAGATAGGACAGAAACTCCGACATATCCATGTACAGCTCCACATCATCAAAGAAGAATTCCGCAATGTCATGAAAATCCGTTTTCACACCGTCATTAAACGCATATTCCAGATAGTAAGGCATCCAGCCTGCCTTATGGAAAAACGCCTTGATATCATTTACGCCCTCTTTCGGTTCCAGACAGGCTGCTTTCAGCAGCTCCCCGCCCGTAATTTTTTCAAAGCCAAAGTACGATGCCAGCGACAAAACGATCAGACGCATTCTATAATCTTTTTCCAGCAGGTCGAGGACATCCAGATTCACACGGAGGCGGGCGGCAATCCGCCCAAGTTCTTCCCGCTTTTCACGGTATTCCTCTTCTGTCATATCAATGCGGTAACCGCCTTTTAATTCATAAAGCAGTCCCCTTTTTTGCACCTCTCCCATCATTTTCCTTTCCTGACCGCGGTACTCCTGCCGGCGGTCATTCCTTTAAAATTTCATTTCCGCTCCAATTACCCATTCCCTTCCGCCAAGGTAAAGATCATCTGCCTTCCTGCCAAAGATATTGTAGAGTGCCAATGTAGCAGAAAATTTTTCGCCCCATTTCTTCCGGGCAGAGATATCCAATGTGTGGTAAGAATAATCCTTTCCGTCAAACTGATAATCACCAAGGAAATAACTCTTTACTGATCCGCTCCAGCCGTATTTCTCATGATCGTCATAGAGAAAACAGGCGCTGAAGGTATTTCTCGCGCGGTTGTCGAGACGTGCTTCCGCCTTTCCTGTCACAGCACCTTTTGCGTCAAGGTACACGTGGCCTGCTTTAAAGGTAAGGCGGCCGCTCACATGGTAGCCCCATTCCGTTTCTACCCCATGGATATCTCCGCGGCTGATATTTTGATAGAACCAGTCATTATTCCTTCCTGACGGCTGCGCATCAATGAGATTCTTCACCCGGTTATCAAAATAAGTCACCCTGCCGAAACTCCTGCCCCGTTCCCATTCAATGCCGGCGTCCCAGCTGCGGGATTTCTCCGCCTCCAAATCAGGATTACCGTAAACATTCACAAAATGATGGAGCTTGATGTACAGTTCACTGATAGTCGGCGCCTTAAATCCCTTCCCGTAATTCACCTTGAACCGGGTACGGCTGTCCGGCCCATAAGTCAGCCCAAGACGGGGCGACAGAGACGAACCGAAGCGGTTATGATGCTCAAAACGCAGAGACGGCGTAATGAAAAGCCGGTCATTTGCCTGCCACAAATCGGAAACATACACCGCCACATGATCTGCGGAGTGGGATTCCCTCTTTTTGGAGAGACCTGCCGCATTATCAGCAAGACGAGTCCCTTCATAAGCAATATTCCGATAGTCCCCGCCGAACGTAAAAGTATGACGTTCCGATTTCACCGTATCCTTTGCCTCAAGGAAATAAGTGCTGTACCGCGCATTGTCGCTGTTTTCTTTCGGGAAATACCGATTCAGGTGTCCTGCAAGAAACGGCGGCAGTCCTTGCAGGTGCCTTCCGTTATAGGAATAGGAATCTTTCTTCATACGGCTCATACCCGCACGAACCATATAATCATTTTTTCCCGTGCGACCCGTATACTCCGCGGAGAAATCAAATCCATCCCGGCTGATATTTTCCCGCCGTCCTCTATATACAGGCACCTTCATGCCCCTCATGCGCAAATCGGCATCAGCATACGATGAATGAACAGATTCATTGAAATATCCTGCATCAAAACGCAATCGGCCCTGCACGGAATTTTCAAAATCGTAAAGTCCTGTCCAGTGGAACAGCCGGCGGTTTCCCGCATCCGGTATATTGATCCCTTTTGTCAAAACGGCGGCTCCCCCATGAGACGGCGGCATACCGGGAAATGTGATAAACATTTTGCTGTCTTCTTTATAAGAAACAGGACGTATTTTTATGAAAGACACATCAAAAGCATTGCTCCACTGTCCTTCTCTCCCTAAATCAAAACGATAGCTGTTTTTCAATTCATTTGTCCCTGCTGCAGCACTGACAGTCACTTCCCGTTTTTCCGGCTTCTTCGTGATGATGTTGATGACACCGCCCATGGCGTCAGAACCGTAAAGGGCGCTCGATGCTCCGCGGACAATTTCCACCCGGTCGATACGATCTACGCTGATCCGATCCAAAACATAGAAATTCTGTGTCACACTTGTATCCTCATCAGCCATACGTTTCCCATCCACCAGAACCAGTGTGTGATTCGTATTCATACCGCGGAGCATCACCTGATGGCCGCCCATTCCCGCATTTTTTGCTGGACGTGACCGCTCCACGCTCAGATTTAAAACGGACGAAAGGGCAGATCTCATATCATACGCTCCGGAACGCTTTATGTCTTCCGATGTAACGATCTCCGCAGACTGTGGTTCTTTCCTGATTTCCGCTTCCGTCCGTTCCGCCGTTACCAGAACTGCAGGCATTTCATAAACCGATGCCGCAACAGACATCACAGGCAGAGACAACGAAGCAAAAACGGAAACAGCCAAAATTGTTTTCATATATTCTCCTTTGCAAGGATACCCTGAAATAAATTAATGAAAATCAGTATCAAATAAATTGTAAATGATTTCTTTTCGAATTTCCACATAGGAAAGAAAACTTTCAAAGAAACCATGATTTTGCCATGAGCCGCATTCACAAACCTGCGAAAAATTATTGACACAACCTCAAAAACCTGTCATAGCGGTTCACGAATACCGTTCTTGACAAGCCCCCTAAAAAGGCATAAAAAAATGAGACCCTTTTCAGAGTCCCATCTTCAATGCTGATAAAATGATTATTTCAATTCTACCGTTGCGCCTGCTTCTTCAAGCTTCTTCTTAATTTCTTCAGCTTCAGCCTTAGCTACGCCGGTCTTTACTTCTTTCGGAGCGCCGTCGACGAGGGCTTTGGCTTCTTTCAGACCCAGAGCTGTGATTTCACGAACAGCTTTAATAACCTGAATCTTCTGAGCGCCTGCTTCTTTCAGGATTACGTCAAATTCGCTCTTTTCTTCAGCTGCTGCTGCGCCTGCCGCCGGAGCCGCTGCTGCTACTGCTACCGGTGCTGCCGCGGATACGCCGAATTTTTCTTCAATTGCTTTTACAAGTTCGCTCAGTTCGAGAACGGACATTTCGCTGATTGCGTTAAGGATTTCTTCATGTGTCATTTTTAGTTCCTCCAATGGAATAAATTTTTAGGCGCTTATGCGCTTTCTTTCTGTTTACGCACTGCTTCGAGAGCATATGCAAGGTTCTGGATATTGCCGTTTAATGCACACGCCAGACCGGTAATCGGTGCCACAGATGCGCCCACACCAATGAGCTGTTCCTTGGACGGCAGATCCGCCAGGGCTTTTACAGCTTTCGGATCGATGACTTTTCCGTCAAGAACGCCGGCTTTAATTGCAACGGCTTCACTCTTTGTTTCTTTCAGGAATTCTTTCAGCGCCGCTGCCGGTGCTACGGGATCTTCCTTGCAGGTAGCCAGTCCGTTCGGTCCCTGGAGCAGATCATCAAGATCATGGATCCCGATATCATTGGCAGCGATACGGGTCAAAGTATTCTTAATAACTTTGTACTGCACGCCATGCTTCAGGAATGTGCGGCGGAGCTGCATAGCCGTCTTCACATCGAGTTTGTTGTAAGCAACGAGTACCACGCCCTGGGAAGACAGCTGTTCTTTCATTTCTTCAACAACAGCAGCCTTTTCCGGCCGAATCGTTACTTCATATTTTCCTTCGCTCATAATACACCTCCTCTGCTTATAGGATGTTTGGAACGCGGTGCCGCGCCCTTATTATATTTATCACGTTAGCTAAAACGACCCCGCTTTGCGTCGCGAGGTCATGTACTGTCATTACAGTACTCAGCCTCGGGAGGCGGGCTTTCGCCCATTATGGATACCGCCGGTCTTAAGCTAAGTGTAAATAATAAATTATTCAGCTTTCGGTGCCGCCACTGTGGACATGTCAATATGAATGCCGGGTCCCATTGTAGATGAAAGAGTCAGACTCTTCATATACTGTCCCTTGACAGTCGTCGGGCGTGCTTTCAGAATGGTGTTGTAAATAGTTACAAGGTTTTCTTTGATCTTATCAGCATCAAAAGACGCTTTGCCGATAATAACCTGTACATTGCCCGCTTTATCGGTACGGTACTGCACCTTGCCGCCTTTGATTTCGTTGACAGCTTTGGTGACATCTGTTGTTACAGTGCCGTCCTTCGGGTTAGGCATGAGTCCTTTCGGTCCCAGTACGCGGCCAAGACGGCCGATAACCGCCATCATGTCCGGTGTTGCTACAACTACGTCAAAATCCATCCAGCCCTGGGCAATTTTGTCCGCCAGTTCTTTTCCGCCTACATAGTCGGCGCCGGCCGCTTTGGCATCCTCTTCCTTCTGGTCTTTGGCAAATACGAGAACTTTCTTGGATTTGCCTGTACCATGGGGAAGAACCGTTGCGCCGCGGAGCTGCTGGTCAGCATACTTCGGGTTGATGTTCAGATTGAACGCAAGTTCGACAGTTTCGTCAAATTTTGCAGTTGCCGCTTCTTTCAAGAGCTTAACAGCTTCGTCAACATCATAGAACTTATGACTGTCAACGATGGCTGCGGTTGCTTTTTGTTTCTTTGTCAATTTTGCCATTGTTTCCTCCTTCGTGGTCATCGGATAAATATCCTGCCACTGACAGTCATCAGTCTGTTACTTCGATGCCCATAGAACGGGCTGTGCCTTCTACAAGGCGCATTGCTGCTTCCACTGTGTTGGCATTCAGGTCGGGCATCTTTGTTTCAGCGATTTCCTTAACCTGTGCCCTGGTGACTTTGCCGACTTTATTTTTGTTCGGCTCACCGGAAGCTTTTTCAAGGCCTGCCGCCTTCTTTAAAAGAACGGCTGCCGGCGGAGTTTTACAAATAAATGTAAAGCTTCTGTCTTCATAAACGGTAATTTCTACAGGGATGATAAGGCCGGCCTGCTTGGCGGTACGGTCATTAAAATCCTTTACGAAAGACATAATGTTCACGCCTGCCTGGCCGAGGGCCGGGCCTACCGGCGGAGCCGGTGTGGCTTTGCCTGCGGGAACCTGCAGTTTTACCATTTTAGTAATTTTCTTTGCCATGTTGTTACACCTCCTTTTCCGTTATGTGGAATGTGGTTTTCGGGCTGTAACGGGCCCTCCCACTTGTGAGACAAGCCAAGTACAAGACAGTCTCACAGAGTTATTTATGGAGGAGGTCGAAATAACCTACCTCTAACTCTATAGTTGTCGTTGTGCCGAAATTACTGATATCAGCTTTAATCTTGCTTCTGTCATCAGACACGTCCAGCACCACGGCGCTGCGGTCGGCAAACGGTCCGCGGGTGATCTTAATGGTATCGCCCACTTTAGCATCTGTCTTGGCAGTCTGTTTTTTATCCTTGCCCTCAATAATACGTTTGGCCTCTTCATCAGAAAGAGGGATCGGTTTCGTCGTCGTACCGACAAAGCCTGTAACGCCGGGCGTATTTCTTACGACGTACCAGCTTCTGTCATTGACTTCCATCTGGATCAAAAGGTATCCGGGGAACACTTTCCTCGATACAACCTTTTTTTCGCCGTCTTTTACTTCTTCCTCGTCATGCATGGGAAGGAGAATCTGGATAATTGTATCATCCATTCCCATAGAGTGCACTTTCCGGGTAAGCGTATCCTTAACCTTATTTTCATAGCCGGAATACGTATGAATGACATACCAGCGGATGTCCTTTTCAGAACCTTCCTTCGGTTTGCCGATTTCAACCGGTGCACTGACCGCGGATTTTTTTATCTCTGTTTTTTTCTTAGCTTCCCTATCCGGCATATGTTCTCTCCTTTCATCCTACAGTATGAATCAAAACTTTGGAGAGCTGCATGAATATGAAGTCCACTACGATAATCAGAAGAGACACAAGAACGACCGATACGAGAACTGCAATGGTGTAACGCACCATCTCATGTTTTGTCGGCCAGATGACTTTTCTCATTTCCATTTTTGTTTCACGGAAAAAACGGGTCCAGGCACTCTTGTTTTCTTCTGCAACCTCTCTTTTGGTCGGTTGTTTACGCTTCGCCATCCTCACACCCTCATTCTAAAACTAAATTATTTCGTTTCTTTATGCAGGGTATGTTTATGGCACCATTTGCAGTATTTCATCATTTCGATACGTTCTGCATTATTCTTTTTGTTCTTGTTTGTACGATAATTGCGGCGCTTGCATTCCGGGCATGCAAGAGTAATTCCTTCACGCATTCTTTACACCTCACTCAAATCTCTTCTCGGCTTTCGCCATTGCAACATGCTTACACAGTATAGCATAAGCAGATATGGCAGTCAATAAAAAGCACTTAAAAAAGCCGGGTACTTCCCGACACATTGATTATATCAAAAACGTAGCTTTAGTGCAAGGGAAAATCTGTAAAATCCAGTAAGAAACCCGAGAGCCTTCCCCCGGGGTTCTTACAGTCTATTTTTCACATTATTATATAGGAATTATATTAGAAGTAAAAATCACACAATCTCAAAAACCACTGTCACATGACTTTCAAAATCTGCTGTTCCCGCTTCCATGGGAGTTGCCGCATTTTCCGCCATGCTGTCACCGGCTGCTTTCATACTCATGGCATACCGCGGCATGATCTCCGTATGGTTTTCGCCGACAGAAATGATGTTCACTACCGGCCGGCCAAGAGTCTTTGCAATAACGTCCGCTTTCCGTTTCGCATCGGCCACCGCGCGGCGGAGAGCTTCATCCCTGTATTCCTGTTCATTCCTCACAGAAAATATCACACTGTCGATATGGTTCGCACCCGCGTTAATCGCCGCGTCCATTACCTTGCCCGTCTGATCCAAATTATGGAGGACAATCTTCATACGGTTATCCGCTTCATATACGGTAGATTTCATACGGCCTTTGTCATCATACTGGTTGTTCGGATACAGATTATACCCCATCGTTTCGATATGATCCGCCGTCGCGCCAGCTCCAAGAACTGCGCTTCGCACCGCCGTCATGATATCCGCGTTGTCACGGGCAGCTGCTTTGGCATCGCGGGCCATCGTTTGTACAGATAAATTCACCGTGGCCATGTCATTTTTTGCCGTCACTGTGCCCATCCCCGTCACGGTGATGGAACGATGAAACGGTTCTTCCGCATGGATTGTCATACAAGAAGCGGCCAAAAGACACGCTGTCAAAAGCATTGCTGTTTTTTTCATACTTCCTCCTCAAATAAAAGTTTATTAATTCCACGTACATCTACGGGAATCACTCTGATTATAGCACCGACGTAAAAAAGAAACAATCCTCTGCAGGCGATTCCTTTACCCCCCTACAGCGTCAGAAAGGAAATAACCCCATATCCGCCATGATCCACCCCTCCGAATAGGGTGCGATATCATACTGTTGGAAAATGAAATACAAATGGCCGTTATTCCCTATATAGAATTCTTTCGGGAATTCTGTGATTTTCTCCGCCTCTTCTGTAGAAATGTGCCGGGCTGTGCATTCCCTGGCTGCCGCATCCCGAAGCGCTTCTACGGAAAGAGAAGGCATGGCCGTCTTCAGATCGGCAAGCGTCACCACCTTTCCCGTGGCGTTTAGAGTAATTCCTTTTACATAATTCAGAGGATGCGCCCCTCCTTCATAGGTCATCGTTTCCAAAAGCACCACACTCACATAAGGTTTTACCGTGCCGGCCTGCCAGTCCATCCAGCCGGACAGGCGATGGCTGCTTTCCTTATTCAAAGCCTGCAGGTACCGCTCTGCCGCCCTGTCCATTTCTTCATTAAAGAATACGCGCAATTCTATTGGGAGCTCTTTCCCGCTGTGCGGAATTTTCGCCGTACTCAGCCCGAGCCGTTTTTCCACCGTTTTAAATAAAGGAAAATCATCCGAAGGAGTAAGACCGGGCCCTGCCGTCCACCCCGCCGCCGATGCATTCCCAAGTGACAGAAGCAGAGAAAAAACAAGAAGACAAACTATTCTTAAAATTCCCATAATACCTCCTAACTATAGTAGAAATTCTCGTTTTTCAGTATACCATAGAGAAAAACAAACCAAAAACCACCCCTGCAGATCCCCTGTATCTTCAGTTCGAATCTGCATCGGATTACCCGCAGGAAACTATTTTCATGATGATTGTTTCCCGACCGCCAAGAACACACCGTCTTCCATTTTCAGCAGAACCAGATCCACTACAGGATCACGTTTGTCGTCAAAGCTGAATGTACCGCAGACACCGTTAAACCCCTTCATCTCCGCCATGGCATCACGAATCTTCCTTGTATCTGTCACGGAACCGGCCCGCTGTACCGCATCCATCGCCATGTACACGCCGTCATAAGCGGCGGCGGCAAACTGGTCAGGTGCATGCCCGTACTTCTTCGTATAATTCTCCACAAACGTCTTCGTTGCCGCCGTATCTCTTGCCGCTGACCACATAGATGACACATACACATTATCCGCGGCGGCGTCCGCCATCTTTCCCAATTCGGGAGAAACAAAGCCATTATCCCCAAGGACAGGCTGGTTCATTCCCATCTCACGCATCTTTTTTAAAATCCGCGCCCCTTCCTGATAATAACTGCACACAATAACCACGTCCGGTTTTGCGTTCTCTATATTCGTCAGCTGGGCAGAATACTCGCTGTCCTTGCCCCCGAAGTTTTCCCCATCCACAATCTTGACTCCTTCCTCTTCCAGCGTCTTTCGGAAATATTTCTGCGCCGTTACATGCTGTTCATTATCATGGGCATAGAGAATCGCCGCCGTCTCGTACCCTAAAAGACGGTGCGTCTTTTTTGCCGTCTGGGGAATATTCATCGACTCGGGTACGGAATTTCTGAAAATATAATCGCCAATTTCCGTAATTCCTTCCGCAGTAACCGATATTTCCAACGAGGGAATTTTAGCATTTTGCATAATCGGTCCTGCCGCCTTTGCCTCATTTGATGTCATCGGCCCGATAATCACCGCCGCCTTCTTTTGGATTAACCGCTTTGTCACATTCATGGCATCGGACGGAGACCCTTTGGAGTCCTCCACAAAGAGCTCAATCGGTATCGCCCCTTTCTGATTGATTTCTTCTACAGCCATACGGATTCCTTCCTCCTGGGACTTGCCGTATGCCGCTGCCCCGCCGGTAAGCGCCGCGATGAATCCGACCTTCTTTGACGGAGACTCACCCGCTGTCTTTATCCCGCCGCAGGCAGTAAGACCTGCCGCTGCTATTGCGCCTGTAAAAATGATTACTGCTGCTTTCATTGCTTTACTGAAATTCATTTTGACCTCCTGATTTGAAAATAAAATAAAAAAACGCCTCCATGGAAAATATCCATGCAGAGGCGCTCCCGCGCGGTACCACCCTGATTTATCACTCATGACCATAAGTAAAATAAAAGCGCCCCGCCTGAAATACTCAGACAAGGGCGCATAGCGCTGTACCACCTTGCATTTATCACTCTGCCTCCGGGTAATATAAAACCCTGCCCGAATAAATCGGACAGGGGCGAATTCATCGCGGTACCACCCTGCATTATACTTATGGCTCCTGTCCGTAACGTGGATGACGCCTCCATCTACTTGATTCAACGAGGAGCTTGCGGAAGAGTTCGACATATCCTTCATACCGGTTTCCACCTGCCACCGGCTCTCTGTTATCTCAGAAACATGACTTTTTTCCGTTCATCGCTTTTCATTTTTAAATTAAAGTTATCATACAGACTTCAAACACTTCTGTCAACCATCGATTTTATTGCAAACAAAAATATTTTCACAGCCCCCCATTTCATAACCGCCTTCCTGCACTGCGGCCAAAAGTCATGACCGGCAAGTCCTTCACATTTTCGCAAATACAGTGCATCGTTCACACTATTTTACATTCAAAACCGCGTACTTTCCATTCTCCACTTTCACCAATATCAGATCTATGGAAATCCGGAATTATTCAATATCACAGAACGTCAAAATCTTAATTTCCTCTGATTTTACCGCACGTTTCATATTCAATATCATTCAGTACCTTGCATTACAGAGTATCGTGTGTTATAGTATTCATAACCCGAAGTTAATTCTTCCGGAAATGTGTTACTAATATATTTCCATCTGAAAGGAAGGACTATGAACATTCAGCTGAAAAAGGGCGTCATGGAAATCGTTGTTTTGTCCATGCTGCGTAGGAGGGATTTCTATGGATATGAACTCGTCAGCGAGATTTCCAAATATATAGAAATGTCAGAAGGAACTATCTACCCTTTGCTGAACCGTTTTAAAAAAGACGGCCTTGTAGATACCTACCTGGCCGAATCTCATAACGGACCGCCGAGAAAGTATTATAAAATTACCGAGGCCGGCCGTACTGAATATATCGAATCGGTAAGAGAGTGGTCTGATTTTACAAAAGCAGTCAATATGCTTCTCACCGAAGGAGGAGAACCTAATGAATGAGAGAGAGTTTTTAGATCTTCTGCGGTACTACTTCCGTAAGGTAAAACCAGAGGATGTGGAAGAAATTCTATCCGATTACAAAGCCCATTTCACAGAAGCCAGAGAACGGGGTCTGTCTGATGCGCAGATTGCAGCAGAACTGGGGCACCCGGAAGATATTTATGCATCTTACCAATCCGAAGGCATCGTCAGCGAAAAAACGAAAATGGAAAAAATTTCTGACAATGCAGAATACCTGGCCGACAAAGCACAGCAAAAGATGCAGCAGACATGGAATGAAGTCAGCCCTCACATTCCGGACGCTGCCAGTGCAACAGCATCTGTCCTTGCCAAAGCGTTTTTTACCCTTTGTACGGTTCTGTCCATATTCCTTTTCGCGGCCACGCTGCTTACCATTTATCTATTATCTATGCATTTTACTCCCATTATGGATGCGGATCCCTTACCGGGACTCCACCCGCTGACCATGGTCGGTCTGGGGGCAACCGGATGTTTTGCCAGTCTTTCCATCTTCTTCATGGGGACATTGGGCAGAAAGTTTCATAAAAGCAAGAAGCTGAACAGAAAGCAAGATTCTCCGTCCGGTTCTATGCCGCAGGCAGACGATTCAGAAAAGGATGGTAAATACAATGAATAAGATAGTCGTATCCATAGTCCTGGCAGTCCTTTCACTCATGGTGACCATTGTATCTTTCATCATCAATGATATCGCGGCTTACCGCCAGTGGACATGGGATAACCGCGGACAGATTTCCGAGCATTTGGAAAATAAGGGAAAGACGCCTCCCCCCGGAGGAAATCGTTCCCTGCCGCCCGGAAAGACAGAACATCATGAAAGAATATCGCCTCCAGACAGGCGCCCCTAAAAACAGAGCAGCAAAAAGTACCTTCCCATGGAAGGATAAAATCGGCTCATCTGCCCGGATATCGGGCATTTCCGGAAATGTCTGGCCCGGGCTGATTTTATATATAGCTATTCCATTCATAAATATTGTTGCAAAGGAGAATTCTAAATATGAAAAAACATACAAAAGTAGCGCTTATCGTGGCTTCCTGTCTCTCAATCGGTGCCACATTCCTGATGATACATCCTTCACAGGCTTTTTTCCTTGACCTGCCCCAGCAGAAAAACGGCATCCGGCAGGATACAGACAAACAAATGAATCAGCCGGGAAAAGATGTCCAAGATATCCGGATTATCAAAGAAGAAACGCCTGATAAGCAAGATAAAGCGGATGAAAAGAAAAATCCAGCCCCGGATAATACGTTGAAAGAAAAATCAAAAGAAAAACAGATGCCAAAAAAAGACTCTATGAAGAAAACTCCGGAAAATAACAAAAAGGACATGCCGGATACTCAGTCAAAAGTACCACCGGTGGAAGGCAACATCCCTCCGGCCGTACAGAAATGAGGAAAAACCTTAAATGAGAACTATCAAAAACCATGCAATTCTTTTCGTGATCGGGCTTACAATTTCTACCGGAGCCTTTTCCCTCTCCGGCAACATAGCTGCGGCGGAAGAACCACCGCAAATACGGGATTACCGACTCTCTCTGTTCCAATCAGGGGCATCTGCTGTCCCGGAAAGGAAGATCTTTTCCCAAAAGCAAGAGTCTCCCTGTATAAAGAAGTCTGATCATCAACCCATGAAAGGAGGTGATGCAGAAGAAGAATGGCGGCTCTGCAATGACAGCCCCGAATCTCGGGAAAGACATGGAAAGGACGGATGGAAGCCGATGAAAGACCCCGATAATAACCGCTTCCCGCCGGCCGGACATGGCAAAAAGGTGTCGAAACATGAGAGCCGTACAGATGATAGCTGTCCCTATCTGCTCAAGAAACATGACAGCGATGTATCCAGACATGAGAAATATACTCCCAAACATGGCTGGCATCACAAAGATCATGAAGTGCAGTGATGGGAAAAGCCATAGCTGATCCGTTCTTCTATACGTATTGATTTTATGTTCATTCTTTACTCCATTATTTTTCATACTTTACTCCATTATTGATTTTATTTTATGATTCACCTCTCTCTAAAAAGGGTACTCCCATACCCTCCCCCCTTCTTCCCCGGAAGGGGGGTTTTAATATACACATTTATTCGCACGTGACACAAACGGGAAAACTATTATATAATTAAGGTACAAATTAAGGGATGAAATTCCCGGTTATAAAATAAGGAGGCTATTTATGAAAACATTGGTAAAAATCGCTTTTCTGTCCGCAGCGGCACTCACCATTGCAGGCATCGCCCACGCTGACCATCGCGACTACCGCATCGCCCTCGCCAACCAGGACAAATACGGACATCCCGTCTATGACGAAACAGCGGCAAAGCCGGAGGAAGCCCCGCAAATCAAAGAAAAAACCTATAATGTAAGCGCTTCTGACGTAAATACCCAAAGCGGCCGCGACTATAGAATCTCTATCGTTAATTCCGGCCACGCAAGAAACTGATTGCTCCCACAATAAAAATATTTCATGAAATACCTGGACATGCCCCGATCGGCATGTCTTTTTTGTTTCCCTTAAGCAAAAATTGTCATTTACATTTTTTCAAGGAAAATATATCGGTAGAAATCTGCATTCCATTCTATAGCCACAAGGGGACGCCACGCATTTATTCATCTGCCGCGCCC
>ERZ780000.482-NODE-482-length-13744-cov-2.294032_pt1 | contig 13744 bp, 11 predicted proteins | sample MGYA00511089_ERZ780000 | MGnify/ENA primary metagenome ERZ780000 (study PRJEB29588, sample SAMEA2146321) | human gut metagenome | biome: human gut; feature: human-associated habitat; material: faeces | place: Denmark | collected 2008/2010 ...
AAGTGCCTCATCATGAAAATAATTTCTGGATGTGCATGCCGTAAAGTGCATACCAAGTTTCGCACTTACTATCATGAGTGAATTACCCATATTGTATCTTGCATCACCCATATATGTAAGCTTAACGCCTTTTATTCTGCCAAGTTTCTCTTTAATTGTAAGTACATCTGCTAACATCTGTGTAGGATGGTATTCGTTGGTAAGACCGTTCCACACAGGAACTCCTGCATATTTTGCAAGTTCTTCCACGATTTCCTGTCCGAAACCACGATATTCAATACCGTCAAACATTCTTCCAAGGACTCTTGCTGTATCGGCAATGCTTTCTTTTTTACCAATCTGCGAACCTGATGGATCAAGATACGTTGTTCCCATTCCGAGGTCATGTGCTGCCACTTCAAAAGAGCATCTGGTTCTTGTACTTGTCTTTTCAAATATGAGTGCAATGTTTTTGCCTGCATGCATATCTGTTGTAAGTATGCCCTTTTTCTTCTTATCCTTAAGTTCTGCCGCAAGGTCAACCATATAAAGTATCTCTTCCGGTGTAAAGTCCTTAAGTGTCAAAAAATTACGTCCTTTTAAGTTCATAATGTTACCTTCTTTATTTTGTCTCTTCGTTCTTGCCGATTTCAACAACCGACTTGACAAGTCCTGCAATTGACTGTATCTCAGATGGAATTATAATCTTCGTTGCTTTTCCGTCTGCTGCCTTAGCAAATGCTTCAAGGCTCTTTAATGTGATAACAGCTTCATCTGCACCTGCTTCACGGATATACTTAATACCTTCTGCATTAGCCATCTGTACGGCTCTGATTGCTTCAGCCTGACCTTCAGCTTCACGGATTGTAGCTTCCTTCTTAGCCTCAGCTCTTAAGATTGCTGACTGCTTCTCTGCTTCTGCTTCAAGGATTGCTGACTGCTTCTTACCTTCTGCTACGGTAATATTGGCTTTCTTTTCACCTTCAGCTCTTGTTTCCATCTCACGACGTTCACGTTCTGCCTTCATCTGTTTTTCCATGGCATTCTGGATTTCTGCCGGTGGTATGATATTCTTAAGTTCAACTCGGTTGACTTTGATTCCCCATGGGTCTGTTGCTGTATCAAGGGCAAGTCTCATCTTAGTATTGATGATTTCTCTTGATGTGAGTGTCTGGTCTAATTCCAGCTCACCGATTATATTACGGAGTGTTGTAGCTGTAAGGTTCTCAATAGCCATAATAGGATGTTCAACACCGTATGCGTAAAGCTTAGGGTCTGTTATCTGGAAAAATACTACCGTATCAATTCTCATTGTTACGTTATCCTTTGTGATAACAGGCTGTGGTGCGAAATCTACTACCTGTTCCTTAAGGCTCATTCTTGCTGTAGGGCGGTCAATGAAAGGTGCTTTAAGGTGGATACCTACACCCCATGTTCTTTTATAAGCTCCAAGTCTTTCAAGAATTACCGCATGTGCCTGTGGTACAATTCTGATGCACGATGCAATAATTATTAATAAAACTATTGCAACGATAATAGTGGTTACCGCTCCTGCAGATACTGTTGATTCTAATAATGTCATTTTTTTGTCTCCCTTTTAGTTTTATTGTACTATTAATTTTACGCCTGAAACGGCTTTAATTTCAACCACTTCACCCGGTTCAATTATCTTATTGCTGTCTTTTGACCTTGCTGTCCAGGTAAGTCCGTTTATAAATACGGCTCCGGTCTCATCAATATTGTTGATTTTTTCGGTTACTTTGGCTTTTTCTCCGATAAGACTGTCAATATTCGTCTTAACATGGTTCTTTTTCATTGCCTTATCAAGTACAGGACGGGCAAGAATAAGAAGTGCCAGTGATATAACGAAAAAGCTAACCGCCTGTGCTGCAAAAGGTGCCTTGCACAAATTGAGTATTAAAGCAACTACTGTGCCTCCTGCAAACCATATAGTTGTAAGGCTTGTGGTTGCTATCTCAATAACCAGAAACAGGATAAGTGCACCTAACCAGCCGTAAATAACATATTCCATATGCCACACCTCCAGTCATTTTAATATGTGTAGAAACAATGGTTATTAACGATTGTATATCCTTTATATTTTGTAAAATCAGCTTTTTTTACATTAATGAAGAACAAGAGGTCACCGATATTATTTTCACCGGCAAGTGCTTTCAATGCCGAATCATAACAGCCTCTTCAATTAAGCTCCTCGTTGCTCTTATTGAGGACTGCCTGGAATCTTGCGGATGGAACTCCGTTTTCACTTACACCTGAGAACTGACCCGGTGCATACACAACAGAAGTAATCGTATTCTGTGAAAATCTCGATGAAAGCACTCTGTTGAGAACAACATTAGCTACCGCTAACTGACCATTGGCCGGTTCCCAGCCTGATTCCCAATATACAATCGCTGCCAGAAGGTGTATCTCATCCGCTGAAGCACTGTATGATGACCTCGCTGTCGTCGATACGCTTGCGTACTTCTCCTTCGCTGCTGCCGCTGCCTTGGCTGCGCCCCCCTGCCCCGCCGCTGCCTGTGCTGCCGCTTCTTCTGCAGCTTTTCTTGCTGCTTCGGCTCTTTCTTCTTCCTTGATGGCTTCTATTTCAGCCATTGATACTGCTTTTGAAAGATTATAACTTACATCAAATGAATCATTACTTATATAACCAAAGCCATTATCACATGATATCAGGGTGTAATTTCCATTCTCCTCATAAGCATCTATCTCCGCTCCTTTTTCAAGAGTTGAAATAACTGCTGCTGAATCGTCTGCTTCTGCATATACATTAATCATATCTGCATTAACTTTAGCCTGCTTATTACCGATTACTGAGGCAATAACCTCTGCCTCACTGTCAAAAAGAACGTCTACATTACGTATATAGCCGGTTACTTTACCTGACTGTATCTTACTCCATTCTTCTCCCCGTTCAAGGACATCGGCCTCACTTCCGGAATACATAATTCCTACAGGTTCTGATTTAAGATCCGGTTCGGAGTAAATTATAAGTTCTTCAAGAGTATATGATACTACTTTATTATCATATGATGATTTTACTTTACTTTCTTCCATTTCCTGGGAAATGTCTTTTAAAGATGATGTGTTGCGGTATACCACATTAAGTTCTGTGGAAATAATTTCTTCTGTGTATGCTGCATCTTTATCGCTGACAGATGTGTCCTGCACATTGCGTTCTGCTAACTGTATGCTTGTTTTATTGTCTTCATGTTTTCTCTCATTAAGGAATGCCAGCTGCATTATTAACAGTAAAATTATTACCGAAAGAACAGCCGTCTTTCTTGATTTTGATTTCATGATAACCTCCATTGTAATTGTTACAAATTTGTTACATAAACAGATACATTTTATCAGACTATATCATAAATGTCAAATTTACGGTTGAATATGCCTTTGTCTCATTGCTTCATACAGGATAACTGCCGTGGAAACCGCTGCATTTAATGATTCAAGTTTACCTTCCATAGGTATTTTGATTCTTACGTCTGCTTCCTTTGAAAGTTCCTCTGTAAGCCCGTTTCCTTCATTACCAATCAAAACAGCCATCGGCACCTTCATATCTTCTTCGTAATAATAATTCCTGCCTTCAAGGTGTGCGGCGAATACTTTTATATTCTGCTGTTTTAAACCATGGATGGCTGCTACAACATCTTCTGAATACACAAACGGCATTCTGAAAAGCGAACCCATTGTTGAACGTATTGTTTTGGGATTATATATGTCAACGGTCTTATCCGACATAATTATGCCTGTAGCACCCGCACCCTCTGCTGTTCTTATAATTGTTCCCAGATTACCGGGGTCCTGTATGTTTTCCAGAACTACAAGCATAGGTACTTTGTCTTTTTTGAACAAATCATCTATATCATATTCAAGCATTTTAACAACTGCCAATATTCCCTGTGGGGTTTTCGTATCAGACATCATTTTAAAAACATTATCCGCTACTATCTCATATCGGTAATCACAAAGCATTTCCTTGTTATCATACGCGAAGCTCTCTGACGCATATATTTTAACAATTCTGTCTTTAGGAATCTCCACAAACATCCTTATTCCTTCAATAACAAAAAGTCCGCGTTCCTTTCGTACCCCGGACTTTTTGATTAAATTCATAACATCTTTAATTTGTGAATTACCTGTACTTGTAATCAATATAAATTCCTATCTGCAAAGTAATTTGCTCACTTCATACATATGTGCATCAACATCCTTAGTCATTGCAAGAGCTTCGTCGATGTCATAATCTACAAATTCGCCATTCTTATATGCTACAACTCTGTTGGTCTTTCCTTCCGCAAGGAGGTCAACTGCCATTGAGCCCATCATTGATGCATATACACGGTCCTTACATGAAGGGCTGCCGCCACGCTGCATATGTCCGAGGATTGTTGCTCTTGTCTCAATGCCTGTAGCTTCTTCAATTCTCTTAGCCATAGATGATGAATGTCCGACACCTTCTGCATTAACAATAATATAATGTTTTTTGCCTTTTTTCTTATTCTCAATTATCTTTTCGATAATCTTCTCTTCGTTAAAATCATACTTGCCAGGAATAAGAATATCTTCTGCACCATTAGCGATACCACACCATAATGCGATATGGCCTGCATTTCTTCCCATAACTTCAATGATTGAACATCTCTCATGCGAAGTTGAAGTATCTCTTATCTTGTCAATTGCTGACATTGCTGTATTAATTGCTGTATCAAAACCGATTGTGTAATCCGTACATGCAATATCAAGGTCGATTGTTCCGGGAACACCGATTGTATTGACACCGAGTGCGGATAACTTCTGTGCACCCTTAAATGAACCGTCACCACCGATAACAACAAGTCCGTCAATGCCGTGTTTCTTACAGATGTCTGCACCCTTCTTCTGATATTCAGGATCTACAAATTCGAGACATCTTGCTGTATAGAGGATTGTACCACCTCTGTCAATTGTATCTGATACGCTTGTAGCGTCCATATCAATAATCTCTTCGTTAAGAAGACCATTATAACCTTTTAAAATTCCTTTTACGTTAATTCCTTTTGCTAAAGCAGTTCTAACAACTGCACGGGTAGCTGCATTCATTCCAGGTGCATCTCCACCACTTGTAAGAACTCCGATAGTCTTAACTGCATTTGCCATCTTTTTCTACCTCCAATGTAATAATTATTGTAATTTTATTCTACTTTCAGTTATTTTTCAATAGATTTTTCAACAACTTTGACATTTTTTTCACCGGATAATTCCGTGAGTCTGCCAATCATTGCCGAATCCGCCTTTATTGTCATGGAAAGAGGCATTTTCTTAACTGCCTTTTCTTTCTCAAGATATACTATAACACGGTCATTTCCGTCAGATGTATTAATTATAGCATACAATTCCTGTTCTTTTGCAAGATAACTTTCTTTATCCGGAAATTTTATCCAACATTCCTTTGGTATCTGTGAAAAAGGAATTATACTGTCACATATTACTTTGCCGCCTGTTTCTTCATCCACTTTGACATGTCCTTTTACAAACACTTTATCGTCGGCCTCAATATATTTTCTGTTATCCCTGTATACTTTTGGAAAAACAATAACCTCAACGGTTCCGACCCGGTCTTCCAATTTAAGAAAAGCCATATTCTGCCCTTGGCGTGTGTTTTTTACACTGCACTCGGCAATCATGCCACCTACAATAACACGTTCGTCATCATTTACCTTTGGCATTCCGGTCTCATCATCCGGAATGAAATCCGCTGTGGTACAGGTTACATTTTTATTCAGAAGTCCTTCATACTCATCAAGGGGATGTCCGCTGGCGTATATACCAAGCACTTCTTTTTCCATTGCTAAAAGTTCACTCTTTGTATATTCGCCTACATCAGGAATTGTTATTTCATCAGGTTTCTCATCAGGTGCAAACATATCAAAAAGCGACATCTGCCCTGAAATCTCGGTTTTTCGCTCGGAGCTGACCTTGTCCATAATGTCACCATATACGAGCATCATCTGTTTACGCGTCAGTCCGAAGCTGTCAAACGCTCCCGATTTGATAAAACTTTCCACGGTTCGTTTATTAACTTCTTTTCCCGAAAGCCTTGATATAAAATCCTTAATATCTTTAAATCTGCCGCCGTTTGCACGTTCTTCAACAATAGCTTCTATTACCGGTCTTCCGAGACTCTTTATCGCCGAAAGTCCGTATCTGATGCTTGAATCCGAGGCTGCGGTAAAAGTTCCCTCACCTTCATTAATATCCGGCGGAAGAATTTCTATTCCCATATTGCGGCAGGTTACGATATATTGTGCAACTTTTGTTGTATTATCAAGCACGCTTGTCATAAGTGCTGCCATAAATTCAACAGGATAATAATATTTAAGATAAGCTGTACGGAATGCTACAAAGGCATAACATGCTGCATGTGACTTGTTGAAAGCATATTTTGCAAAATCCATCATAGTATCGTAAATATGGGAAGCCACACTCTCATCTATTCCTTTTGCAATACAGCCTGCAACATTTTCTTCTTCATTTCCGTATATAAAATTATGACGCTCTTTTTACATTACCGCCTGTTTTTTCTTGGACCATGCCATTTATTGACATTGCTCTTCTTACAAGATCAGCACCACCAAGCGTATATCCGGCCAGATCCCTTACTATCTGCATAACCTGTTCCTGATATACAATACATCCGTAGGTTTCCTTTAAGATTGGCTCAAGTTCTTTACAGGCGTAAGTTATTGAGGTCTTATCATTTTTGCCGGCAATATACTGTGGTATAAAGTCCATAGGTCCCGGACGATAAAGGGAAATACCGGCAATAAGGTCTTCTATTCCGTCTGGCTTAAGCTCCTTCATAAAGTTTTTCATTCCCGTACTTTCAAGCTGGAACACGCCCTCTGTCTTACCTTGTCCTATCATTTCAAGGACATTTCTATCATTGTAATCTATTTTACTTATATCAAATGACACGTCTCCACGCTTATTGATAAGTCTTTCGGCATCCTGGATTACTGTAAGTGTCCTAAGTCCCAGAAAATCCATTTTAAGTAATCCCAGTTCTTCGATTGTTGTCATTGTAAACTGGGTTGTTATGGTTCCGTCTGAGGCTCTTGATAATGGTACAAATTCGTCAAGAGGCCTTGAACCGATTACAACGCCTGCTGCATGCATTGATGTGTGTCGTGGCAGTCCTTCCAGTCTTTTGCATATATCTATAAGATATTTTACTTCCGGTTCCGTTTCATAGCGTGTCCTGAACTCATTGTTGGCGTTAAGTGCTTTGTCAAGGGTCATACCTATTTCGTTAGGTATCATCTTTGAAAGGCTGTCAGTTACTGAATACGGCATATCAAGAACACGTCCAACGTCTTTGATAACTCCTTTTGCAGCCAGGGTACCAAACGTTACTATCTGTACTACACGGTCTTTTCCGTATTTTTTCATTACATAATCTATAACTTCCGGTCGTCTTTCATAGCAGAAGTCAATATCAATATCCGGCATTGAAACACGTTCAGGATTGAGAAATCTCTCAAAAATAAGATTATATTTTATAGGGTCAATATCTGTTATTTCAAGGCAGTATGCAACAATGGAACCTGCTGCCGAGCCTCGCCCCGGTCCCACTGCTATGCCATTGCTTTTTGCATAGTTAATAAAATCCCATACGATAAGGAAATAATCCACATAACCCATTTTTTTGATTACAGATAATTCATAATCAAGTCTTTCTTCAAGTTCTGCGGCGCGTTCTCCGTATCTTTTTACAAGTCCCTCCATACAAAGATGTTCAAGATAAGATTCTGAAGTAAAGCCCTCAGGGACATCATATTTAGGGAGTTTTGTTACGCCGAATTCTATCTCGACATTACAACGTTTGGCAATCTTATGTGTATTATCAAGAGCCTGCGGAGCATAAGAAAACAGTTTCCTCATCTCTTCTTCAGATTTAAGATAATACTGTCCTCCCTCATATCTCATTCTGTCCTCGTCATTGACTTTTTTGCCTGTCTGAATGCAAAGAAGTATATCATGAGCCTCCGCATCATCCTCATAGGTATAATGGACGTCATTGGTAGCAACAAGCTCAATATTAAGTTCCCTGCTCATTCTGACAAGAAGCCTGTTAACCAACTTCTGTGTGGGTATTCCGTGGTCCTGTAATTCAAGGAAATAATTGCCTTTTCCAAATATTGCTTCATATTTAAGTGCTGCTTTACAGGCTTCTTCATAAAGATTTCTTGCAAGAAGCTTCTGCACCTCTCCTGCAAGGCATGCGCTTAAACATATTATTCCCTCGGAATACTCCTCAAGGACTTCATAATCCACTCTGGGTTTATAATAAAAACCGTCAACAAAACCTTTAGACACAATTTTCATAAGGTTAGCATATCCGGTATTGTTTTCTGCAAGTAAAATCAAATGGTAATATCTGTCATCACTTATTCCCGGTTCTTTTTCAAAACGGGAGCCCGGTGCTACATATACCTCGCAGCCAAGAATCGGCTTAATTCCCACATTACGGGCTGCCCTGTAAAAATCAATCACACCATACATTACACCGTGGTCCGTTATGGCAAGGCTGTCCATTCCAAGTTCTTTTGCCCTTGCTGTTATTTCTTCAATTTTTCCCGAGCCGTCAAGAAGGCTGTATTCCGTATGTACATGTAAATGTGTAAATGACATAAATACCTCCAAAAAACTGCTGCACCATCCGGTACAGCAGTTCATATATTACATATTACTTTGCGCTTAAGTATTTTTCAATTTCTGCAATAGCATCATTTTCATCGTTTCCGGCAGCACTTACAAGCACTTCTTCTCCGGCATCAAGTCCTAATGTCATCATTCCCATAATGCTCTTTGCATTAACTTTTTTGTTACCAACTTCAACATAAATGGAACTTTCAAACTGACTTGCAACCTGTACAAATACTGCAACCGGTCTTGCTTCTAATCCTGTTGAAATCTCAATTTTCATGTTTTTCGTTATCATTAATAATTCCTCCTGGTGCCATACCATTTTTTTCTCTGAGACTGTCTGCTATCTGGCTTATCTTTCTAAGTCTGTGATTTACTCCTGATTTACCAAGGGGAACTGATAACATTGTTCCCAAATCTTTTAACGGAGTATCCGGATATTGTAGTCTTATCTTTGCTATCTCACAAAGACCGTCCGGAAGGCTGTTAAGCCCCATATGATCTCTTATATAGCATATATCCTCTGTCTGTTTTACCGCTGCATGAATAGTCTTGTTAAGGTTAGCTGTTTCACAATTCACCTGACGGTTCACAGAGTTACGAACCTCCTTAAGCACCCTGACATTTTCAAGATCCATTAAGGCTATGCGTGCACCCATTACATTAAGCATATCAACTATCTGGGCACCCTCCTTCAGGTATACCACATATGATTTACGTCTTTCAACGATTCTTGCATCCAGATGAAAAGAATTCATCGCATCCGCTATCTGGGAGGCTTTTTCCTTTCCTGAAGATACAATTTCAAAGTGATACGATTTCTCAGGATCCGATAGTGACCCTCCTGCAAGAAATGCTCCTCTTAAAAATGCTCTTTTGCAGCACATGCTGCTTATACCCATAATACTTACCAGGGATAAATCCCTGTTAATACTGCCATCCACATCCATCAGCTTGGTTGCAAGAAGTATTTTAATCGCAACGTCTGAATCTTTCACCCATATGGTATATACAGTATTGCCCGTTTCACGGTTTCTCCTGACCGTTGATCCGGTTATATATGAAAACGCTTTACATATCAGCCTCTGGCATTTACTTACCACAGCCATCCTTTCGGACTGTATCCTGATACAATGTCTTCCGTGACAGTCTGTATATATATCACCATTCATACTGATAATTGCAGCGATTTCCGCTATTTGACAATGTCTGGCTCCCGGCACAACCGTTACCAGCTCATCTTTTACTTTGTGAGAAAAAGACATAACCATTTTCCTCTATCTTTTAGTCTTGGTATCGAGATTAATATCTCTATGGTCTATCTTAATACCATATTCCCCGCCCTCAAGTCTGTTATATAACTCATTGGCAAGGGTAACTGATCTGTGTCTCCCACCTGTACATCCTATGGCAATTACAAGTCTGTTCTTGCCTTCAAGTATATAATTAGGAATAAGGAATTCTATCATATCGGTAAGTTTCTCAAGAAACTGATGTGCTATGTCAAATCCCATAACATAATCCTTGATAGGCTTATCATTGCCGGTAAGAGGCTTCAGTTCATCAATGTAATACGGATTAGGAAGAAAACGTACATCAAACACAAGGTCCGCATCCTCCGGAATTCCATACTTAAATCCAAATGAGAGCATTGTTACCATAAGGTTTTTAAAATTCTCATCATCTACGAATATTTTTTCAAGTTCCTGCTTAAGATCCCTTGTAAGCAATGTACTTGTATCTATAATATAATCTGCCTTATCTTTGATAAAGGCAAGTTCTTCTCTTTCTTTTTGAATACCCTCTATGACACGATGGTCTCCTGCCAGAGGATGATTACGTCTTGTCTCTTTATAACGTTTTACAAGGACTTCGTCGTCGGCATCCAGAAAAAGGACTTCATATTCGTACTTTCTGTGCTGCATACGCTCAAGCACCTTAGTGAGATCCGAAAATGTATCGCCTACACGCACATCAACTCCGATTGCAATATTAACCTGTCTGCTACTTGCCATAGCAAGTTCCACAAATTTCAAAACAAGTTCCACAGGAAGATTGTCAACGCAATAATATCCGGCATCTTCCAATACTTTAAGTGCAGTTCTTTTTCCTGCTCCCGACATTCCTGTTACTATTACAATTTTCATAATCATCTCTCCATGTATAAAGGTAGCAACAAACTTAATTATTACAACATATTACACCTTTCGTCAAGTGTTCCCACTAAAATCTCCCAATAATCTTACTTCAGGCTCTAGTTTTATACCTGTTTTTTCCAGAACCGTATCTATTACGAGATTAATGGTATCATATATGTCTCTGGCTGTTGCGTTGTTTCTGTTGATAATAAAGCCTGCATGTTTTTCTGAAACCTCGGCACCGTTGACGCCTTTCCCTTTAAGTCCGCATTCTTCAATAAGCCTGCCTGCAAAATCTCCCTCCGGTCTTTTAAAAGTACTTCCCGCACTTGGATATTCAAGAGGTTGTTTTTCTTTACGCTTTTCTAAGAGTTCATTGACTTTATGCGTCATTTTCTCCACATCGCCTTTGCACAGTTTCATTTCTGCCGACAGGATTATCTCCTGTTTCCGTATAAAAATGCTGTTTCTGTACGACAGTTCCATTTCACCCTGCTTATATTCATGGGTATTGCCCTGTCTGTCAATCGTTACGACTTTCGTAAGCACATCTTTCATCTCACCGCCGTATGCGCCTGCGTTCATATAACATGCGCCCCCAAGTGTTCCCGGTATTCCTGCCGCAAATTCCAGTCCCGAAAGAGAATGTCTCCTTGCCGTATTAAAAAGCCTGGCAAGTGAAGTTCCCGCTTCTGCCGTAATCCTGTCACCGTTTACGGTTATATTGCCCAGGTCACGCCCAAGCATTATTATCATTCCGTCATAGCCTTTATCTGATACCAGTAAATTGCTTCCATTCCCGATAACATAATATGGTATTTTGTATTCTTCTGCTGCCAGTATATATTTTTTTATATCCTCTGCCCTATAAGGCACCACAAAATATTTTGCCGGTCCACCCACTTTAAAAGTGGTGTGGTCCGACATCATTTCATTGCAAAATATACACTCTTCTCCGGCAATACTTTTTATTGCGGATAAAAAATCCATAAAAGTTCCTCCATTTTATACGGCTTATAATACAAGCTTTGCTGCACCGTAAATACCTGCACTGTTTCCGAGAGTTGCAAGTTTAATCGGTGTTTTTCTGCACTGATGGAATGCTTTTTCAACATAATATCTGCTGATTGCATCAATAAGGAAATCTCCTGCTTTTGATACGCCACCGCCTACTAAGAACACATCAGGGTCTACAACACATGCTATATGTGACATGGCTATTCCAAGGTATTCCGCAAGTTTATTAACAGAAATAAGTGCAAGCTCGTCTCCCGCCTTTGCTGCATCAAACACATCCTTAGCTGTAAATTCTTTTAAATCCCTGAGTGAAGATGGCATCTTTTCTGATGCAAGAAGTTTTTTAGTTTCTTTTACAATACCTGTTGCGGATGCCCCCTGTTCAAGACATCCTTTTTTACCGCAGCCGCAATATTCCGTTTCATCGTATACAACAGGCATATGTCCAAGTTCACCCGCTGCTCCGTGGCTGCCTGTAACGATTTTGCTGTCAAGGACAATTCCGCCGCCTACGCCTGTTCCGAGAGTAAGCATTACAAGGTTGGCATAGCCTTTTCCGCCACCCTGCCATAACTCGCCAAGAGCTGCAACACTGGCATAATTACCTGCTTTTGCCATAAAACCTGTTTTGTCTTTAAGTATCTCTTCTACAGGGACATCACCCCAGCCGAGATTAACACAGCCTTTTACTATGCCTGTTGAAGTAACAGGGCCCGGAACACCGATTCCCACACCAACAACATCCTCCGGTGAAATAGCTTCTTCTTCAATTTTTGCCTTGATTGATTCTGCAATATCATCAAGAATATATTTACCTTTTTCCTCTTTTCTTGTAGGTATCTCCCAGTCTGAAAGCAATGAACCTTCCACTGTAAATACGCCCATCTTTACTGTTGTACCGCCAAGGTCAACGCCAAAACATAATTTTCCCATTTGCTGTTCTCCTTAATTCTATTCTTTTCTGTTAATACTGTTCTGTACTCTGTTATATAATTCTCTGGCCGCATTGTAACCCATCTTCTTCTGTCTCCAGTTGACTGCCGCAGATTCAACTATTACTGCAAGGTTACGTCCCGGTCTTACAGGAAGATTATGACATACTACTTTATTACCGAGAATTTCCGTATATTCTTCTTCAAGACCAAATCTGTCATATTCCTTTTCTTTGTCCCAGTCTTCAAGATGGATTACCATATCTATTCCCTGTGTTTCCTTAACGCTCTCAACACCGAAAAGTGTCTTTACATCAATGATTCCGATACCTCTTAATTCAATAAAATGTCTTGTTATCTCAGGTGCTGTTCCTATAAGAGTCTCGTCACTTACTTTTCTGATTTCAACAACATCATCTGTTACAAGACGGTGGCCTCTCTTTATAAGCTCAAGTGCTGCTTCACTCTTACCTATACCACTCTCACCTGTAATAAGCACACCTTCGCCATATACATCAACTAATACACCGTGTATTACTATGCAAGGTGCAAGCTGTACTTTAAGCCATCTTATAACTTCTGCTGAAAATGAAGATGTTGACTCAGCAGACTTTAATATTGGAATCTGATATTTCTTTGCAAGCTCTATTGTAGTCATGGTAGAGCCAATAGAAGCCCCGACATTTATTATCGGGGCAGCTCCTTTTTCATGGACGCGTTTTATTGTTTCATCACGGTCGTCCTTAAATCTGTCATCATCATAATGGGCATGTGTTTCAAATATCATTAATTACTGTGTCCTTCCTCCGCCCAAAGCTTATCGGCACAAGGCTTCCATGCCTGCGCATACTCCTTACACTTGTTGCACAGGTGCTCCGCACTCTCAGGTGACTGCAAATCAGTTGATTTTGCACCTGTTTCCTTTACGAGCCGCTGTAAAATCTCAGGATTTTCAAGCATAGGACA
>ERZ780000.506-NODE-506-length-13270-cov-1.982066_pt1 | contig 13270 bp, 9 predicted proteins | sample MGYA00511089_ERZ780000 | MGnify/ENA primary metagenome ERZ780000 (study PRJEB29588, sample SAMEA2146321) | human gut metagenome | biome: human gut; feature: human-associated habitat; material: faeces | place: Denmark | collected 2008/2010 ...
GGGCACATGTGTATACATGAGGGCAACTGCCAATCCGGGCGGTGTTGGCCATGCATGGGTGAAAGACCGGTTTATTACAGCGGCACCGCCGGAAACACCGATTACCGAAGAACGGACAATTCTTGATCCGGACGGAAAAAAGATTCAGGTGAAACGAAAGAGAATCTTTATCCCATCATCGGTATTTGATAACAAAAAATTACTAGAGAATGACCCCTATTATTTGGACAATCTTGCCATGCTGCCGGAGGCAGAGCGTAAAGCATTATTGTATGGTTCGTGGGACAGTTTTTCCGGACAAGTATTCAAAGAGTGGAGAAATGACCCGGAACACTATAAGGACAGAAAGTGGACTCACGTTATAGAGCCGTTCAGAATACCATCCTATTGGCGTATATGGCGTGGATATGATTATGGGTTCGCCAAACCTTTTAGCGTTGGATGGTATGCGGCAGATGAAAACGGAAAGATTTATCGAATCCGCGAGTATTATGGGTGCACCGGTGAACCCAATGTGGGACTGGAGTTAGACCCAACCCAGCAGGCAAAACACATTAGGGAAATTGAAAATGAGGACCCAAACCTCAAAGGCAGAAAGATAATAGGTATCGCAGACCCGTCCATATGGGATTGCTCACGTGGTGAATCCATTGCAGAAATGATGGAGAAACACCCAAACAACATTCTCTTTAGTCCGGGCGATAATGCAAGACTTGCCGGAAAGATGCAATATCATTACCGGATGGCATTTGACGAAGAGGGAGATACGATGTTCCAGGTATTTGATACATGTAAACACTTTATCCGAACAATCCCGGCACTCGTGTATAGCGAGAGCGATGTGGAGGATATTGATACTACACAGGAAGACCATATTTATGATGAGTGTCGTTATGTGCTCATGGATAATCCGATATCACCGCGTAAAAATGTGCTGGAACGTGACCATATTGGTGATGATCCATTGAATCAGAGATGTAAGCAGCAAAGTGAAGATGCCAAGAGATATGAATTTTATATGATTTAGGAGGCAGAATATGAATTTACAGTTATTTGCACAAAAGAAAGAAAAAAAGATGGAAGATCAGAGGACACCTATGCCTGAAAGTGTCGAAAAGTCGACACCGCAGGCAGAATTGGATGGAAGTGCCGGAGAACCAAACACACAAGAGGAAATGCAACAGTATGAGAAAGAAAAACTCACAAATCTGACAGAGGATGATGTGAGAAAAGCGGCGGAAACACTAAAGAAATACAAAGAGGGGAAAGACCGGTTCGATAGAAAAATAAGAGCCAATGAAGAATGGTGGAAATTACGCCATTGGCGAATTGTTGAATCGGAGGAGAAGAAAAAAAAGAAAGGAATGACAGAGCCGGTTTCTGCGTGGCTGCACAACTCGATTAATAACAAGCATGCGGATATGATGGACAACTTCCCGGAACCTACCGTACTGGCACGTGAGTCAGCCGATGAACAGACGGCGAAAACACTGACCTCCATTCTGCCGGTAGTTCTTGAATACAATCGATACGAAGAAACGTATAACGATTGTGCGTGGTACAAACTGAAACAGGGAGCCAGTGTGAAAAAGATAGTATGGGATTCGCGTAAAAACAATGGCGTTGGTGATATCAACATTGCCAAAATAGATATACTGAATTTGTTTTGGGAACCGGGTATTAACAAGATTCAGGAATCTGCAAACCTTTTCCATGTGGAATTGATGGATAACGAAATTTTAAAACAGCGTTATCCGGATATTGATTTGACGGGAAGTGACATCGTACTAACTAAATATATCAACGCGGAAAATGTCGACACTTCAGAGAAATCGTATGTTGTGGATTGGTACTACAAAAAAGACAATGGAACAAAGGATATACTGCATTACTGCAAATTCGTAAATGACAAGATTCTGTATGCGTCCGAAAATGACCCGGAGTATGTAGAAAGAGGATATTATGACCATGGGATGTATCCGTATGTGTTTGATGTTATGTTCCCGGAAGAGGGGACACCAGTGGGATTTGGTTACATAGATATCATGAAAGACCCACAGCTTTATATTGACAAATTAGACCAGGTAATATTGGATTCTGCTATCAAGGCAAGCAAAGCCAGATACCTTTCAAAAGACACGGGAGGAATCAATGAGGATGAATTTAACGACTGGACTAAGGAAGTTGTACACTACACCGGAAATCCAGATGATATTCAACCAATGCAATCAGTAGTTCCGCCAACACAGTGTATCAACGTAAAAGAGGAAAAGATAAACGAATTGAAAGAAACATCAGGTAACCGTGACTTCTCGCAGGGAAGTACACAAAGTGGTGTTACTGCTGCTACGGCAATTGCCGCCTTGCAGGAGGCAGGAAGTAAGTTGTCGCGTGATATGATTCGAGGAACCTATCGGGCATATATGGAAGAATGTTACATGGTTATTGAACTGATACGTCAGTTTTACGATGAACCACGTAAATTTCGCATACTGGGCGAAAAAGGAGAACAGCAATTTGCAACCTTTGATAATGGTGGCATGATTCCGCAGGATGGTGGAGAAGAGATGGGCGTTGAAGTAGGAGAGAGACTGCCTATCTTTGACGTTACTGTATCGGCGGCCAAGAAATCAACTTACTCACGAATGGCGCAGAACGCACTCGCTCTCCAGTTTTATGATAAAGGCTTTTTCGCTCCCGGCAATGCGGATGCCTCGTTGGCATGCCTTGATATGATGGAGTTTGAGGGCAAAGAAAAAATTATTATGAAAATCCAAAATAATGGAACCATGTACCAGCAGTTGATGGCACTGCAGCAGCAGGTACAGCAATTGATGCAGATGACCGGAATGCAGGGTCAGGAGGTCGTAAATGGTGGTGACCCAAATCCTCCGGGGCAGGATTCTAAACAGACAATGAAAAATGATTCCTTAGGTGGAGCCATGACAAAGAGTGAGCGTTTGGATGGAGCAAAAGAGCAGGCAAGCAGTATGGCGAGTGTATAGGAGTATTAGTATGTTAAGTATACAAATTGAGTGGTCAAAAGAAAAATTTGAATTGAATGTAGTGGGACATGCCGGTTATGCGGAACATGGGAAGGATATTGTATGTGCTGCAGTATCCGTAATTGTTGGTATGCTGGCAAACGAAATTGAAAATCATGAAGAAATGTATCCGGGGCAGCAGGTGGAAGTCAAGAGCGGACTTGCTATGATTCATACGGCGTACAGAAGTAAGTTACGAGCGAACATTGTGTTTGGTATGGTTGTAGATGCTTTGCTTGCTTTGGAAGAACAGTATCCGGAGTACATAAAAATTTTAATTTCAAAAACCATGGGAGTTTGGGGGTAAACAAAATTTAAACCGTGATATGGTAATGATGTGAAAACCACTGGCACTTCGGAAAGACGATGGAAACGACACTTCGGAAAGACGATGATAGCGACACTTCGGAAAGACGATGGAGGAATGAAACCTATGAAAAACAAAATTTATTTGCAGTTGTTTGCAGAGGGCGCAGGAGAAGCAGGAGGCGCAGCGGTTGAGACTGGATTAGAGGGTCAGAGCGACCAGCAGACTGTCCAGGTACAGACAGATACCGGTGAGGAAAGTACAGAGGACAGAGGAACCAAGTGGAAGAACATGATTAAAGGGGAGTTCAAAGATGAATATAACCAGAGTGTTCAGAAAGTAATTAACGACAGATTTAAGCAGACCAAGGAAATGGAAGCGCGGTTATCATCATCGCAGAAAGTCCTTGATTTTGTGGCACAGCGATATGGATTGGACAAGACCGCAGATGCGGATGACATGTTAAGGGCATTGGAAGAAGATGATTCCATGTTCGAAGAGCGTGCCATGGCAAAGGGAATGTCCACGGAACAGTATCGTGAATTCTATCGTTTGGAAAAACAGAATGAAGAATTCAGACGAGCGGCTGAGGAGACGCAGAGAATTCGTCAGGCAGATGAAACGTATAGCAAGTGGATGTCAGAGGCCGACGCATTAAAGGAAATTTATCCGGATTTTAGCTTTGATGAGGAGGTTGAGAATAAAGACTTCCTGCAGTTGCTGCAGAATGGCATTGATGTAAGAACGGCGTACGAAGTAGCGCATCATGATGAAATCATGCGAGGAGCTATGCAGATGGCATCAGCTAAAACAGCGGAGCGCGTGACGGATGGTATTCGCGCGAAAGGTTTGCGTCCGGCTGAGAATGGAACGAATACTTCTTCAAAGCCGGTAGAGCAGAAAATTGACATAAGCAAGTTGACAGCAAAAGATATCGATGAGTTATCAAAAAGAGCCGCACGCGGTGAGAAAATAACATTCTGACCGATGTGCAGAATGGAGGTAAGCAAAATGAACAGAGCAAGAAAATTGGCAAAACGAATGTCCCTACAGATATTTGCAGGGAATTTAAATCCAAATACAACAGGCGACTCGGGAATGACTGCCGAGATGAAAGAGTTTTATGAAAAATCTCTGATTACGATGGCAGAGCCAAAATTGGTGTTTGACCAGTTTGGTGATAAATATCCAATTCCGAAAAACGGTGGTAAGGTAATCGAATTTAGAAAGTATGATTCGTTACCGAAGAATACGAAACCTTTGCAGGAAGGCGTGACACCGGATGGTAGTAAGATGAAGGTGACCACGGTTAAATCCGAGGTACAGCAGTACGGTGATTATATCACTCTTACGGATGTGCTGGAACTCACAGCAATTGATAACAATGTGGTGCAGGCTACAAAGTTAAGTGGTTCGCAGGCTGGACGTACATTAGATACCATTACGCGTGATGTAATTAGCGGCGGCACCAATGTAATGTATGCACCTAAATCGGACGGCACAGAGGTCCTTACAAGAAAGACATTGGATGGAACCTGCAAATTGAATGTAGATATCTTTTTGCAGGCAGCAGCCTATCTTGGAAGTGTAAACGCGGAAACAATAGAGGATGCCTTTGTATGTGTTATTCATCCGAACGCTGCTTATGATGTGAAAACATCAAAGGGATTTGAGGAATGGAATAAGTACACGACACCGGATAAGATGTGGAAGGGTGAAATCGGACGCATTGGCAATATCCGTTTCGTAGAAAATTCAGAAGCCAAAATTCTGAAAGACGAAACTTGTCCGGAAGGTTTGGCGGTTTACTGCACAATGGTAATAGCAGCACACGCCTATGGTGTAACCGAAGTAGAAGGTGGCGGATTACAGCATATTGTCAAACAGCTGGGTTCGGGAGAAGACCCGTTGAATCAGCGTTCAACGGTTGGCTGGAAAGCTATTAAGACGGCAGCGCGTCTGGTGGAACAGTACATGATTCGTATTGAGTCGTGTGGTTTTAAAGCCGGCACAGTAACAGCAAACTAAGAGGATGGGTTCTCTTTTCGAGGGGAACCCATTTGAAAAAGGAGGAAGAATCATGGCAACAGCAAAAAAGGACGATATTACGCGTTTGGTTAAGATTAAATTGTTTAAAGACAAGGATAAATATTCGGAAGACGTTACCGTAGTTGTAAATGGAACTACATTCCGCATTCAGCGCGGAGTGGAAGTTGAGGTGCCATATTATGTGGCTGAGGTATTGCGTAATTCTGAAAAAGCAGACGAGGAAACAGAAACAAAGATTTCTGAGTTAGTAGCCAAAAATGAAAGCAATTAGTTCCCCTGATAAGAGGAAAGTTGCGGGGAAGCAGTGACCTTCCCCGCTTTTTTTAGGTTGAGGTGAGAAAGCTGAGAGTGCAGGAAGCAATTGAAAAAGCAGACCGGTTAAGACCAAACCGATTTTCGGACATGGAAAAAATTGAATGGTTATCGATGCTTGATGGACAAGTTTATGATGAGGTAATTAGCAGGTATGAAGAAAATGTGGACGTTGTATTTGATGGATATGATGAAGAACATATGAATGAAGACCTATTAATACCGGATACCTACGCGAAAGTGTACGTTGATTATTTGATGGCTCAAATCGACTTTTATAACCGTGATATGGGAATGTACAATAACCAGATTGCGGTATTCAGTAATGGGTATCAGGATTTTAAGAACTGGTATATTCGGAATCATATGCCAATGCAGCCAAAAAGAACGGGGGTGTAACCTTGACAATAACACCAGCTACAGAAATGGAAACAACAAGGGATATGATATCTGCTTTTGGCGGGTACAACCATACCATGAATTGTGGGGAAAATGAATTTTATATGGAGAAGAACATGACATCCGATTATTACCCGGCACTGGCACCCAGAAGAAAGAGGAAAATGCTGTTTCGTACCGGAGAAATCTATGGAATGTATGCGAAGAACGGAATTTTGCTTGTGGAGGATGGCAACTTAGTATATACAGACAAAGAAATGAACGATTGGCAGATTATTGGTCAGCTTGCGAAAAATCCCAAAGTAATGTGTGGTATGGGGGCGTATGTGGCTATTTGGCCGGACAAAAAGATATTTAATACAAATGACAAGACGCTTAAAGATATGGAGGCATCAAAGGCAACGGCAGGAACGGTAACATTTTCCATGTGTACGCTGGATGGGGCAGATATTACCCCTATTACAAAGGCACCGTCTATTGGAACAGTGGCACCTCAATCACCGAAGGCAGATGATTTGTGGCTGGATACATCATCGACACCGCATGTGATTAAAAAGTATACGACTACCTGGACAAAGATAACTACATGCTCTAATGGTGCCATTTACTGGATGGATACGGGGACAACACCAAATGCATTGAAGTTGTGGAGTGAATCTGAAAACCAGTGGACGGCAGTGACTACAAGCTATACTAAAATATCAAACCCCGGCATAGGAAAGCCGTTTGAAAAATATGACGTAGTGAAGATTGAGGGTGTGACGGGAAGCATTTCTGATACGTTTAATCAGGATATGGCAATCTGGGATAAAAAGGATGATTTCATCATTGTAACGGCTCTGCTTACCAATAATACAACACAAACTGGAGTAATTACATTGAAGCGTAGTGTTCCGGATATGGATTATGTGTGTGAAAGTGATAACCGTATATGGGGGTGTTCTTCGGAGAAACATGAAATTTACTGTTGTAAGCAGGGAGATATGACAAATTGGTATTCTTATCTGGGTACTGCGGCAGATTCATATGCGGCAACGGTCGGCAGTGATGGAGAATTTACCGGATGTACAGCATACGGCGGACAAGTTTTGTTTTTCAAAGAGGATTGTATTCATAAGGTATACGGTTCTTATCCGGCAAATTATCAGATTAATACGCAGCGATGCCGCGGTGTGCAAGAGGGGTGTTCGGAAAGTCTGGTGCTTGTGAATGAAATATTGTATTACAAATCACGCGAGGATGTGTGTGCGTATGACGGAAGTACTCCGGTATCAATTAGTGCAGCATTAGGAGGAGAATGCTATGAAAAGGTAAGGGCAGGTGCACTGGGGGCAAAATACTATATGCACGGGAAAAATATGCGTACGACTCGTTATGAGACACTTGTGTATGATTCGAGTAAAGGAATGTGGCACAAAGAGGATGAGACATCTTTATGCAGTATGGATAAATTTGTAAACATGGGTCTTTGCTTTATATGAATGATAGAAAAGTAATGGAGATTACATCAAGGGATTACACGACAGAGGAAGGACTGGAAACAATACTTGAGTGGAGTGCGGAAACCGGCTTGATAGGGATAAGTTATCCCAATAACAAGTACATATCAAAAATCTGTTTGAGGTTGTCTCTGCCATTAGATTCGGAATTGGATGTAGATGTAATGTATGATTCCTGTGGAGAATGGGAGGAGGCTGCACATATGGAGTCTAAATATGAACAAAGTAGAAGAGATACTCCCTCTTTTGTAACAATGCGGAGTTTTGAAATACCAATATTTCCGATTCGATGTGATCATATGAGAATCCGGTTAAGAGGGAAAGGAGATGCGAGAGTTTACAGCATTTCCAAAGTTTTGGAACAGGGGGGATATTAATGGCCACGTTACAATTTGACCCTATCCAATTAGATGGTATGGATGGAAAAAATATTCAGAAGTTGAATTCATGGATAATACGTCTGATAGATAATTTAAGTTATATCTTAAATAATCTTGAACTGGATAATATGACTTCTGAGACAGAAAAGAAATTTAGTCAAGTGCAGGAAACTGTAAAGATGGCAAAGGAAGCAAAAGAGATTGCAGACAATATGGTAAAGAAATTAAATAGCGGAGAGTTAAAGGGGGAGCCGGGGGAAGATGGCGAGAATGGAATTACGCCGACGATAGGTGATAATGGAAATTGGTATTTAGATACTTTGGATACTGGAAAACCATCGCGTGGTGAGAAAGGCGACCAAGGTGAAAAGGGAGAAAAAGGTGATGCCGGAATGAGTTATGAAGAAGGACAGTGGACGCCTAGATTATTTAACACAGCAAGTAATGAGATTAAAACGTCAATTGCAGCGGCTATGGGAAATTATTATAGAGTTGGAAATATTGTTTTCGTTGAGGCTATGATACTGACAACCAGCAGTTATGCCTGCCACCATATCAGTGGACTGCCATATGAACCTAATCATAATCGGCCATCTCAGGTTTATCCAATTGGTGTTGTTTCAGGTAGTAGTGGAACAAATGCTCCATTTAATGAAATTAGTGGCAGCAGTTCATATTATGTTAAAAACGGGGCATACGCGTCCGGAAAAACATATGACAGTTGGTATGTATACGGTTGGTATAGAAAGGCTTAACGAGGAGGTATTGAAATGGAAATTAACGAAGAAAAAACGGTAGATATGTTGTCGACAGAGAGTGTGAGCATCTTAACAAGAAAGGTACTAATTGATGGAGAAGTGAAATCTCAGGTTGGAGAGAATCATAGACGAACCTATCTTAATTCCGTATCCGGAAGAGAAGAATTGTTGAAGGAGCAGACAGAAAATGTGGTAAATGCCGTGTTTGCAATATGGGGTTCGGAACCGGTGGTAGAGGAACCCATCATAGAAGAGGAGGATGAGGATTATGGCGAAAAAGAAGAGCAGTAGCAGTAAAATAACAATCACCAAAGCAACAACTGTGAAGACACCGACAATAAAGTCTTATACGCCATCGAAAGCAGTAAATGCCGCAAAGAGTACATTGCAAAAGACAGAGAAGGCAAGGCCGGCAGCTTATACCAGTAAGTATGGAACACAGATAACCGGATTGGCGGATGCGATTGCAAATCGCAAAGGTTTTTCCTATGACTATACAAAGGATGCTTTGTATCAGAATTATAAGGACCAGTATCAGAGGCAGGCACAGTTAGGGATGCAGAATGCAACGGCGCAGGCGGGCGCCTTGTCCGGAGGATATGGAAACTCTTATGCAGCTACAGCCGGCAATCTTGCGTATCAGGAAAACATGTCAGCCTTGAATAATATAATTCCTAGTTTGTACGAGGCAGCGTATAACCGGTATCAGACGGATTTGGATAATCAGAGATCCGACTTGTCTATGTATCAGGGACTTGACGAAAGCGATTATGCGAAGTATCGGGACAAGGTTGGCGATTGGCAGGATGACAGAAATTATTATGCGAACCGATATGATGCGGCATATAATAACGATTTTAACAACTATACCGCGAATGTATCTAATCAGCAGTGGAAGTATGAACAGCAAAATGGCAACAGCCAGTGGAGACAGCAGCAGAACGCATCCAATTACTGGCAGAATAAGGATTACCAGTTATCAAAAAAAGCTAAGGCCGCCGCTGCAGCAGCTAGTAAAAAGAGGTCATCGGGTACAAGTTCTGCTTCGACTAGTGGAATTAAGATTCCAACAGATATTAAGTCGAAGGTTAAGGAACTGGCTAAGAACAATGACACGCAGGGTATCGCAGAATATTTGAACAATATGGAAAAGAGTGGCGTGTTATCTGCTGATCAAAGCAATTATGTATGGAGTGTTTTATTGGGATATACAGCAAAAGATTTACCGACATATATAACCTCTGATGGAACTACTACGAGAGGGTTAAGCAAATATCCAACCTATGACAGTGCAGTGGCGGCCGGAGCAGATGCGAAGACTACATTATCCTATGTTGATTTTATGCGAAATCTGCCTAGCAGCAGGGAGTTACAGACAGTAGGCTCTTACAATGACTATTTGGAAAAACAGGTGAATAAAAACAAAAAGAAACAGTCCTCAAAGAAAAGCAAAAAGAAAAAGTAAGGAGAATATATATTATGGCAAATAAGAAAAAGAAACAGAATAATCATGCATCCGGTTCCGGGAGTATTATATCAAATTATTTTGAGAGCCAGGACAAGTTGTATGAAAGAGATATGCAGGGACAAAAAATAGCCAGTGAGACCAGAGCAAAGGCTGATTCTTATTATGGTGAGGATAAAAAGTATTCGGATACCGACTATACGAATCAGTCAGAATCCCGCTATCGTCGATTGGCAGAGAAAGCAGTAGAAATTAAAGAAAGAACGCAAAAGAACAGCGAAAAGTATAAGAGAACCAATACGCTGATTCGCAATGCAGCAAAGGCAGAAAATAATATGCTGTCGGAAATTCCGAGACGGGAACAAAGGGAAAAACAGGAACAGCAGAGAAGAAAGCAGAGAGAACAGCAGAGCACAAATGGAAGTAATGTTCGCAATAATAATGCGGAAAAGACAAACCAGTTATTTCGGACTTCATCTGGTAATACATACAGAAATCCATCACAAATGAACTATGATGAAATTCAAACTGCGCTTGCAAATGCGAAGAAAAATAAAGACTTGTTTAAGTCAAAAATCGCGGATAGTGGTCTGTTTAAACGGGGATTTTCGGGAGAATGGGAAAAAGTTCAGCCAAAAGATTTTGAGGAAAAGTTAGGAAAAAAAGGTGTATCGTGGGAAGATTACAAGGAATATACCAGTTTGTGGAATAAGTACCAGGATAATGTCGAGTATATGTCGGAACTGGAAAGTAATCAGCCACGAGTAGAGCTGGAGCATGAATATGACAAGCTGGGGGATGCCGATAAGCAGTTAGTAAAAAAGGCAGCAGATTATGTGTGGGTAGAGAAAAGAAAATACAGTGCAGATAAAAATCATTTAGTTCCGACGATACAGGATAAGCTGGAAGTAAGTAGCAATCCGGAGTATTTATCACAAGCATATGAAAAATTTCCTAAGTTAAAGGAATTAAAAGAAAAAGGAATTGATGTAGATTACATTATCGATAGCGAGAACATTAACACTGATAATAAAGAACAGGAGGCATGGGATGAAGGGACAAGAAAAATAGCAGACGAACATCCGGTAATATCCAGTGCGATAAGTGTGGGGTCAAACTTGCTTTCACCGTTGGAACTTGCAGAGGATGTAAATCATGCGGTTAAAAACCTGTCATCGGATAAGTCTTATCCCATTAATCATGCCAGCCACCCATACAGTTCTTATACGAACAATGTAAGACAGACAGTATCCGAAGGTATTGATAATGATATTGGTAAGTTTGTCTATAACGCCGGAATGTCCACGGTTGATTCTGCTGCGGATATTCTTGTGACGAAAGGATTTAAGGGAACCAAGTTAGCAGGTGGGGCAGCTAGTGCGTTGATGGGAGCAAATGCCGCAAATCAATCGTACATGGACACCTATGAGAGAACAGGAAGTGCCGGACAGTCTTTGATTACCGGATTGGGAGCCGGTTTGGCAGAGTGGGCAAGCGAAAAGTTTTCACTGGATAGTTTTGAAGCGTTAAAAACAACAAATCCAAAACAGTTTCGTGATTTTGCAAAGAACCTTGTAAAGCAGGGGGCGGTAGAAGGGTCAGAAGAGGCTGCTTCGGACTTTGCAAATGCATTTGTCGACCGTGCAGTTAATGGAAGTAAAAGTGAGTATAATGAAAATGTTAAAAATTATATCCAACAGGGAATGTCAAAGGATGAGGCAAAGAAAAATGCACGGAAAGACTTCTGGATACAGGTGGGCGAAGACACGGCAGCAGGGGCTTTTTCAGGTGGTCTTTTTGGTACCTATGCGAATGTGTACTCGAAAGTACAGTATCAGTCATTAGTGAAAAAGAATGGGACATCAATTGCAGAGGGAAACGAAGGAGCAGATTTACTTACATATGCTGCAGAAAAGGGTATGGATACCTATGAGAAAGCAAAAGATGATACGGAAAAGTATGGTAAAATTTCAGTAGACATCATGGAAAATGTAGAAAACAATTTTACGGAAGCGAGAACCAGTGGAGAACTTGCAAGGGCGTATGAAGATGCCATTCGTGGTGTGCCGGATAGTCTGGGAGTAGAAATCGACCAGATGGCACGTGAGAAAGCACAGGAGTTAGCTAAAAAGAGTAAATATGCAAAATTCGAATCCGAGCGGCAGGCATTGTATGACATTATGGATGCCTCTGTTTCTAATGCGATGAAAAGAACGGTATCTCTTAATCAAAAAAGAGAGGTGGTGCAGAATGAATCCGTGTCAGAGCAGGAGGAAGATGCTATTGCTAATATGGATGCTACATCCGATAGTGTGAATCTTGATGAGGAAATGGAACGGAATCAACGACCGGTTGAGGTACAAGAACTGCAGCCGGAAAAGGTAAAGCAGAATGTTACGAGTGACCTTGAAGTCGAAAAAAGAAATGTTGCACCGTCAGAAAATGTTACGAATGCCAATTTTAGAAAGACAGAGAATGCAGCATTTACGGCATCCGATGAACAGGTCAAGGTGAAAGGATTCCGAGAAATTGGAAAAGAATCGGCTACAGTAGAGACTACGGATGGCGAGGTAGTAAATCTTGCGGACTTGTCTTTTCAGGATGAAGGGACACAGGATTTGTTTAACATTGCATCAAAGATGGATAATGCGGCTGCGGCAACGGCACTTGTAGATTATTACAATGGTAAGGATAATGCCGGTGTTTATGCAAATAATTTTCGTATGGCATATCGCATGGGAAGATTGGGAAGTATCAGTTTTGATAAAATGATGCAGGCGTCTAAGTCATTTCGTATAATGAGTGACAAGGGAGCAATGCGTCTTGCGTATGAATTAGGAAAGGCACATGGAGAAAACGCAAAGGCAGCAGAGGCAGAAAACAAAGTTGCGCCGGCGCAAAAAAAAGGAAAAGGTGAATATCAAGATTACCGCTATGCTTCGGAGGATAAGGATAGCTTTGTTCGCGTGAAAAAAGAATTGGCAAAGAAAACCGGATTGGATGTATTGGATTTAAATACCCTCACAGATAAAGATGCAGATACGGTAAATGGTTTAT
>ERZ780000.507-NODE-507-length-13250-cov-7.283213_pt1 | contig 13250 bp, 15 predicted proteins | sample MGYA00511089_ERZ780000 | MGnify/ENA primary metagenome ERZ780000 (study PRJEB29588, sample SAMEA2146321) | human gut metagenome | biome: human gut; feature: human-associated habitat; material: faeces | place: Denmark | collected 2008/2010 ...
ACAATATTTTTATTATTTTTGTTGTTAAGTTTTTTTATTAACTTTTGCAACAATTACTGTCATATCATCTTTTTTCATTCCAAATTCGTTATCAATTGCTTCATTTAATACCATGTTTGCAATTTGTTGTGCATCATCTACTGAAATATCTTCTAATAAGTATTTTACCCAAAGCTCTTTATTTATATATTCAGTGTTTGAATCAATAACACCATCACTGCACATTACTAAAATATCTCCATCTTCTAAATCATAATCATATACTATTAGTTCATTTTTTTCTACAATTCCTGTTGGAAGTGTGATTGATTTTAGTAATTGTACTTCTTTATTTCTTTTTACAAATGTTGGACATGCACCACTTTTTATAAATTCCATGTTGCCTGCAAATAAGTCAAGTATTTGAATATCTAACGTAGTGTACATATCTTCTTTTGTATTTGCAATTAAGCTTGAATTAATTAGCTTTAATGATGTTTCTTTATCAAAACCTGCCTTTAATAATTTTGCAAGCATATTTATTGCAATTCTACTACTTTGATTTGCTTCCTCTCCTGAACCCATTCCATCACTAAGTGCTATTAAATATTTTCCATCATCTAGTTTTGCTTCTATATTGCTATCTCCAGAAACTTTTGAGCCTTCTTTAGTTGATGTTGCAACTCCAACTTGTAATTTATATTTATCTTCTGAATAATATGTAAATACACAGTTTTCTTTTTCTTCTCTTAGTCCACAATTTTGTGACTGAATTACAAATTTAGTTTGTAATATCTTTTCTATTATTTTGGCTATTTTTTTAATATTGCATTTTTTGCCTTCAATATCATCACAATAAAAATCAAAGCTTTCTTTATCCGCTGCAACCCCTTCTTTCAGGCCTTCCGCATATCCTTGAATCAATGCAATAGGCGTCTTTAATTCATGGGATACATTTGACAAAAATTCTTTCTGCCTGTCAGCTGCTTTTGTTTTTTCTTCAATATCAAGCTGCAATTCATAATTAGCAGTTTTTAACATTGTTATATTCTTCTGAAGGCTGTCTGACATAAAATTAATACTTTTACCAAGCTGGCATATTTCATTTTGAGCTTTTCCTGTATATTTAGCATCAAAATTCAATTCAGACATTTCTTCTGCAATCTTTGAAAGCTCCTTAATCGGTTTTGTAAATTTATCAGCAAGAAAATATGCGAATATAATGCTTATAACCATAACAACCGCACCTGTTATGGTAACAAAATTATTAAATATCTTGATATTTTCTTTTATGCTTTCAATTATAAGCTGCATAACAAGCTGTGAACCATCTTCCATGCTTCCGTATATTACCATATATGATAAGCCAGTAGATATATCATTGCCTTTTTTTATTGCGTAATTATCGTTTTCTTTAATCAATTCAATATCTCTGTCCCCACTGAAAATAAAATGTTGCAGCCATCGGTATGTATTTTCAATATTATTCTGTGTGCTGTATACTGTTTTCCAGTTGCTGTCAACTAAAAAAACATTTATATTATGGAGTGCATTTATACTGAGCATCTTTTTTCTGACGCTGTCAGATGAAATTCCATCGCTTACCAGAACTTCTTTCATTTCATTGTATGAATTTACAAGTTTTTTTTCACGGTCTTTAATATAATATTTTTCAAAGAAAATAGAATTCAAAAGACAAATAACACCCACAACCGTAAGAACTATGGCTGCTATTAAAAATGTTAATTTCAATTTCAATGACATCTTTTTCATGGTAAACTCCTGTTATCACAAAAAGGCACTAATAATAGTGCCTTTAATTTTATTCTCCAAGGTATGCTTTTTTTACTGTATCATCATTCATTATGTTCTCAGCCTTACCTGAAAGAACAACATTTCCCGTCTCAAGAACATACGCCCTGTCTGCAATTGATAATGCTTTTTTGGCATTCTGTTCTACAAGCAGCACTGTTGTTCCGCCTTCATTAAGTGCCTTAATAATATCAAAGATTTCTGATACAAATATCGGTGATAATCCCATCGATGGTTCATCAAGAAGTATAATCTCAGGTTTGGACATAAGTGCACGTCCCATAGCCAGCATCTGCTGTTCCCCGCCTGACAAAGTTCCTGCAATCTGGTTCTTTCTTTCCTCAAGTCTTGGGAATCTTTCATATATTTTCTCTAAATCTTCGTTAATTTCACTTTTATCCCTTCTGGTATATGCACCCATAAGTAAATTTTCAAATACCGAAAGCTGTGAAAATACTCTTCTGCCTTCCGGTACCTGTGAAATGCCTAACTTAACAATCTTGTGAGCCGATGTTTTAGTTATATTCTGTCCATTATATATAATTTTGCCTGATGTAGAAGGTAAAATACCGGAAATAGCATGCAATGTTGTTGTTTTACCTGCTCCGTTAGCACCAATAAGGGCTATTATTTCACCTTTATTTACTTCAAAGGAAACACCTTTTAATGCTTTAATCATTCCGTAGTTAACTTCGAGATTTTCAATTTCCAATAAAGCCATATTTATTTCCTCCTAATCGCCAAGATATGCCTTAATTACTTCAGGATTATTAAGGACTTCGCTTGTAGGTCCCTGTGTGAGAACTTTACCGAAATTAAGAACCGTAAGTTCTTCACATATACTTGAAACAAGCTTCATATCATGTTCAATAAGTAAAATTGTCATATCAAAGTTATCTCTGATAAAAGCAATAGTTTTAACGAGTTCCATTGTCTCATTAGGGTTCATTCCTGCAGCCGGCTCATCAAGCAATAAAAGTTTAGGGTTAGTTGCCATAGCTCTTGCCATCTCAAGTTTTCTCTGTTTACCGTATGGGAGGTTGGCAGATATTGTATTTGCCTCTTCGTCAAGTTCAAATACCTTCAATAATTCCATTGCACGTTCATTCATAAGCCTTTCGTTTTTGAAATAACTTGGCAGCTTAAAAATACCTGCAATTGTAGAATATTTATAAATATTGTGTAAGCCGATTTTAACATTATCAAGTACAGACAACTTATTAAACAATCTGATGTTCTGGAAAGTTCTTGCAATTCCGTCTTTGTTAATCTGTACTACACTCTTACCGGTTATATCTTCTCCATCAAGCTCTATTTTCCCCGAATCAGGTTTATATACACCTGTCAAAAGGTTGAATACGGTGGTCTTACCTGCACCGTTGCGTCCCAATAGCCCGTAGATCCGGCCCTTTTTCACATGAATATTCAGATGGGAAACACTGGTCTGACTTCCATACTTTTTTGTCAGATTATGTGTTTCAATAATGTAATCGTTCATCACTTATGCCTCCTTTTTTGTTTGTGTACTCAGCATAACATATCAACTTTGAGATAACATTGAGCCAACCTTGAGTTTACTTTGAGATTTCAAGGTCAGAATAGGCATTTTACCTATCTTGAGGTATAATAAGAGCAACAAATAAAAGGTGGTGCCTTATGAACGATAAAAGAATCCTTGTAGTTGATGATGAAACAGATTTGTTGGAGATGGTAAAATCTATTTTTACAAGAGCAGGATTTACACAAATATTGACGGCTTCGTCTGGCGAGGCAGCCTTAAAAATGTGTGAGGAACAAGAACCAGATATGATGATACTCGATGTTATGATGCCTGGTATGGATGGGTTTGCTGCATTAAAAGAACTACGAAAGACCAGCAAAATTCCTGTCTTAATGCTAACAGCTCGTGGCGAGGCTGAAGATAAATTTGTAGGCTTTGAAAATGGTGCAGACGACTATCTGTTAAAACCATTCTTACCAAAAGAATTACTATTTCGAGTACAGGCTATATTGAAACGCGTTTACCCGGAGAAAGAGCGGAAAGTGTTCTTTGAAGCTGCTACGGTTGATCTGGAAAAAGCAATCGTCCAGAGAAGCGGAGAAAATATTTCGCTGACAGCCAAAGAGTTTCAACTTTTTGAAAAACTGTATGAAAATCAAGGCAGGATCGTTACCACAGGCGCATTATGTCAAGCAATATGCGGTGATTTCTGGCAAGGATACGAAAGTACATTAGCAACTCATATCCGACATCTAAGAGAAAAAATCGAGGAAAATCCTTCAAAACCAGTTGCGCTTGTAACAATTAAAGGAATTGGGTATCGTCTGAATATTAAGGGGGTGCAAACATGAACAAATCAGAGCGATTTTTTCGCCGCTATATATTTTCAATAGTCAGTATCATCATTCTCTTTCTATTCGTCAATATTTTGTTAGTAGCCTCTTTCTTTGCAGCCGCCTATTTAGGGAATGTAAAAAACTCAAATTTCCCGATTGAAGATTTTTCAAATCATATCACAGAAACTAACGGGCAATTCAATGCCGATATACAGGCAGAGGACATGTTAAACAATGCTTGCGCATGGGCCATGATTTTGGATGAAAATGGAAACATAATTTGGGAAATGAATGTGCCGGAAGAATTGCCGCGCCACTATTCCACAACGGACGTTGCTATGTTCAGCCGTTGGTATCTTAACAGTTATCCAGTTAATATTTGGAATCGACAAGGCAGCCTTTTAGTTGTTGGTTTCCCGCAGGGATATGTAACGAATTACTACACTTCCATCAAAACTCAATATGTTCGGCCGATAGCGTTTGGATTTTTAGCCGCTGTCTGTATCAATGTTTTGTTAATGTTGTATCTATTTGTCCGAAATGCCCACCGGATTGAAAAAGCTATGGAGCCGATTTTGAATGGCATACGACATCTTTCATCCGGGCATCCCGTTCATCTGGAAGAAAACGGGGAGTTAGCAGAAATCAATGCCGGTTTGAATAAAGCCGGTGATTACTTACTAAAAAAAGATAACACCCGCGCCGAATGGATCAGGGGTATTTCTCACGATATACGCACGCCGCTTTCTATGATTTTAGGGTATGCCAGCGAAATTGAAGAAACTTCTTCTTTGCCGGAAACCACCAGAAAGCAAGCGGAAATTATCCGCAAACATAGCGAAAAACTAAAGAATTTAGTTGAGAATTTGAATTTGACTACAAAACTGGAATATTCCATGCAGCCTATGCAAAAGCAAACACTTGTCCCGGTAGAATTGGCGAGGCAAGACGGAAGTGAAGTTTTGAATGATGGCCTATCAGACAAATATGAATTAGAGCTATCAGAAGATAATCCCGGAAAAGCTATCACTATTACTGGCGATCAATCCTTACTAAATCGGATGTTATGCAATTTAATCAGGAATTGTATTGTCCATAATCCAAACGGGTGTAGGATACAAGTATCAGTAGGAAGCTGTGATAGAACGTGTACCTTTTCTGTAATAGACAATGGCTGTGGAATAAGTGAGCCGCAACTAAACACATTGAATAACGACAGAGATATTTCCAGTACGCAAAAGCAAACGGGAGAAATCGAGCATGGGCTGGGTCTTAAAATCGTGCGGCAGATTGTGAAAATACATCAAGGCACAATTCAATTTTCTGATACTGCCCCGCACGGATTAAGCGTAGAAGTTGTTATTCCAATAGAAATATATTAACTTATAATAGACAGACAAAAACAAGAAATAAAATACTACCTTACATCAAATTTCATTACATTCTCATAATTCAACCCGAAATGTACAATGATATAGGGTGATATGAGAATGAACCAAGATGAAAGAAGGTTTGACTTTCACGGCCTCGGGGCGGCTCTCAAACGAGCCAGAGAAGAAAAGGGCTGGACACAAGCCTATGTTGCGGAATTAGTAGACCGTGACTCCCGTACCATTATGAATATTGAGAACAAAGGTCAGTATCCCAGCTTCGACCTTTTTGTTAAACTCATTACCATGTTTGACGTTTCAGTTGACCAGTTTATTCATGCGGACGGAGGGGCAAGGTCAAGTTCTTGCAGAAAGCACATTGATGTGCTCCTAAATTCTATGAATGAAAAAGAGCTTGTTGTAATAGAAGCCACAGCCGAGGGCATTAAGAAAGCCAGAGAAACGGAGGTTCCAGAATAAGGGCCTCTGTTTTTTTGCGCCATTTTAGGGGCTGCCGCTAAGTGGCAAGCAATGCCTCTGTGGCCACAAGTGGCACAAAGGCGGCTTGTTGGGGCTCGCCCCAAACCCGTATCTTCGGGCCAACATGGCCCGAAGTGTCAGCGTCGCTTTGCTCCTTATTTTCATAACCTTAACGCTCCTTTTCCTGCTTTCTTCCCGGCTCGGTGTAGCCCATCAGAGTGTCAATGTTCGCCTTGATCGTGACGATCTCCTGCATATCCCGTCGTGCCTTCTGGTATTCTCCATAGAGCTGTTTTTTCTTTGCTGTGAGCTTGCGGCCTTCCTCCTTCAGCACATCCATTTTAGGGAGCTTCGCCCCGCCCAGCAGAGAGCGCATTTCCGCTTGTGCAGCCCGGTACAGTTCAAGGTCGGCCTCATGCTCCGCAAGGAATTTCCGGCTGTACTTCGTCGCCTTATACTGCTCAAAGACTGGGCGGGTTTTGGCATACTGAACCGTTGCGGCCTTTAGCCCGGCATTGGTTTTCATGGCCTGTTCCGTCTGCTTGACCTGTTCGGAAATAACATGGAAACGGTCTGCCGCCTCGGTGGCTTTCTTCGCCAACTGCTCATAATCGGTCAGGTTATTGTCCTGTATATAGGCAAGAGCGGCGGCCATCTGCTTAATGTTAAATACCTTCGCCCAGCGTTCATATCCCGGCCCCTTACCGGCAGCCAGCTTTGCTTGAATATCCACCGCCAGACTGATTTTCCGCTCCGAGCGCCCGGGGCGTTTTTCTTTGCCCTCAATGGCGGACAGAACATCTTGCAAGTCGTAGCCGTCCCCCAGCGTGGAGGCACGCAGACGGGTGAAGCGTTCCTGTCCCTGCCCGGTCAGCCGGAAGCTGATACCGCCGCCCCGAACCGTCTTGACCTCATACCCGGCCCGCTTCATCAAATTGAGAAATTCGTCCAGATCAGCGGGGCGTTCCGCCAGCGCAGTATCAATGGCAAGGCGCAGCCTGTCCTGATAGGAAAGCGGCCCTTTCCGGTCTTTCTGCCACTCTCCATAGTTCCGATACTTGCCCTTGCTCCGGGGCTTCGGGTTCTCCACGATGGACAGCCCGTTTTCAAGGCACAGCCTGTCAGAGAGCCGCCGAAGGGCGAAGCTGGAGCCCCAAAAATTTCGGAATTTCCGGGTGCAGTCAAGGGTGGTGGAGTTGTAATAAATGTGACAATGGATGTGCTGCTTATCGGTGTGCGTGGTAACGATAAAAGCGTGCCGCCCCTTTGTCCAGCGCATAGCCAGCTCATAGCCGATACGGTTCGCCTCCTTCGGGGTGATCTCGCCCGGATAGAAGGATTGTCGTATCTGATAGCACAGCACATTATTTTCTTTCTTCTGTTCCCGGCCCGTCATAGCGGCATAGCTGGCCTTTGCCAAAAGGAACTCGTCCGCCACGGTGGCCGGATCACATTCATAAGCGGAGATATACTTTCCGCTTTCTGTTTTCTCCGGGTCCTTGCCATAGTCCAGACAATCCCGGATAGCCTCAGCAATCGTTTCGCCTTCGCCCGCATGGCGCTGTAACAAAGTTGTGGTAGCCAAAAATCATTCCTCCTTTCCATGAGAAAGGGGCGGCCCATTCCGACCGCCCCGACTTCGGGCCAGTATGGCCCGAGGCTGCTTAACTTGCCAGAAACCGGTACAGAGCGGATTTGCCTCCGTCCAGCGCCCAAAGAAGGGAGCCCGCCGCCGCTTGCAGTCCATACGGCGAAAGAAGGAAGGCAAGAAACAGAAATACAATCCCGCCTATGGGCGTCGGCGTGAAAAAGAGAGCGACACCCAGCACCGCCAGGATCACAGAGGCAATCGTCAGCAGGACGGCACAAATATCAAACAGGAACACCAGCAGAGCCGCCAGAAGGGACAACGCTAAAGCAAAGGGAGCAACCAATATTTTCAGCAGTATCTTCATCTTCAAAACCTCCTTTATCTATCCTTCCTACCTCTATTTTATCATGCCTGCCCGGGGACATAAATGTTGCGAAAGATTAGTAAATCCTGTCCCAAACCTTCGGGTCATACTGGCCCGAAGTGGTAAAAAAAGAGCAGGGCGGCAAGCCCCGCAACGGAAGCCTGCCGCCCTCGTCTTACTTTGCCACCAGCTCGGAAAGCTCCCGCAGCACCTTTGACACCTCGCCCCATAACTTTTCATAGTCCCGCTTCAATCCGTCGATTTCCTCCGGGTACACGCCATAGGTGTGTGCGTGTACGGCAACCTGATTGAGATTGTTGGAACAGCGCCGTTGCAGAGAGATCAGCTCTTTTACGGGCGTAAGGTCGATGTGCAGGATATACCCGTTCAGAGCCATTTTCCGTACATAAGCCCCGGCGTTGGAAATGCCCGCCTCGGTCATCCGCTCATGGATGGCCGCCAGCTCGTCCGGCGTTACCATGACGTGCAGATGGACATTCCGCTTGCGGTTCTCCATCAGCGTTCCAGCTCCCGGCCTTTCCGGCGCTCTTTGGGCTCCTTTACCTTGTCCAGCGGCTTTGCGTCCAGCTCCGGGGGCGTGGGCGGGATGGGCGTATTGTTGGGTACGCCGTCGATCATGTTGCAGTTCTGCTCCGTGGAGAGCTCGGCGGTTTTCAGATAGTTGTCTTTTTCGTGCATAACGATCCTCCTTTATCGTTCCTCATGGTTTTTATGGCTCCGCTTCTGGCCGGGCTCCTTCGGGGGTTCCTGCCCTCTGGTTCCTTCTTTGAGCCGGGCGGTAATGGATGGGCGCACCCGGTCAGGATTGCCCGGTGCTGGTTTCAGTTCATAATCCTCCATCTGCTTTTCGGTCAGCGGCTTTGCGTAGGTCAGTTCGCCCCATGCCATCAGCCTGCCGTCTGCCACAGGACGCCGCCTGTCGTCATCGTAGTTGACGATGGAAAGAGGCTGGTTATCCGGCGGCTTCGGGTAAGTTCCTATGTCCACGGGCCGCTGGGTGGAATAATAGCGGTAAACGCCCTCCGGTCCCAGCTCGGTATGCTTGACCGCCGCATGGTAAAGCTGCTGATAGTCGTCCACCCGGCGGTCAAAGTCCCTCTGCGCCCACGCCTGACTGGTTCCATAGCGGCCCCAGTAGTAATCCCGATGGCCGTTTTCCCCCTCGGTAAACTGCCAGGTCACAAAGGGGCTCGGCGCTCCCGGATTATGCCCCAGCGCAAAGCCGTGTCCGGTTTCAAAGGTGGCAGCTTTCAAAATCACATATCCTTGTACTGTCTCCAAGAGATCCCTCCTTTCTGTGCCTCGGGCCAACATGACCCGAAGTGCTGGATGTTACGAAATAAGAGGGCAGACCGGGGAGAAATGTAATAAGATATTCCCACCCCGGAAACACCCTCAAAAAAGCCCGGAATGTCAAGCCTTTGGAGGCGGCAAATCGTAACAGCCGCCCGGCCTTTTCTCCCGCATTTTCCTCATGCGTTCCCGGCTTTTCCGACGGTTTCCTTCGGCCTTGCAGACGTCGGAGCAGTAGGCTTGACGCCCCTCGGGCAAAAACGCCTTTCCGCAGACCGCACAGGCCCGCAGCTCCGGGGAGATGCCTTCCGTTGTCAGCGCCGCTTGAAGCTCCGGGTCAAGGGGCAGGACAGCCTCACGGAAGTAACGGCAGTACGCCCCTGTCCAGCACTTGTGCAGCATATAACAGGCACAGTCCAGAGGAAGGCACAGGCCGCTTTCCCTGTCATAGTTGGCACACATCCCCGTGACCAGAGAACGGATTTTCTTCTTCTCGTCACGGGTCAGCTCCCGGGCGTCCATTTAAGACTTCGGGCCACGATGGCCCGAAGGGCGGGGCTCCACGATCAGCGCCCGGAACTTCTTCCGGCACTGTTTTTTCTTTCCTTTGCACTCCTTGTAGTAACGGCATCCCTTACAAGGGTCGTCATTGTCCCAGCCGGGGTGCGGTACTTCCTTCATCATTCGTTCAAAAGGGCTGCTTGTAAAATTCATTCTCATTCCTCCGTATCTTCCTCCCACGGCGGGGTATCTTCGTCCTCGGGTTCCTCTGCGATCTCCTCCAGCTCCCCGTCCTCATATTCGCAGTAATCATCTTCCAAATCCGGGGCCTCATGCTTCGGCTTGTAAATCTTGAAATAGTAACCAATCCCACCGCCGGCCAGCACCACCGCACCGATCAGGAGCAGAGAGAGAAGGGGGCTGTCCTTTTTCTCCGGCTCGGGTTCCGGTACTTCCTCCACCGGTTCGGTGGGCTTTGGCTCTGGCTCCGGGGTCACTTCTTTGGGCGGTTCCTTACCCTGTTCGGCAAGAGGCAGAAGGTCGTCTGTGGTAACGGTATTGAGGAAATAGACGTTCTCGCTGGTTTTCTGTTTGTCGATCACCAGATAAAACACGCTCTCGTCTGCTGTGGTGATGGTGTAGAACTCCTTTCCATCCTCGTCGGTGGCGTTGTCCACCACGGTTCCCGTCCCGTCCGGGGTAAAGGGGTTCTGGGTTTCCGGCTCTGCTTCGGTTTCTGCCGGGGAGGGAGCTGTCTCCGGCTGCGGCTCGCTGCTCTGTGCATAAGCCGGGACTGTAAAGATCAGGCAACACAAAAGGCTGGCAGCCATCGCCGCCAGCCTGCGAAATTTAGTTTTCTTCATGGGCTGTGTCCTCCTTTTCGGGTGCCTCCGGCTTCGGGTCAGTATGGCCCGAAGCGGTAAGGCTGTTTTTGGGGTCATTCAGAAAAGCCATAAGCTGGGCGGGCGTCAGTTTGAGGGAGCGCACCGCCTGCACGATCTGGCTGTTTTCTTCCTCCTGTTTCTGCTTTTCCAGCTCCCGGATTTTGGCCTGCCACTCGGCAGCCTTCTCCCGGGCTTTTTCCAGTTCCTTATCGAGCTTGTCGATCTTGTTCATGCAAGGACTCCTTTCCTCTGGCTCACAAACGCCCGAAGGCATAGAAATGTGTCTGCCAGTAGCTTGAATTGATGTTTGCGTATTGGATGGGCGAACCACAATGGAGCATCATCCCGTCGCCCACATAAATCCCCACATGGGACACAGGGCCGGGGCTGTCATAGGTTCCCGTGAAAAAGATAATGTCGCCGGGCTTTGCCTCGGAGGGGGAAATGATAGCACACTGGTTGTAAATGCCCTGCGCCGTGGTACGGGGCAGGTTGTGGACGCCGCTGGCCGTGTACACCCAGCAGACAAAGCCCGAACAGTCAAAGGAGGTGGACGGGCTGGAGCCGCCCCACACATAGGGCCAGCCGATGTACTTTGTGGCTTCTTCCATGAGCGCCGCAAAAGCCGGGTCATCCAGCGCCTCGCCGGGTATCTCATAGCTGGGGCCGGTATCTTCGCCGCCGTTGTAAATCCCTTCCCACAGATAGGGTTTGTTGCCTTTGAGCTGCTGCATAACGGTGTAGATTTCCCGCTGCTGTTCGTTAAGCCTCGGCAGGATCACGGCGGGCAGCGTCTTGTTTGTGAGGGTCACATTGAGAATGTAATACTCATAGGGGACTTCCTCGGTGGTGGTTTCCCCGGTCTCCGGGTCGGTGCTGGTTTCGGTGCGGTAGCGTATCTCGACTTCCTCCGTCAAGGTCAGCTCATACTGTGCCTCGAAGATCTCCCGCAGTTCGTCCTGCACCTGTTCCCGGAAATACACATGGTACTTTGCCGAGAGATAGGACGCCAGCTCATAGGGGTTATGGCCGATCTCGTCCACGGAATAGCGGTACTCGTCATAGCCGGGATGGGTGCTTTCGATGTTCGCTACCGTCTGCGCCAGCTCGTTTTCCAGTGCCGTGTAGTCCTCGTCCACGCCCAGCAGGTCCGTATCCTCCGAGGCGTAGGAGGTGCCGGATAACGCATTGGCAAGGCCGCTGCCAAGCGTGGGAAAGATAGAGCTTACCGCCGACACAAGAAAACAGAGCAGCAACAGCAGGAGCAGGACCAGCACCGCCACGGGATGACGGGTCACAAACTGCGCCGCCCGACGGGTCGCAGTTCCCGAAGCGGCAGCGGTTTTCTTTGCGGCCTTTGCACCCTGTTTTGCAGCCGCCTTTGCCTCTTTGGAATACCGGCGTTTCAGTTTCCATTTCTGCTGCACACGGGAAAGCGGATTGCTGGCAAGCTCCGGGTGCTCGGAGGCCATCTTCTGAAAATCCACATTGGCCCGGGCTTTTATGTCCTTCCGTTCCCACTTTGCCACCTTCCGGGCCGGGTGTTCCTGCCAGCGGCGTTTGGCATAGCGGGTCAGTTTCCGGGCTCCGGCCTCTGCGGCCAGCTCGGATTTATGGGCTCCTTCCACACCCACATTTTCATGCTCAACCTCGTGTATCTTGTTGTGGACATAGAACCATGCTTCTGTACGGGCTCCCCGGACTGCCTTTTTTGCAAGCCCCGGCGGCTTCTTCGCTGCCCGTTTTGCCTCGGTCTTGTCCAGTTTCTCCCGGGCCTTTCCCAGCTTTTCCCCGGCGTGTTCCGCTTTTGCCTGTGCTTTCTGGTACTTGTCCTTTTTGCTCCCGGCCTTCTCGGCGGAGCCCTCCGGCTCCTGTGCCTTGCCGGTATCCTGCGGCCCGTCCGCTTCATCTTCCTGCCTCATGCGGTCAGAGGGACGGCTTTTCCGTCTGTCCTCTTGAAACTTGCCGCTTTTGGACTTCGGGCCATCGTGGCCCGAAGGACTGTCCTGCCCGGTATCCTCGTCCTCAAACCGCAGGCGTCGGGATGGTGCGGGGGAAGGTCCTTCCCGTTCAGCCGGTCCGGGGCGATTGCCCCCGGTATCCTCCGTCGGCCCCGGCCTTTGAAAATTCCGTTTGTCCGGTTTCTTTCCGATGATGTATCCCTCCTTTCCAAACCTCGGGCCATCATGGCCCGAAGTGTGTTATGCCCGGTTCATTTCCTGTTTTTTGTCCTCCGGGCGGGTGGTCATAATGGCGTACAGCTCGGTATTCTGCGGGAAGCGGTCAACAAACGGGATGGTGGTGTTTCCGAAGAACAGCAGCCCTTCGCCGGAATTGGTATGGGTCACATAGGAAAGCTGATGGGGGCTGATCCCAAGCTGTTTGGCTAAAATCTGCCGGTCCCCCTGTGCCTGCGAGAGCAGCACAAGGAAGTCCGAGTTTTCAAAGATGTTCTCAATCTCCGGGCTTGCCAGAAAATCCTTCACGTTCTGCGTTAAAGCACTGGGAACGCACCCTTTTTTTCGCAGCATTTTCCAGATCGCCACACAGTAGCTTGCCGTCAGACGGTCACGGAGTAGCACATGAAATTCGTCGAAATAGCACCATGTAGCGATACC
>ERZ780000.516-NODE-516-length-13158-cov-4.483401_pt1 | contig 13158 bp, 11 predicted proteins | sample MGYA00511089_ERZ780000 | MGnify/ENA primary metagenome ERZ780000 (study PRJEB29588, sample SAMEA2146321) | human gut metagenome | biome: human gut; feature: human-associated habitat; material: faeces | place: Denmark | collected 2008/2010 ...
TTATAGATTTTGCTAATATGATTGTGAAAATATTAGTAGAAAAGGAAATATGAAAAAATGAAGAAAATTAATATATTTCTATTGATGTTGTGCCTCTTTTTTATGTTTGGATTCTTTATGATTTTCTTTAGAGAAAATTATCCTGAAAGGATTTTGATAAGGTGCGGACTTAAAGAAGAAAAAACACAAGAACCAGGGATAAATTATACTCTAATATCTTGGAAAAGTAGTCTTGCTCAATTAGATTATGATGCAGATATTGCATTTTTTGGTGATTCAATAACACAGATGGGAAATTTCCAATCATATTTCATAGACAAAAGAATCATTAATTTAGGCATTTCGGGTGACAGTTTATGTGGAATGACGTCAAGAGTCGATATGCTATCAAATGTTAATGCAGAAAAAGTATTCCTTATGGCTGGAATAAATGGTTTAAAAGATGACACAATAAAGTCTTCGGTTGATTCTTATGAAACATTGATTTGTTCAATTCGCGATGTTGCCCCTGATGCTAAGTTGTATATACAAAGTGTGCTTCCAGTTTCTCAAGAGCAAGAAGAATTTTGTGCGAAAAATGACACAATAAAAATTTTTAATAACGAAATAGAAAATCTTGCAAAAGAATACGGAGCAACATATATTAATTTGTTTGATTTATATGAAAATGATGGATATATGAATGAGCAATTAACAAGTGATGGAATACATTTACAAGGAAAAGCATATGAAATATGGATTTCCGAAATTGAACAATATATATATGAATAATGGAGCAAATGGTAGTCTTGTATTTATCGAATGTTTGATTTGGAGCGATTTCAAACATTATATTTTAAAGCAGTACACACTTATTCCAAGGATGAATTTGAAAAATATTTGATAAAATTGCAATGAGTTAGACAAAAGGAGAACAATTATGTCACTATTTACAGGAAAAACTTTAATGATAACCGGAGGAACCGGTTCGTTTGGAAATGCGGTCTTAAGACGTTTCCTTAACACAGATATTGGAGAAATCCGTATCTTTTCTCGCGATGAGAAGAAACAGGATGATATGCGCCACGAATATCAGGCGAAAATGCCGGAAGTGGCGGACAAGATTAAATTTTATATCGGAGATGTGAGAGATTTGAACTCCGTACGTTCTGCCATGTACGGGGTAGACTACATTTTCCATGCGGCAGCGTTAAAACAGGTACCGTCCTGCGAATTCTTCCCCATGGAGGCAGTACGTACAAATGTAATCGGTACAGATAATGTTCTGACAGCAGCGATCGAAGCTGGTGTGGAATCTGTCATCTGCCTGTCCACAGATAAGGCAGCATATCCTATCAATGCTATGGGGATTACCAAAGCAATTGAGGAGAAGGTAGCAGTTGCCAAGTCCCGTAATTCCGGGAAGACGAAGATCTGTTGTACGCGCTATGGTAATGTTATGTGCTCCCGGGGATCTGTTATCCCTCTGTGGATCGACCAGATCAAAGCAGGCAATCCGATTACTGTGACGGAACCTTCCATGACTCGGTTCATCATGAGCCTAGAGGAAGCGGTAGATTTGGTACTGTTTGCATTTGAAAAGGGTGAGAACGGAGATCTGCTGATCATGAAAGCACCGGCTTGTACCATCGGCACACAGGCAGAAGCAGTGTGTGAATTGTTCGGTGGCAAGAAGGAAGATATCAAGGTTATCGGCATCCGTCATGGAGAGAAGATGTATGAGACACTGCTGACCAATGAGGAGTGCGCCAAGGCAATTGACTTGGGAGGTTTCTACAGAGTGCCTGCTGACAACCGTGGACTGAATTACGATAAGTATTTCAAAGACGGTGATGCGAAGAGAAATACCTTGACAGAGTTTAATTCAAACAATACAAGAATGCTGAATCTCGAAGAAACCAAGGCTACTATTGCGAAGCTGGCATATATTCAGGAGAGACTGGCGGAGGACTAAGAGATGTACGATTTTAAGTGGAAAAACAACGGTGCGATCAAGCTTCTAATCATTGTCGGGACAAGACCGGAGATCATTCGTCTGGCGGCTACGATTAAGCGTTGCAGAGAATATTTTGATTGTTGTGTGGCACATACCGGACAGAACTATGATAAGAATCTGAATGACATATTTTGGTCTGATTTTGATCTGGGTGGTCCGGATGTGTGGATGAATGTCGTAGGTGAGAATTTGGGACAGACCTGCGGAAATGTCATTGCGAGAAGCTATGAGCTGATGGCAGAGATCAGACCGGATGCTTTATTAGTATTGGGCGACACCAATAGCTGCCTGTCAGCTATCGCAGCGAAGAGACTTCATATTCCTATTTTCCATATGGAAGCCGGTAACAGATGTAAGGATGAATGCCTTCCGGAGGAGACAAATCGTCGGATCGTGGATGTCATTTCTGATGTGAACTTACCGTATTCCGAGCCCGCCAGAAAGTATCTGCATGAAATGGGAATGCCCAAGGAGAGAACTTATGTAACGGGATCCCCTATGGCAGAGGTCCTTCACGGCAATTTAAGTAAGATTGAGGCATCGGATGTGCTGGATCGACTGGGACTTGAGCCGAATAAATATATTTTGCTTTCTGCACACAGAGAAGAGAATATTGATACGGATAAGAATTTTGAATCCCTATTCAACGCTATCAATGCACTGGCAGAGAAATACGATATGCCGATTCTCTATTCCTGTCATCCGAGATCCAGGAAAAAACTGGAAGCAAGTGGATTTCATTTAGATCCCAGGGTAAGGGTAAATGAGCCGTTAGGATTTAATGATTATAATAAGCTCCAGATGAATGCGTTGGCAATCGTGTCGGATTCCGGAACATTGCCTGAAGAAAGCAGTTTCTATCTGTCTATAGGACATCCTATTGCGGCAGTATGCATCCGGACATCGACAGAGAGACCGGAAGCATTAGAATCCGGCAACTTTATACTGGCTGGCATTACGACGCAGGAACTTCTCCAGGCAACCGATATGGCTATTGATATGAAGGAGAGAGGAATCCTAGGAAAGCCGTGTCCCGATTATACAGATGAGACCGTATCCATGAAAGTGGTTAGAATCATTCAGGGATACGTAAATGTTGTTAATAAAATGGTGTGGAGAAAAGGGCAGTAACCAATGAATATCCTAGTCACAGGTGCAAAGGGCATGGTAGGAACAGCCCTTGTAAATAACCTGAAAAATATCAGAGATAATAAGAATCGTACCAGACTGGCAATATGCATTAATGAGATATATGAGTATGATATTCAGTCCACTGAGGAGGAACTGGATAATTACTGTCAAAAAGCGGATTTTATATTTCACCTTGCGGGAGTGAATCGACCGGAGAACCCGGAAGATTTCATGAAGGGCAACTTCGGCTTTGCATCCGAATTGCTGAACTGCCTGAAAAAGCACAACAACAAGGCGACCATCATGCTGTCCTCCTCCATTCAGGCGACGTTCGCAGCTTCTTGATACTTTGAAAAAGTATGAGAATAAGGCGACGATTATGCTCGCTTCTTCCATTCAGGCAACACTGTCAGGAAGATTCGGAGATTCTGAATATGGTCGTTCCAAGAAGGCGGGAGAAAATCTGTTTTTTGCATACGCCGAAGAGACCGGTGCTAAGGTTGCAGTATATCGCTTCCCTAATCTGATGGGGCACAGCAGACCGAAGTACAATTCTGCAGTCAGTACTTTCTGTTGGGCAGTAGCGAATGATGAAGAATTTACGGTAAATGACAGAACAACAGAACTGGAGCTGCTCTACATAGATGATCTTGTCGATGGAATGTTCGATCTCCTGGAGGGGAAAGAGCAACATTGTGAATTCAACGGTGTAGAGACTGTATTGAGAGCAGATGGCAGATACTGCTGTGTGCCGGTTACCCATAAGGTTACTTTGGGGGAGATTGTTGATCTGCTGCAGGAGTTCAAAGCGCAGCCGGAGTCACTGCTGATGCCGGAGATGCCGAAGGGGTCTTTTGCGAAGAAGCTTTTTTCGCTTTACCTGACTTATTTACCTACAGACAAGTTTAAATATTGTTTGAAGATGAATGAAGATGACCGAGGATCTTTTACGGAATTGATGCATACCTTGAATTGTGGACAAGTATCCATCAATATCTCAAAGCCGGGCGTCACCAAGGGCCAGCACTGGCACAACAGCAAGTGGGAACAGTTCATCGTGGTAGCGGGACATGGTCTGATTCAGGAGAGAAACATTAATACCGGAGAGATGGTGGAGTTCGAGGTATCCGGTGACAACATAGAAGCTGTATACATGATCCCGGGATGGTCTCATAATATCATTAATTTGTCAGACACAGAGAACCTGGTGACCGTGATGACGTGCAATGAGGTGTTTGATTTAGCACATCCGGATACGTTCTCGGAACCGGTGTAAGTAAGAAAGTACGTGATAAGAAAATGAATACAAAACAATATCAGGGAATAGATATTCTTAAATTTATATTGGCAAATTTGATCATTGTATTGCACTGTGCACCATTATCAGCTTACACATATTACGGTAATTTACTTTTATCAAACGGCATAGCCAGAATGGCAGTCCCACTTTTTTTTTTTATTTTCCGGGCAAAAATTGAAAGTGTTCCGGCCCTGCCGAAAAACCTGTTTCAACTGTGTTATCAAACATGCTTAATGCCTTTTCATCATGAATAAAAATTATTTGATATGCACTTCTGCCTTCCCCATCTGCACTATATGTAATCTTTGCAATATCAAAGTTACAGGTTCCGCCTGCAATTCTCCATCTGATATTATAAACATATTTACACTCCAAAGCCTGTTCATTTTCAAAGTTTATCTTTTCTGCATTTTCATATATGATTCCATCATTATAAAGAACCGCGCTCTGACCATTGTCTCCATACCCATAATTGCAGGTGAAAATCTTTACAACGTTTCCGTCACGCATCGTAAATACATCCCCAATATCCATTCCTCCAATCACCGCGTTCCACTGACCAATTATTAACTCATCCGTTCCATCCCCATCGAAATCATCAATCACATAAAACGCATCTTTATTTTTACTCTTATCTGTAAAATTCTCGCTGGCTTCATAGGTTGTTCCCTGTTCAATGCACTGTTTTAAGTCCGCTAACACCGCTTCATAGGAAGTATACTTCGTAATAATTTCGTTTTCTGAAGCATCTCCCATTGTCGACACAGCCGTCTTTTCGGTAGTCGACTGATTTTCTGTCACAACGTGATGCACACCAACGCCGATTGCTGCTACCATTGCAGTCCCAACGATACCGATTGCAATTTTTCCACCAATTGTACCAAAGATTGCTGCCACACCTCCACTCGTACCAGAAGCTCCGACACTTCCAGCCGCTGCACCCGTTGCTTCTCCCGCGGGCACACAAGCTCCAACTGAGGACGCACCATTTGACACAGCTCCGGTTGCAGTTCCTTCTGCATCCATTCCGCTTACTGCTATCCCTCTTCCTACTATCTGTCCAAATATGTCAGCCAACCATCCTGCAATGCTTATCGTATCAATCCCAAGTGTATATGCAAGGAAATTCTGATATGCAATCCACATCCATGGCACTTCTGCCAAACGATATCTTCTAATATTGGAATTTCCATTTTCCGAATCATCCACAGGCGCCAGTGCGATTGTCTGCAAAATAGCTGTCCGTGTCTGACTCAGTGTATATCTGATATCCGAATCTTTACATCCTGTCTTCACTGCAATCTCTGGCACACTAACACCAAAATAATAATAGTCCTGAAAAACGACACGATCCATCGGTGACAACGTAGTTACAATTTCCTGCACTCTTGTAACAAAAGAAGTATCCAAAACTGCATCTTCCGTTATAGTTAACGCCTCATCTTCCACCGCATAATCATAAAATTTCCCGTCTACCGCCTGTTCATAAGTATTCTCAACAGAATCATTATGAATCTCTGTCCATCCATTTTCCTTCAGATATCCCAGTGCCTCCTCATTTGCAAGCTCTGCAGCCCATTGGTAAAATCCGTTGGTCTGTTCCAAGCTTGTCACATTCTGGTAGATTTTATCGTATACCTGTGGCACCAACGATGTCGCTACATTTGAATCATGGACAACTGTATGAAGCATCGTGTAGACCGTGTTTACTGTCTCATTATAAAAGCTTTCATACCCTCCAAAATCTCCATTTTTAAATTTGTTAAGTTGCTCTGTAATGATTGGATTCATTTACTCCCTCTGATTGTTCACTTAAATGTTTTTTTATTTAGAATTTCCCATCCGCATCTGGGATTGACGGATCTTCGTTCAGAATTGTTTCGTCCTCAAACAAAGGATGCCATTCCAGTTTTTTGTATGTAAATGACGCTTTATACGTCTCAAACTCCGAAGCGGAAACCTCCTGATAATAACCACTATAGTTTTCATCCCTCATCTGTCTTAGCAGAAAATCATAATCATAATTATCATAATTGACCGCTCCATCCGAACCGCCATGCACATACCATGTAGTGGCAATTACTTTGTAATATTTTTCACCACCACCTGTATCGATCTTCAAATATCCCACACCTCCGCTAGACTCGTTATCCATATAATCTGAAATCAGTTCAAATCGGCTGTCTACTTTATCATACAAAAACTCTTTTGCCTGATCCGACAGATACAGATCCTTTTGGTAATATGTAACGATTCCGTCAATATCATCCCGTTCATAGGTATGTCGTATTTCAACCTGTCTTGTCTCACTATTCCAATATCCAAAGTAAATGTCTTCCATGCCATCTCCATTGATATCCGCCACAGCATAAAAGCAATTCTTCCGCTCATATGGATCCAAAGACTCGCCAACCTCAGCATCGTCTCCCCGTGTACCACTTCCGGTTGTACGATAACTATCTACATTTTGACGCGTCTCTTCCAATTTCAAGTCAACCCAAGAAACCTCTTCAGTTGTTGCCTCCTGTACGGGTGCCGGTCCATTCTCCCACATAAGTGCGCCACTGCCATCCTCTTCTTCTATTGCTACAATGTGTCTTTCCGGTTCGGACGATGCATGATGGATTCCCAGACCGATGCCGACAACCGCTGCAACTCCGACAACTCCAACTGCCACTTTTCCTCCAACCGTACCAAGGAATTTTGCGCTTCCCTTTGCAAATGCTTTCGCTGCTGCACCTGTAGCTCCGCCTGCCTGTCCGGTTACCGCTGCACCTGCAGCACTCCCTGCCTGTCCTGCCGTGGTTCCTGCAATACCTCCTGCCTGTCCGATTACCGCAGATGTTCCTGCCACGCCACCTGCCTGTCCGACCATCGCGATTGCACCAACCGCACTTCCTGTGATTCCGACATGCGCGATGCCCGTCACCTTTCCAATATAATTCTGGAACAAAATATACAACCAAGGTGTATCCTTCAAGCTGAATTTATGCGACTTCTCCTGCTGTACCGCATATGCAGGTGCCTGTCCATACGCGGTGATTGCAGAAAGCAAGGCTGTCCGTGTCTGTCCGATGGCATGCTTTACCGCCCGCGTCGTACATCCCGTTTTTTCTACGATCGCAGGTACGCTCTCGCCAAAATAATAATACGACTGGAATACGATTTTTTCCATCGGCGATAATGCCTCGATCACAGCCTCTACTTTCTCTGTAAATACCCGATTCTCAGACAATTCCTCGGTGATTGTGAGAGCTTCATCCTCCGCCGCATAATCATAGAACGGCATATCCGAACCGCTGTCTGCCGATTCCATAGTCTGTGCATTTACAACATCCATCTCTGCCTGTGTGGTGTTTCCCTTTAAGTACTCCAAAGCTTCTTCATTTGCAAGCTTTGCGCTCCACGCATAAAATGCCTCCGTCTGCGGAAGTGTCTGCACATTCGCATAGATTTTCTCATATACCTTCGGCATCAGCTCTGCCGCAGTGTTCTCATCCGGAATAATCGTATGCAGCATCGTATAGACCGTCTGCGATGTCGCATAATAAAAGCTCTCATATCCGCTGAAATCTCCGGACTGAAATTTCTCAATTTGTTCTGTAATAATTGGTTCCATCTGTACTCCCTTTACTTCCCATCACCTTCAACGGTCCGATCACATAGGTAAGCGCACCCATATAGATCACCATCCCGTGTTCACATTCTACCACACTTCCCGGCTCCGGGTCTGCTAACTTCATCCGGATATCCCCATCCACGATCAGGAATTTGCTGCAGCCTCGCGAATCCATCGCCCGCCACGGCGCATCATAGTACCGCGTCCGGAAGAACGCCCACACCGTTGCCGGACTTACGACCGCATCCTCGCCGCCACCGAAGACGAACACATCCCCCGGCGAAACCATCACCGGCTTGACGCGCCCATGCAGCCCGGAAGATAATTTCTTCCAATTGCGGATCGTACCATTCTTCGGGTTTTCATCCATGTAAAACCAGATACCGTCCATATTCTGAAACCGCCCATGCCTACGGCTGATTGTCGTTGCATGCATCGGGATATCCGGTGTATGCTCCTTCGACATCCGTCCAACCTCCCAGACAACCTGATTGTCCAGCAAATAGATATTCAATTGTCCATTTTCAATTACGATTAAATTATTTTCCATCCTACCATATATCCGTATCGAGATCCGGAAGCTCCGCGAGAAATGCGTCGATCTCCGGCAGGTCAAGCTCCAGCAGCACCTTACGCGCATAGCGGCATAACTCATCCGGATCAAACTCCTCCGATTCCGTATCAAGCATATTGTTCAACTCCGCATCATCCAGAATAAACAGGATCACACTTTCGAACAGGTTCTTCGCACACAAAGGTTCCATATGTGCCAGCGTGAGCATCTCGTCGATCTGCTCATGATCCATGCTCAGATGCAGTCCCAGCGAGATGATCTTGTTCCGCGTCGGATACCATTTGTTCTGTCGTATCGCGGACACACACTGCCGCAGCGATGAAGACCAGCCCTGTCCCTCTGCCAGATTCGCCACACTCGACGAATACCGCTGGTAATTGATCGTCACATACATTTTCACATAGGCATAGAACTTCTGATATGCTGAGGAAAAGGTTGCGATATTGTCATAGATAAACTGCGTCAGGGCATCTGCATCCTCTACCTGTGATAGCCGTTCTGCAAACTGTGCCGTATTGATATCCGGGATTTCCATATCCGCATCCGCCGCCATGTTCTCCTTAATCTGCGACAATATGTAATCATAGGCGGTCAGTCCATACGCTTCCTCGCCCTTCTCCGACTCGCGATTATCTACGCAGTCCATATCAAACCTGTGATTTAACACGTAGATACAGACACAGTCTTCCAAGCTTTTCGAATAAAGCTCCGGGTACTGCCCGTATCGACGCAGAAGCTGGTTCATCTTCTCCAGATCATACTCCGCCGCCATGCCGATTCGAAGAAATGTCTCGCGGTTCTTCGGGATCGCTCCCTTGCACCATTTGTCGACTGACACCCGGCTCACGCGGCAACGCTTCGCAAATGCAGACTTCGTAAGTCCGCTCTCCGCAAGGATTTCCTGCATCTTCTGCATCCACAGCTCGTGCTGTGACTGCAGCAGTGGAAAAATCCGCGCTTTCAGCTCATCCAGATCCTCACATCTTCCGATCTCTTCTCTTATAAATCTTGTCTCATAATCATTTTCTTCCATACATCATCCTGTGAGATGCCTGTCACAGGCATCCGTTTACTCCATCGACTGTTCCTTGTACGCCTTACGAATCGGAATAATTGGCAACGCCATAAATACGAAAATCGAAATAAAAAATGCAACCAGACCGGTCACGATATCATAAGGAAACGGCAGAATGATCCAGCCCCATTTTGCAATCTTTCCCGCCATTTTCACTGCGGTTTTGATTCCGCCGAAGAAGTATGAGATCAATCCGATCATCACACCATATCCACACATCGTCATACTCCATCTGCTCTGTGTGGCGAGGTTGATCACGAACCCCAATACTGTCATACAAGTTGCTCCAAGTGCAATATACTGCGCAATTTCCAATCTTTTCATTTTTACCTCTCCTTTGTTCGTTTGTTTTTCAGCTCTTGCTGATGTCCTTATATTACACGAACAAAGGAAAGGTGTTTTCAGGCAAAGTTTACACCTGCCTATGCATTTCTTCCAAGTTCAAATGCTTTATGGTTTAAAGCACGGAACTTCTCCGCAACGATTGCGTCGATTGCTTCCTCCCATGCATGCGCCGGAATCTCCGAGAAATACTTCGAAAGTCTTCCCATGAGTGCGATATTAACCGCCTTGGCAGAACCCGCCTCCTCTGCGATCGCGAGGAAATCCTTCGCATCGACATTCGCACCGGCTGCCTCCATCTTGGAGACAAGCTCCTGTGGATACTCCGCAGCGCCTGTGATGACCGGCATCGGCTCTACCTCCTGTGTATTCACGATGATCTGTCCACCCTTCTTCAGGTAGGAAATCCATCTTGCCGCTTCGAGCTTCTCAAATGCGACAATCGCATCTGCCTCGCCCTTGTCAATGACCGGTGAATACACCTTCTCACCATATCTTACATATGTGACAACGCTTCCGCCACGCTGGCTCATACCATGCACCTCGGAAACCTTCACATCAAAATTCTGTGAGAGCAGCACATGTCCTAATATCTTGCTGGCAAGCAACGTACCCTGTCCGCCGACACCGACGATCATAATATTCTTTGTTTCCATCTTACCTGCCCTCCTTTGCTGCCGGACACAATGCGCCGAATTTACACATCTGTGTACATACTTCACAACCGATACACAACGTTGTATCGATCACTGCCTTCTTATCCCGCACGGAAATCGCAGGACATCCGATCTTCATACACATCTTACAGCCGACACATTTATCGGTATCCACCTTGATTGGCGGCTTATGTACCGTACCCTTGATCATAACACACGGACGGCGGCTGATAATGATACTTGGCTCCTCTGCGGCAAGCTCTTCCTTCACGACACGCTCCACCTCTGCGAGATCGTACGGATCAACGACTGTGACACGGTTGAATCCAAGTGCTGCACAGAGCGCTTCGAGATTCACCTTACCGGCCGGTTCACCACGCAGATTCTTACCGGTTGTCGGGTTCTGCTGATGTCCGGTCATACCTGTGATCGAGTTGTCCAGAATAATCACGGTTGAATTACTCATGTTATATGCAATATCTGTAATACCAGTAATACCTGAATGGATAAATGTCGAATCGCCGATTACGCCGACACTCATCTTCTCGCCCTGCTCGCCCATCGCTTTATTAAAGCCATGCAGACCGGAGCATGATGCGCCCATGCAGACATTTAAGTCCATTGCATTTAACGGTGCCACGGCACCCAATGTATAACATCCGATATCGCCATAGACCATACACTTTAACTTCGAAAGAATATAGAAGATTCCACGGTGTGGACAGCCCGCACACATAACTGGTGGACGTCCCGGAATCTCATCGGCAAGTGCCAGCTCTTCCGGTGCATCTCCGCCAAGTGCCGTACGCACCAGATTCTGTGAGAATTCGCCACAGATCGGGAATGTCTCTTTGCCGACAACTTCCAGACCGAGCTTTCTACAGTGATTCTCAATAAATGGATCTAACTCTTCCAAGACTACAACCTTATCCACATGCTCTGCGAAGTCTAAAATCAGCTTCTCTGGAAGCGGCCAGATCATACCAAGCTTCAGATAGCTTGCATTATCGCCATACACTTCCTTTGCGTACTGATACGATGTGGAGCTTGTGATAAATCCGATGGATGTATCTCCCATCTCCACGCGGTTCAGATCACAATTCTCAGCAAATGCGATCAGATCCTTTGTCCGCTGCTCCACGCGCACATGCGCATCGCGGGAATTCTTCGTCATCATAACCTTTGTCGGGTCCTTCTTGTAAGGAACCTGCTCTGGAACGATCCGCTCCTCCGTATTTACAACACTCTGTGAATGTGCTACACGTGTGCACATCTTAAGGAATACAGGTGTATTGAACTTCTCAGATAATTCGTACGCACGCTTTGCAAATACGCGCGCTTCTTCTGAATCTGCCGGCTCTAACATCGGCACCTTTGCAGCTTCAGCATAGTGTCTGGAATCCTGCTCATTCTGGGAAGAATGCATACCCGGATCATCTGCCACGCAGACAACCAGACCTGCATTTAATCCCTGATAAGAGATCGTGAACAATGGGTCTGCTGCCACATTCAATCCAACATGCTTCATTGCCGTTGCGCTTCTGACTCCACCCAGACTCGCGCCATGTGCCACTTCCATAGCCACCTTCTCATTTGGTGCCCACTCACAATAGATCTCATCGTATAAAGCGGCTTCCTCTGTGATCTCTGTACTCGGTGTACCCGGATAACTGGAAATCACTTTGCATCCGGCTTCGTACAGACCGCGTGCAAGTGCCTTATTCCCTAACATCAATTCTTTCATTTATAATTTACTCCTTTTGTTCTTTATGCCTCATTTTCCTTCTCTACCAGCTTGTCTGCGCCGTACATCTCACGCAGTTTCGGCTTCTCGATCTTTCCGGTCGCATTACGCGGAATCTCATGGAAAATAATCTGCTTTGGTCTCTTATATCTTGGAAGCTCCAGACAGAAGTTCTCGATTTCTTCCTCTGTGCAGGTCATGCCATCCTTGATCTCGATGATCGCAGCGGTCTTCTCGCCCAACCGGCGGTCTGGAAGTCCAATAACTGCCACGTCCTTGATCTTGTCATGCTTGCGCAGGAAATCCTCGATCTGTACCGGATAGATATTCTCGCCTCCACTGACGATGACATCCTTCTTCCGGTCAACAAGGAAATAGAATCCATCCTCGTCCTGTCTTGCCATATCTCCGGTGAACAACCAGCCGTCCTTGATTGTCTCCGCGGTTGCTTCCTCATTTCTATAATAACAGGTCATCACGCCCGGTCCCTTGACACAGAGCTCTCCGACTTCGCCCTGTGGGACTGTCACACCGTTCTCGTCCACGATCTTACATTCCCAACGGTAACCCGGCACACCGATCGCACCGACCTTATGGATATTCTCCACACCCAGATGCACGCAGCCCGGTCCGGTTGACTCGGAAAGTCCATAGTTCGTATCGTACTGGTGATGTGGGAAATATTCTTTCCAGCGCTTGATCAGCGATGGCGGTACCGGCT
>ERZ780000.523-NODE-523-length-12988-cov-2.680507_pt1 | contig 12988 bp, 17 predicted proteins | sample MGYA00511089_ERZ780000 | MGnify/ENA primary metagenome ERZ780000 (study PRJEB29588, sample SAMEA2146321) | human gut metagenome | biome: human gut; feature: human-associated habitat; material: faeces | place: Denmark | collected 2008/2010 ...
ATCGAAAAAATTGCCGGTAGCACGGGATGCCCGGCGGGAACAGTCAAAAGCCACCTCTCGCGGGCGAAAGAAAAAATGGCTACCTACTTAAAACAAAATGGTTATGACGGAAACAACTGATGATAAACTTTTGCAGCAGTTCTTCTCTGACAATCGGAAAGAGATAGAAGATAACGGCTTCAGCCGCCGCGTGATGCACCACCTACCCAACCGGTATTACCGGATTTCGCAGTTGTGGAGCTTGTTCTGTTTTACGCTTGCCGTAGTGTTGTTCTTTGTTCTCGACGGCTTGCAGCTTGTGCTGGGGGCCTTACGCGAAACTTTCACCAGCGCCATACAAAGCGGTGCAGCGGAACTCGATCCCAAATCACTGATTATAGTGGCAGTAGTATTGGTCTACTTAGGATATCGCAAGATTTGTTCTTTAGCATAAAGCTCATTTATTCTTGCAATAAATCCGTTTGCCCTTACAATAATTTAGTTAGCCCTTGCCTGCATTTTGCAGGTCAAGGGCTAATTTTTTTTAACTGAGCAAACATTTCTCATCAATAAATTGTATCTTTGTCGACTCAATTAGAAAAACTAACTAAGCGTAAGAAGTTTTGAGAAGAATATTATTCATCATATTATCATCTGCATTATTCTTTATAGGAAATATTCACGCGCAAGTTGCTACCAGTGACTCGCTCGTGATGCATTATCTACAACAACAAGGCATTCCGGTTACCGCCAACAATGAAGTAAAGCTTCTGATGAGCGGACGGGAGAAGTTTCTGGATCTCTTCGAAGAAATACGCCACGCCAAACATCACATTCATCTGGAATACTTCAATTTCCGCAATGACTCCATTGCCAATGCCCTGTTCGACCTGCTCGCTGTAAAAGTGCAGGAAGGTGTGGAAGTCCGTGCTCTCTTCGACGCTTTCGGTAACTGGTCTAATAACAAACCATTAAAGAAACATCACCTGAAAGCAATCCGTGACCGGGGCATTGAAATAGTGAAATTTGACCCGATCACCTTCCCATGGATCAATCATGCCATGCATCGAGATCATAGGAAAATCGTAGTGATTGACGGCAAAATAGGATATACCGGTGGTATGAATATAGCCGACTATTACATTACGGGACTGCCCAAAATCGGTCAATGGCACGACATGCACATGCGTATCGAAGGAGATGCCGTGCGCTATCTGCAAGGTATTTTCCTCACGATGTGGAACCAGGAGACTAAACAGCACGTCGGTGGCCCCGTTTACTTTCCGGATATACCGCAACTCCCCGACAGTATAGCCGAAGAAATAGCCATAGTAGACCGTACACCGAGGGAAACTCCCCGCTCCATCAGTCACGCTTATGCAGCATCCATTGGAGCAGCGCAACACAGCATACAGATTGTGAACCCCTACTTTGTACCGACCAAATCCATCCGGAAGGCCATTAAATATGCATTAAAAAAAGGTACTGAAGTGGAAATCATGATACCTGCCGTTTCTGATATTCCTTTCACCCCGGAAGCATCCTTCTATATCGTACACAAGCTGATGAAGAAAGGGGCAAAAGTTTATCTCTTTAACGGGGGCTTCCACCATTCCAAAATTATGATGGTAGACCGGAATTTCTGTACTGTAGGTACGGCCAATCTGAATAGCCGCAGTCTGCGATATGACTTTGAAACGAATGCGTTTATTTTTGATCCTACAATCACTCACCAGTTGAATGATATGTTTGAACGGGATAAAAAGAATAGTACGCTATTGACTCCCGAAGTTTGGAAAAAGCGTTCAGGATGGAAGAAGTTTGTAGGTTGGGTGGGTAATTTAATGACACCGTTCCTTTAATTATACCACTGTTCCTCTAATTTTTAATTGAAAATTATTCTATGCTATCTGCCGAAGTTTAGTTACCTTTGGCGAGGCAAAAAAAGGTTGCCCCTTTTGTTGTTTATAATTCGTAATCTGCAATCATGAAACAATATTTAGACTTGCTCAATCGGGTATTAACCGAAGGCGTACACAAGGAAGACCGTACCGGAACCGGTACAATCAGCGTATTCGGACATCAAATGCGCTTCAATATGGAGGATGGCTTTCCCTGCCTCACCACCAAAAAACTGCATCTGAAATCGATTATATATGAATTGCTATGGTTCCTGAATGGAGATACCAATGCCAAGTATCTGCAAGATCATGGTGTTCGCATTTGGAACGAATGGGCGGATGAGAACGGTGATCTGGGACATATTTACGGTTATCAATGGCGTTCCTGGCCTGATTACAAAGGTGGTTCCATCGATCAGATCAGTGAGGCTGTAGAAACAATTCTTCATAATCCGGATTCCCGCCGCATCATTGTCAGCGCTTGGAATGTGGGAGATATTAACAATATGAATCTTCCTCCCTGTCATGCTTTCTTTCAATTCTATGTGGCAAACGGACGGTTGAGTCTCCAACTCTATCAACGAAGTGCGGATATTTTTCTCGGTGTACCTTTCAACATTGCATCTTATGCTCTGCTGTTGCAGATGATGGCACAAGTGACCGGACTGAAAGCAGGGGATTTCATTCATACACTCGGTGATGCGCACATTTATCTGAATCATCTGGAGCAGGTCAAACTGCAACTTTCCCGCGAACCACGTCCGTTGCCGCAAATGAAGATAAACCCGGATGTGAAGAGCATCTTCGACTTCCAATATGAAGATTTCGAATTGGTAAATTACGATCCGCATCCGCATATAGCAGGTAAAGTTTCTGTTTAACAAATCATATATCCAATCATGATTAGTATCATAGCCGCCGTAGACCGTAACTTAGGGATCGGTTTTCAAAATAAACTGTTATTCTGGCTTCCCAATGATTTGAAGCGTTTCAAAGCCCTCACCACGGGAAATACCATCATCATGGGCCGAAAGACTTTTGAATCTCTCCCCAAAGGTGCGCTTCCCAACCGCCGCAACGTTGTTCTGTCCACTCAAAAAGATTTGATCTGTCCCGGTACAGAAGTTTTTCCCTCATTGGAAGAAGCACTAAGCAGTTGCCAGCCCGACGAACACGTCTACATCATCGGCGGTGCAAGCGTTTATCGCCAGGCACTCCCCTTTGCAGATACCCTCTGCCTGACCGAAGTGGATGCAGAAGCCCCTCAGGTGGACGCCTACTTTCCCGAAGTCGCTCCGACTGTATGGCAAGAAAAAAGCAGGGAGTCCCATCCCGCAGATGAGAAGCATCCCTGCCCTTATGCATTCGTCGATTATATCCGTCGGTAGAATCAATCTTCCTCTTCTTCTACCGTTATAGGCATCTGCCGCTTGATGGCTTCATGGAAAGATATCAAGGTTTCCGTACGCGCCAGTCCCAGCGGTTGCAACTTATCATGTATGATGCTCAGCAAATGATGGTTGTTGCGGGCATAAAGCTTTATGAACATATCATACTTGCCCGTTGTAAAATGGCATTCCACAATCTCGGGAATAGCTTCCAATGCTCTCGTTACAGCATCGAAGGAAGCAGGATCCTTTAGGTAGATACCGATATAGGCGCATGTTTCATATCCTATCTTCTCCGGATCAATCACATATTCAGAACCTTTCAATATACCTAAGTTTGTCAGCTTTTGAATGCGCTGATGAATGGCTGCTCCCGATACATTACAAGCTCTGGCCACTTCAAGGAAAGGAATGCGTGCATTATCGGCTATAAGTTTTAAAATCTGTTCGTCTAAAGTATCCAACTGATGATGTCCCATTTCAAATTCTAATGATTAATAAATTACTATATCTCCCGCATATCTATACGGCAACATGCAAAGTTAGCTATTTTTTCGCCAATAAAAATACGGTTTATAACTTTTCTTACAAAAAAAAGAATAATACCGCATATCAGGCATTTCAAAGTGCATATGCAAAATTCCATCTCGCACGACCGGAAAATTGCAGATGAGCTTTAAAGATATTATCTTTGTAGTAGCAATAATAATGAACCGTTATGAAAAAGTATTCCTTATTCCTATTATGCCTGATGGCAGCAATATCCTTGCATGCCCAAAGTTTTGCCGATTATTTTGCAGATAAAACCCTGCGTGTCGACTATATCTTTACCGGAAATGCAGCCAAACAAGAGATATGCCTGGACGGATTGTCTTGTCTCCCCTCTTGGGCAGGAAGGAAGCATCATTTATCTGAGTTACCCCTGCAAGGAAACGGACAAATCATTATGCGAGATGCAGCCAATGGCAGCGTAATCTACAAAACATCCTTTTCTTCGCTCTTCCAGGAGTGGCTGGAAACGGATGAAGCCAAAGCGGTGACCAAAGGATTCGAAAACACCTTTCTCCTTCCCTATCCCCTCCGTCCTGCAGAAATAGAAATAACACTTCTCGACCCGCGTAGAAATGTACGGGCAAGCATGAAACATACGGTCAGTCCCGACGACATCCTGATACATCAGAAAGGTACTGCCCACATCACACCACATAAATATCTGCTGCAAAGCGGCAATACGGCCAAATGCATCGACGTAGCCATCCTTGCAGAAGGATATACTCCCGAAGAGATGCCGGTATTCTACGAAGACGCAGCCATTGCCTGCGAAAGTCTGTTTGCCCACGAACCCTTCCGGTCCATGAAAAAGCACTCCAACATTGTAGCAGTCGCCAGCCCCTCCGAAGACAGCGGAGTAAGCGTACCACGCCTCGGAGAATGGAAACGGACAGCATTCAGCTCTCATTTCAGCACATTCTATTCAGACCGGTATCTGACAACCTCCCGTGTCAAATCCATACACGATGCGCTGGCGGGAATACCGTATGAACACATCATCATCCTTGCCAATACGGAAGAATACGGAGGCGGTGGAATCTATAATTCCTATACCCTTACTACCGCCCACCATTCCATGTTCCGCCCCGTTGTGGTACATGAGTTCGGGCATAGCTTTGGCGGACTGGCCGATGAATACTTCTACGACAATGACGTGATGACAGATACCTATCCACTAGATGTGGAACCCTGGGAACAGAACATCAGCACAAGAATCGATTTCACTTCCAAATGGAAAGATATGCTTGCTCAAGGAACTCCCGTTCCTACTCCCTCTTCTGAAAGTGGAACATATCCCGTAGGCGTATATGAAGGAGCTGGCTATTCTGCCAAAGGCATCTACCGTCCGGCAGACAATTGCCGCATGCGCACCAATGAATACCCTACTTTCTGCCCGGTCTGCCAACGGGCCATCTGCCGCGTCATTGAATTTTATACTGAATAAAAACAAACTAAACTAAAAGAACTTATGATCAGACTTCAACGTATTACAACAGCTGACACAGACTTGTACAGCTACATGGAGAAATTAATGACTCAATCGTTCCCTTCAGAGGAGTACCGGGAACTGGAGGAATTGCGCAAGTATACAGATACCAAAACGCACTTCTATAACAATATCATCTTCCATAACAACACCCCGGTAGGTCTCATCACTTACTGGGATTTCGGACATTTTTACTATATAGAGCATTTTGCCATTGACCCCGCACAGCGTAACGGCGGATATGGAAAGAGCGTACTGAACCATTTATGCCAACTCTTAAAACATCCCATCGTCTTGGAAGTGGAAATACCCGAAGAAGAAATGGCTAAACGCCGCATTAACTTCTATCAACGGCAAGGATTCTCCTTATGGGAAAAGCCCTACCAACAACCACCCTATAAAACAGGCGACAACTACCTGCCTATGCTCATCATGGCCTATGGAGATATAGAATGTGGAAAGGATTTTGACTCTGTAAAGGAACACATCTACCGCGAAGTATATAATGTGAAATCTTAAAAAAACAATATACTTAAAACAATAAAGGTCGTTTCAACAAATGAAACGACCTTTATTATATCATTAAACTAACTTTTACTGACGCGGTTGCGCAGAATAGTTAATCTTCAAAGCATAAGCCTTACGAAGCGCTTCTTTGATATCTGTTACGATACCCATTTTCGTATCTTGGTCAACTTTCAAAGACACTGTCATCTGCGGCTGATCTTCTTCCTTCATACTGGCACGTTCACCAATAATGTAATCTTGAATTTCAGCAACTTCAGCATAGCTGTCGTTCAACTGGATACGGCTCTCATTACCTAACTTCTTACGAAATTCGGCAGTAGGTTTTCCTACATAGATAAACGTAACCAAAGACTTCTTTTCAAGTTTCTCCAATTCTGTAGCTTGCGGAACCTTAAACTCAACCTTTAATGTTACCTCACGCATTGTTGTTACAATCATAAAGAAGAACAACAAAGTAAAGATAAGGTCAGGCAGAGAAGAAGTATTCAACGCAGGCATTTCGCGTTTACCAGTCTTATTAAATTTTCCCATTACTTCTTTTCTCCGTACTTTTTAGGTTCTGCCTCAGAAATCTTCTGAGAATAAATTTCACGAATTGCATCTTGTTGTTCTTGATCCAACTCCATATAATTCTTCTGCCACTTTTCCTGAGCCAATTCATCACGCAACTCGTTATAAGCTGCTACCAACTCATTCTGTACAGACATATATGCTTTGTATGAAGAACCACGGTCACAACGCAAAGAAATCACATGGCCTTCCGTCACTTGTACTGTACCGAAGAAAGGAACATTCTTAGAAATCTTTTCCGGTTTTGTATCTTCGTTATACGGATTGGCAATAAATTCTTTTGCTTTTGCACGCAATTGGTCAACAGTAATATAATCATTCCCGCACATTAACTGGTCCTGCATGTTCAAGAAGACTTGCAATACGTTGCGTTCCTTCTTCTTTGCATCGTCCAACTTCTGGTCCTTTTCCGGTGGAGGCGGCAAACGTCTTGCCAAACCACGGTCGGTATCCATAGATGTTGTAATCAAGAAGAAAATCAGCAACAAGAAAGCGATGTCCGCAGTAGAACTTGAGTTAATTTCAGGAACTTCTCTTTTCTTTTTAGCCATTGTAATTATATCTTTAAATTGAGTTACCTCAATTGATTATGATAATTTTTTCTTAATGCTACTAAAAATGATTGCCAAGACTGTACCAGCAAACAAGATATAGATAGAATAAAGGAACATGTCAGTAAGCTTCAACCAGAAAGGTACGTTCTCAGTTCCGCTATAACCCGGAATAACAAGTGGTTCTTCACTACCCATAGTCCAAGAAATAACAACAACTGCAACCAATATAACCAAACCAATCAAAGATTTCAACGCTGCTCCCGGATTGTCTTTCAGTGCAGCTCCAAATTGGAACAAAACACCAACCACGGTAGCAATAATAGCTACAAAGAACAGAATGTACATCAAATAAATCAATGCGTCTGTATGAGCCGGTTGCCACATTTCTGCGTCAACGCTTGCCAACACTGCATCGCCCTGAGCATCTCCACCGAAGAAGAACATGCCCAACACTACCAAGATGATAGCGAACATGACATACAGTGCATAGTATGATACTTTATATGATAACTTAGCCATCTTAATTATTTTTTGTATTTCAAGTCATATTTGATAACCATATCCAACAGAGAGATAGAAGAATCTTCCATTTCGCTGGTCAAAGCTTCAATCTTAGCCAGGATGTAGTTATAGAATACCTGCAGAATCAAGGCAACGATCAAACCGAAGATAGTTGTAATCAAGGCAACCTTCATACCACCTGCTACAACCGTCGGAGAGATATCACCTACCTGCTGGATCTTATCAAATGCCTGCACCATACCGATTACAGTACCCAAGAATCCCAAAGACGGAGCCATAGCGATGAACAGTGTAATCCAAGAGCAACCTTTTTCCAGGTAACCAGCTTGTACACCACCGTAAGAAACTACTGACTTTTCTACTACGTCGATACCTTGGTCAATTCTCATCAGACCTTGATAGTAGATAGAAGCGATAGGACCTCTAGTGTTACGTGCGATGTCTTTAGCAGCTTCAACATCACCTTTTTCCAAAGCAGCTTCAATAGCAGCCAAGAACTTCTTTGTGTTGATTTCAGCCAAGCTCAAATAAATGATACGTTCAATACAGAATGCAAGACCGATAACCAATGCGATAGCTACCAAACTCATGAAAGATGCAGTACCTTCAATAAACTTAGTTTTAATTTCCTTGTGAATACCACCTTCTTCTGCTTCTACAGTAGCATCACCGGCAGGAGCCGCCTGAGCTGCAGGAGCAGCTTGTTCTGTTTGTTCCGCTGCAGGAGCATCTTGAGCCTGAGCAAGTTGAGTTGAGCCAAATGTTAAGACTCCCATCACAGCAACAATTGCAAATAACTTTTTCATTGTGTGTCTAATTTTTAAGATTAATTAATTAATTTATTTATTATAATTTGTTGTTTTATCTCCATTTTATCACACTGCGGAGAGACGGGGATTCGAACCCCGGATACCCTTTAGGGGTATACACGCTTTCCAGGCGTGCCTCTTCAACCACTCGAGCATCTCTCCAATAGAGGCCTCTTTCAAAAACGGCTGCAAATTACAAAAAAAATGCGAACCACAAGCGTTTTCAGCTACAAATGTATTCTTTTTTTCGTTCTTGCCCTTCATTCTCCCCGTTTTATCTTTAATAAAATCTCAAAATTAATAAACTTTAAAATCTTAAAGAGCTTATTTGAGCATTCCGAACACTTTTAAAGCGTTATCAGAAGTAACCTGGGCCACCTTTTCAGGAGAGTTCCCATAGATTCCGGCCACCTTTACCAAAGTATCCTTAACATATGCGCTTTCGTTCCTCTTGCCTCGATTGGGAACCGGAGTCAGATAAGGGGAATCGGTTTCCAGCACGATGCGTTCCAAAGGAATATTCTTCAAGACTTCGGGCAAAGTTGATTTCTTGAAAGTCACCACACCATTTATTCCTATCATGAAATCCGCAAATTCCATAATCCTGCAGGCCTCTTCCGAGGTTCCCGTAAAACTATGGAAAATTCCTTTCAAAGGAGTCTGCTGATAGGGTTTCAACACATTATATATATGGTCAAACGCTTCCCTACAATGCAGCACTACCGGCAAACCGTATTCCAAAGCCCACTCAATCTGCTTGTCCAACACCCTTTGCTGCTCTCTAAGAAAAGTCTTATCCCAATACAAGTCCATACCAATCTCGCCAACCGCAACAAATTCATTCGGTGAAGCCAGCTCCCGGGCCACTATTTCCAACTCCTTTTCATAATCCGCACCCACAGAGGTAGGGTGCAATCCAATCATCGGATAGCAATACCCTTTATATTCACGGCACACCCGAAGCATAGGTCCTATGGTGGTACTATCGATATTGGGCATAAAAATATGCGTGACTCCTGCCTCACGGGCACGAGCCATCACTTGAGGCAAATCCTCTGCAAACTCTTCTAAAAAAAGATGGGAATGTGAATCAATCAATCTCATTCTTCAACTTACTCTTTGCGTTTCTCACCGGTACGGTAATAATAGATTATTCCATAATCACGGCATAAATCCAAACGTTTCTCATTGGGAGTGACCTCCTCGAATTTCTTTTCAACCTGGTTCCATATATCCAAAATCAAACCATCCGCCTCTGCACGCATCGAAGCCAAGGTGTCCAAACTGCGGGCTGTCAAAGATTGAAGATTCTTTTGCTTCTCATAACTATCCATGAAAATATCATAATGCACCCTCACTTTTGCAATCGTAGGGTTATAAATGGGAATTCCTCCCTGGGATATACGTTTGTTTTCCCCATCCACGATTTTACGCCCCCACTCTGCCAAGGCAGGCTCTGTCGATAAATCAGGCACATTATTGTTGCTTGTGTCCAAACCGTAATATTCCTTATGAGCAATACGCACTTCAGAACGGATGACAGCTAAATTCAACACCTGGATAAAATGAGAAATATACAGACGGGCAGTCTTTACATTAGCCTGATGCTTACGTCCCGCCCGAGCCTGCCGCTCAAAACAGTCGGCATAATAAGCTTGCGCAGCTTCAAACTTTGTAAGAAAATTCCGCGCATCAGTCAACGCCTTCAAAGATACGGCCAAATCATACACATTACATATATCACCCTTGACGACCACTGCTTTCAGCGCCCGTATTCTCGCTTGATCTGTATTAGGCAATCTTCTATAAGGCATTTTCTCCCGGATTTAAAGTTATACTTCCCGATGCATCAGGTTAGCCATCAGGTTCTTCAATTCCTCTTTCTTTTCATCTGCCACCTTCACCGCCAACAGACTTTCCATTGCGCGTTCACAATACTCTTCCATCTTTTTCTCACACAGTTCCTTGACGCCAATCCGGTTATACAGTTCCGTCACCGCAGCAACTTTCTCCTCCGGGTTGAATGCAACAGCATCCACCCAAGCATTCAAGCGGGTCAACTGCTCCTCATCCGCATGTTCAAAAGCCTTTATCAGCATGTAGGTCTTTTTATTGCACAGAATATCACCTCCAATATTCTTTCCAAAGACGGCAGCATCGCCATAAACATCCAGGAAATCATCTTTCAACTGAAAAGCGACACCCAAGTTCATGCCAAAATCATACAACTGCTCCGCATCTTCAGAAGAAGCCCCTCCCAAAAGAGCGCCAATCTTCAAGCTTGCAGCCAACAATACCGAAGTTTTCAGACGAATCATTTCCAGATACTCCTCTGCCTTCACATCCTTCCGATGTTCAAACTCCATATCCAGCTGCTGTCCTTCACAGATTTCCAGTGCAGTCAGGCTAAATATATCCATCACCTCTTTCAGGTGTTCAACCGGGCATTGAGCCATAAACTGATAAGCTAATACAAGCATTGCATCCCCCGAAAGGATGGCAGCATTGTCATCCCAAACTTTATGTACCGTCTCCTTACCACGGCGACGGTCTGCACGGTCCATCAAGTCGTCATGCAAAAGAGTATAATTATGATACACTTCAATCCCCGTTGCAGGGTTAAAAATACGGGTAATATCCTCCTGATACAGATTGTAGGCCATCAACATCAATACCGGACGGATTCTTTTTCCGCCCATGGACAACACATAGGTAACGGGAGCATATAAACCTTGAGGAGTACGGGTAAACTGCAATTCTGCAATATGAGAATTTATTCTTTCTAAAAGCTCGGAAGCTGTAAACATGGCATTTTCAGAATTTAGGGAATAGCGGATAATGAAAAGAGGCTGCATTCCGGCAGCCTCTCCCACTTATAGATATTTTATTACTGCAATCTAAACATTACAGGCACGGTATACTTAACACGAACGGGTTTACCACGCTGCATACCGGGTTTCCACTTCGGCATAGTACCAATCACACGGAGTGCTTCTTTATCCAAATACGGGTCAACACCTCTTATGACTTTAGCGTCTACGATACTACCGTCCTTATTAACCACGAACTGTACAGTTACACGGCCTTGAGTTCCGTTTTCCTGTGCAATAGTAGGATATTTAATATTCTTGCTCAAATACTGCATCAAACCAGCCATACCACCATTCGGGAACTCAGGCATCTGTTCTACCACCTCGAAGATAGTCTGTTCTTCCGGTTCTTCCTCTTCCACTGCTACGGGAACATATTTGATTTCCACAGCCTGGTTCAATTCTTCAGAAGATACAATGGCCGTTTCTTCCACGTCAGCATCGTCTTCAACGATAGTCAACGTCTCTGCAATTGAAGGGGCTTCGGGAGGCGGAGGAGTAACCTGCTCCGGCTGTTCTGTAATAGGGATGATTTCCTCTTCAAAAAATACGTCGGTAATAGCCTGGCTCGTGTCAATCTTGATGTCACGCTTTGTCCACTCGAACGCAACAAACATGAAAGCGAGCACGATTACATAACCGACAAGCAGCCAAGTCGACTTCTTACTCTCCAGGTCTGCCTTAGGTGATTTCTTAATTTCCATAATTTATAATATAATTTTAGTGTTTCTCATTTGGGGCAAATATAGCACTTTTCCCAAGAATGTTCACGCTCTGCTGTTTTTTTTTACACAATAGGCGCTCCATTCTCATTTTTTTAATCCTTCAAAAACCTCCATGTGCTTTTGTGCCACAAATGTAACGAGATATTTTAAAAATACCGTATCTTTGGCAAGAATTTTAAATGAAATATTGAAATTTTCTGTTTTGCAGGTGTTATACCTATATAACTATAGCATAAAAGTCATGAAAAAGATAACAATAGCAATCGACGGTTTTTCCTCTTGCGGGAAAAGCACTATGGCCAAAGACCTCGCCCGCGAAATCGGTTACATATATATAGATAGTGGTGCCATGTATCGGGCAGTAACATTATATAGTATAGAGAATGGTATTTTCCAGGGTGACCGCATAGATGCCGAAAAACTGAAAAGTCTAATAAAGGATATACATATTTCTTTCCGCCTGAACCCCGAAACCGGACGCCCGGATACCTACCTGAACGGAGTAAATGTAGAAAATAAAATCCGCAGCATGGAAGTTTCTTCCCATGTTAGTCCCATTGCAACTTTAGGGTTTGTACGCGAAGCAATGGTAGCACAGCAACAAGCAATGGGCAATTCCAAAGGTATTGTCATGGATGGACGTGATATCGGGACTACGGTTTTTCCAGATGCTGAACTAAAAATATTCGTAACTGCCACGCCCGAAATCCGTGCACAACGTCGCTATGATGAATTAAAGGCCAAAGGACAAGAAGCCAGTTTTGATGAAATACTTGAGAATGTAAAGCAACGGGATTATATCGATCAGAATAGAGAAGTAAGCCCGCTTCGCAAAGCAGATGACGCATTGCTGTTGGATAATACTGACATGACTATTCCTCAACAAAAGGAATGGTTGCAAGAGCAATTCAATAAGATCGTTAAAAGATAAAGGAAAAAGGGTATAGCCCTTCCGAAAGTCCGTTTACAATCTCTATATCAACATATTATATTATGGTAAAAGTAGAAATAGATGAAGGTTCCGGCTTCTGCTTCGGTGTAGTCACTGCAATAAATAAAGCTGAAGAAGAGCTAGCCAATGGAGGCACTTTATATTGCCTGGGA
>ERZ780000.524-NODE-524-length-12976-cov-5.990016_pt1 | contig 12976 bp, 13 predicted proteins | sample MGYA00511089_ERZ780000 | MGnify/ENA primary metagenome ERZ780000 (study PRJEB29588, sample SAMEA2146321) | human gut metagenome | biome: human gut; feature: human-associated habitat; material: faeces | place: Denmark | collected 2008/2010 ...
CTTCCGGACTGCTCGTCATAGCCAAAACACCGGATGCCAAAACCAACCTTGGTATGCAGTTCTTCAACAAAACCACCAAACGACGCTACCGCGCCCTGGTGTGGGGAACCGTTGAACAGGACGAGGGAACCATCACCGGAAACATTGGCCGGAATCCCAGAGACCGCATGCAGATGACCGTTCTGCCCGATGATCAGGGAAAGCATGCCGTGACCCATTACCGGATTCTGGAGCGTCTGGGCTATGTCACTCTTGTAGAATGCATTCTTGAAACGGGACGTACCCATCAGATACGTGTTCACATGAAACATATCGGCCATGTACTCTTCAATGATGAGCGCTACGGCGGTCACGAGATTCTGAAAGGTACCCATTTCAGTAAATACAAACAATTTGTAAACAACTGCTTCGACACTTGTCCGCGGCAGGCATTGCATGCCATGACGCTGGGGTTTGTGCATCCCGTCACCGGAGAAGAAATGTACTTCACTTCGGAATTGCCCGATGACATGACCCGGCTGATAGACAAATGGAGAGGCTATATCAGTAACAGAGAATTAGAATGAAACGCACGATTGCTATTGTAGCCGGAGGAGATACCTCCGAATTCCACGTCTCCCTGCGTAGTGCACAGGGGATTTACTCCTTCATCGACAAGGAGAAGTATACCTTATATATTGTAGAAATGCACGGACTGGACTGGCATGTACAGCTGCCCGACGGCGCTAAGACTCCGGTAGACCGCAATGACTTCAGCTTCGTGCTGGATGGCGAGAAAGTGACATTCGACTTTGCCTATATCACCATCCACGGACAACCTGGCGAGAACGGCCCCATGCAGGGCTACTTCGACTTGATACACGTCCCCTACTCCACGAGCGGCGTGCTGGTCGAGGCCATGACCTTTGACAAGTTTGTGCTCAACCGCTACTTGGGCAGCTTCGGTATCCATGTGGCTGATAGTGTGCTGCTCCGCCGCGGCGAGACATACAACGAGGAGGAGATCGCCAAGCGCATCGGCATGCCTTGCTTCGTGAAGCCAGCCAACGACGGCAGCAGCTTCGGCGTGTCCAAGGTGAAAAACGCCGACCAGCTGGAACCTGCCTTGCGCGTAGCCTTCATGGAAAGTAGCGACGTGATGGTAGAGGCTTACCTCGATGGCACAGAGATCACACAGGGCATCTACAAGACGCGCGAGCGCAGTGTTCCCTTCCCCATCACCGAGGTCGTCACCACCAACGAGTTCTTCGACTATGACGCCAAGTACAACGGACAGGTGGACGAGATCACGCCAGCGAGAATCAGTCCCGAGACGGCAGAGCGCGTCACCGAAATCACCAGTCGCATTTATGATATCCTCCATGCCAACGGCATCATCCGCATCGACTACATTATCACCCACGACGCGGAGGGCAACGAGGTCATCAACATGCTGGAGGTGAACACCACCCCGGGCATGACGACGACGAGCTTCATACCGCAGCAAGTGCGTGCGGCAGGACTCGACATCAAGGATGTGCTGACTGAAATCATAGAGAATCAGTTCTGAACTGCATGCTCATGAATCTTCCGACTGCTCCCGCAACGGAGTTTCATGAACAGTCCAGGCTAAAAACCATTCCGCTCCCCGCCTGCTTCAAAGCGGACGGGGAGAAGGCGGCACAAGCCATATCATCTATTCAAAAACCTTTCAACTACATCTCGATTATGATTATCCCAGAAGAATTCAACGACATCCGCCCATACGAGCCGGAAGAGCTGCCCGCAGTGTACGACCGTCTGGTGCAGAACCCGCAATTTCTGCAGATGGTATCATTCCTCTTCCCAGAGGCTACGCCCGAGATCATCTCCCAGAAGATGCACGAGTGCAAGACGAACATGGACTTCCAGCTCGTCTTCGCCTACCGCTTTCTGAAGAAGCTCATCTCCAAGGCAAGCACAGGTCTTGACATGGACGTGACGGCGATAGACAACAAGCACAACTATACGTTCATGAGCAACCACCGAGACATCGTGCTCGACTCGGCATTGCTCGACGTGCTGCTCATCGACCACGGCTTCGAGACCACCTGCGAGATCGCCATCGGCGACAACCTGCTGTCCATCCCCTGGGTGCTCGACGTGGTGCGCCTCAACAAGTCGTTCATCGTCAAGCGCGGCCTGATGGCCCGCGAGCGCCTCCAGGCAAGTCAGAAACTCGCCCGCTACATGCACTTCGCCATCTCCGAAAAGCATCAGAACCTCTGGATCGCACAGAGGGAGGGACGCGCCAAGGACTCCGACGATCGCACGCAGAAGGGCATCCTGAAGATGCTGGTCCTCGGTGGGGAGGGCGACGTGCTCGACCGTCTCGTCAATCTCCACATCGTGCCACTCGCCATCAGCTATGAATACGACCCCTGCGACTTCCTCAAGGCACAGGAGTATCAACTGAAGCGCGACGACCCCAACTGGAAGAAGGGGCCGTACGACGACATCATCAGCATGCGCACGGGCATCCTCGGACTGAAGGGGAAAATCCACTATCATGTGGCAGCCTGCATCGACGACTACCTCAACGGTCTCCGTGAGCAGAAACTCAGCAAGTCGGACTTGCTGGACACCATCTGCACCCACATCGACCACGAGATCCACCGCAACTACCGCCTCTATCCCAACAACTACATCGCTATGGACGAGCTGGACGGCACAGACCATACCGACCACTACACGGAGGACGATGTGCGGAAGTTCAAACTCTATATCCAAAGCCAATTGGCCAAGATCAAGATTCCCAACAAAGACGAGGAGTTCTTGCGCGAGCGACTGCTCACCATGTATGCCAACCCGGCACGCAACTACATCGAGGCAGTCAGAGGATAAGACCTGCTTTCCCATTCCCTACCCCACTCATGCGGGGGCTGGGAATGGGATTTTTCATAGACTACACCAACCACATCCATGCGCTTTTCTGAGTTTTTCGTCATCCATCATTCCGACCGCAAGGTGCTGACTTTTCTCCTTGCGCTGGCTACCATCCTTGTCGTCCTGATCTATCTGACGGGCAACGATGGCGGGGAGACCGTGCTCACCGCAGCCGACAGCCTGGCTGCCGAAGAGCAACCTGGATATGGAAAGGGACGGCAGGCTCCTCCCTATCGTGCCTATCAGACGCAGGATGGACGGCAGATAGAACTGTCGCCGTTTGATCCCAACACGGCAGACAGCACTCAACTACTGCGCATCGGTCTCCAGCCATGGCAGGTCCGTGCCGTCTATAAGTATCGTGCCAAAGGCGGCGTCTTCCGTACCCCTCACGACTTCGGACGTCTCTATGGCATGACGCGTAAGCAATATGAGGAACTGGAGCCCTACATCTGCATCGGCGACGACTACCAGCCAGCCTACACACAGTTTGCATCGCGGGAGGAGGAAGCGCGCGAACGCTACGAGGCGTACAAAGCCTCCGACCAATATGTGCCCTACCAAAAGTATGACCGCGACACGGTGCGTTATCCTGTGAAGCTGCGACCTGGCGAACAGGTCGATTTGGCCATCGCCGACACCTCGCTTCTAAAGAAGATTCCTGGCATCGGGGCGGGCTGGGCACGACGCATCGTCAACTACCGCAACCGCCTGGGTGGCTTCTACAACGTCAGCCAGCTACGAGACCTTGACGGCTTCCCCGCCGCAGCGCTCCCCTTCCTCACCCTCCGGGGCGAGAAAATCACAAAACTCAACATCAACCAACTCTCACTGAGCCAACTCCGCAAGCACCCGTACATCAACTACTTCCAAGCCAAAGCTATCTGCGACTATCGGAGGCTCAAAGGTCCATTGCATAGCCTTGACCAGCTCCGCCTCCTACAAAAGGACTTTCCGCCAGAAGCCATCGATCGGTTGCGCCACTATGTCACCTTCTGATTGAACAATGACACCATAAAGCTATATGAAAAAATACTATTTACTTCTCATTTTGCTCACCGTATCACTACAAGTGTACTGCAAGACCATTAGGGGAGAGGTGGTGGACAGCTTAGGCCTTCCTGTTCCCTTCTCCACTATTGTCGTGGACCATTCTCAAAAGATAGGCACAACCAACAAGTACGGAAGGTTCGTTTTGGAGGATGTTTCTTCGGACAAATGCCTGCTGACAGTGTCAAACATCGGGTACGAAACAAAGCATATAATTGTACCCCAAGGAGACGATGACCTCTTCCTACAAATATCCTTGAAGGAACAAGTCGTCCAACTGGCAGATGTGGACGTGGTGTATGGTGACATCACATCATTGATCCTAAAAAAGATGGAAAACGTCAAAATGCTCAGAGAGCAACTACCAACATTTGAAGCCGTGGCCGAATGTCAGATCACCTCTATAGGAAACCTCAAAGAGTTCCCTTCTGATTTCCGCAGCCTACTAAGAAGCTTCCTGGCACTTGCGGGCTATAAAAAAATCTTTCAGTCCATGGAGCGGAATCCAGATCTGACCCTGACTATCAGAAAAGACATCAGATTTAACAAAGGCAATTATACGATGGGGAAAGGAGAATTGGTCTCATGCTCTGGCAATATCAGCGAGGAAGAAAAAACCTCATTCCTTAAGAAAAAGTGGGGGTTTAAAGAAAACCTATACGATTTCATTTACAACACGCTGCGCCATCAGGCCAAAAGAAAGGCCAAGCAGAACAAAAATGAGACGATCACGGATATCCTGAGCTATTCAGGAACATACAAGGAAAATGACAAGACCATTCACATTCTGAAATCTCCCAACATGGAATATCACATCGTAGCTGACTCCTGGCAGGTATATAGAATGTCATTCCAAGACAAAGCCACAAGAAGCATCATTGAATGTCACGAATATCAGCGAGGAATATACTTACCCGTCTCCTCACACAACGAGAGCATCTACGAATTTGATGCCACCCATGTGTGGAAACTGGCAGACACAACTGTCTATAAATACAAGTAGGGCAAGCACATTTCGCCGATTTGCTTTCTGCAGAAGCTCATGCTATATCGACCAAGAGCGTTCCATTTCCTTAACCCAAAACGGTTGATAGGGAGTGGAACGCTCCTTCAACTTCTTATCACTGAAATTGTAATAGAGTTTTGAAAGTGTGCCGAAAGATGCAAGTTCAAGCGTTTTCCATGCTGGAGGGAATACCGGCTTGTCATAGTTGCGCCTATGCTCTTTGATAAAGTCCTCCTTGCTACGTTGAAGTTCTCTATCGACGGAGTTCATATTCTCAATAAACTTGTGTTCATCGTCAGCAAGACTTGTATCAAAGAACCAAAACGGTCCATGAGCCAAAGAGAACTCTTGTATAATCTTAATGTTCCCATAAAAGCAAAAGACCCGCCCTGGTTCGCTGTTCAAATGGGAAGCGTGGCGGATTCTGTTGCTGCAAAGATAACAAAACTCGCCCACATACGGATGGATTTCGGAGGAATAATGCAAAGTGTTTGAAATCGAATGGGATATGTAGCGTTGTACCATATTCTTCCTTTAGCGGTTTTTAGCCGTTTTTGATGGAGTCAGGAGAACAAATCGCTACTTATCCGTTGCCTTTTCGGGATTGAAAATCGGTATGGATTTTACTTCCAAAACTGTTTTATTCTCCTGTTCGCCTCCGCAAGGAACGCTGTTTCTGTCTATCTTTTGCTAATGCAAAGTTAGTCAAAATTTTCCGTATAGGAAAAAATACAGGCTTCGCCTGCGAACCGAGGGGCTTTTTTCCATGTTCCGCTATATTTTTCATGCCTTTCATTTGCTCGCTATATAATAATTTTGCAAACAAAGGAATTGGTTATGAATCAGGCAAATGTAAAGGTGTCGTTCTACCTGAAAAAGAGCGAGGCGGATGTCGACGGGAATTGTCCTGTAATGGCTAAGTTGAACATCGGAAAATATTCCGAAGCGGCATTCAGTGTGAAAATGAAAGTGCCGCAATCCCGGTGGATTTCGGGGCGTGCCTCCGGCAAGAGTGTGGCGGCGAAGGAAATCAATAACCGGCTGGATGAAATCCGTGCGATGGCGTTGAGTATCTATAGCGAGCAGTCTGCCGTCCGTGACGGTGTGACCGCCGAGGAGGTAAAAAGCATTTTGCTTGGAATGGCAAGCGAACAGGAAACGCTTTTGAACTATTTTAGGCAATTCATCAGCAATTTTGAGAAGCGTGTTGGAGTCAACCGTACAGAAGGAAGCCTGAGGGCTTATCGCAACGCCTATAACCATATCGAGAGTTTCCTTAAATGGCAATACAAACTGTCCGACATATCGTTCACCGCATTGGACCGTTCTTTCATCGACAAATACGACCTGTACCTCCGTACCGAATGCCATCTTGCTCCCGGGACAGTCATTAACCTGACCGTCCAACTGAAAACCATCGTGGGCGAGGCCATTGCGGACGGCATCATTACCGCTTATCCGTTCATGGGTTACGAACCGATTCGTCCGAAAGCGGTGCAAAAATACCTTACCGATGTGGAACTGCAACGGCTCATGACCACTCCGCTTCACAAGCAGACCCTTTACCTTGTCCGTGAGATGTTCCTGTTTTCTTGCTTCACCGGTATTTCATACAGGGATATGTGCTCTCTGACAAAAGAAAACCTGTCGCTTGCGGAAGACGGTACATGGTGGATTAAAAGTGCCCGACAGAAAACCAAAATAGAATTTGAGATACCCTTATTGGACTTGCCATTGCAGATTATTAAAAAGTATAGCGATACCGCCTCTGATAGCAGGCTGCTACCGATGTATTGTAATTCCAACATGAATCTTTACCTGAAAGAGATTGCCCGGATCTGCAACATCAACCGTCCGTTGGTCTTTCACGCGGCGCGCCATACCTACGCGACAGAAATCACGCTCTCCCACGGAGTTCCTCTTGAAACCGTAAGTAAGATGCTTGGACACAGACAGATTGAAACTACACGTATTTACGCGAAAGTGACAGACAACAAGATTGATTCCGATACAAAGACTTTGAACAGGAAAATATCGGAACATTTCACCGTAGTAATTTGATTATCTCTTAAAAGACAAGAACATGGGAAAAAATGCAGAAAACCAGAATACCAAACGTCGCAGCACTTTTGCCGTATTGTTTTATATCAACCGCACGAAAGTTCGCAAGGACGGGATGTGCCAACTCTTGTGCAAGGTAAGCATTGATGCGGAATGGGCACAGATCGGGACAAAAGTTTCCGTCAATCCCACCATCTGGAATCCAGATAAAGGCCGTGCCAACGGGCGGAGTGAAAATGCTGTTACTGTGAACCGCGCCATAGATGATCTGACAAACGAGATAACCGGACATTATCTTCGGATAAAGAACAGCCTGGGCTTTATCACGGCGGAACTTGTCAAGAATGCCGTCAAAGGCATAGGTCAGAAACCGCTTACGCTGCTTGCCTTGTTCAGGGAACATAACGAGGAGTTCAAGAAGCGTGTCGGGATAGACCGCATACAGGAGACATACGATTCCTACCAGCGGTCATACAAGCATCTTTCCGCTTTTATTCAGAAAAAGAAAGGCGTGGAGGATGTGACTTTGCGGAGCCTTGACCGTGTGTTTTACGATGATTTCGAGCTGTTCCTGCGCACGGACCGCAACCTGAAACCCAAGAGCGTGCATGAGCATCTGTACCGTCTGAAGAAACTCACGATGAGGGCGGTGAGCCAGGGCACACTGCGCCGTGACCCTTATTGCCGCCTGCATCCCGAACTGCCCAAAAGGAAGAGCCGCCACATGAAACTGGAGGACCTCAAGACATTGATGACCACACCGGTGGAGAAACCGCAACTGCAATTCGTGAGGGATATGTTCATATTCTCGACTTTCACCGGACTGGCGTACGCGGATTTGAAGAAACTGTCAACAAATGATATTACGCAGGCTGCGGACGGCACCTGGTGGATTCACATCCACAGGCAAAAGACGGATACGCTTTCATCTGTGCGCCTGTTGGATATTCCCATTCAAATCATCGAAAAATACCGCAGTCAAAGGACCGGAGATAAGGTATTCAATGTTTATGAGCGTGGTTATTTCATTGTGCTCACGAGGGAGTTGGGAAAGGTTTATGGTTTTGATTTGACCTTTCATCAGGCCAGGCATAATTTCGGAACCCATATCACCCTCTCGCTCGGTGTGCCGATAGAGACGGTCAGCCGCATGATGGGACACACGTCCATTTCCACCACTCAACTTTATGCGCAGGTAACGGATAATAAAGTGGATGAGGACATGAAGAAATTGAGATCCACAGGCTTTGCAAGTCGGATTGACCTTTGCGAAGAGGATTTCACCGCAAAAAAGAAACGGAAAAGAAAACCACAGACCGTATGAAATGAAAAAACGGAGAAACGACTTGCAGTTCGGGCAGTCGTTTCTCCGTTTCTGTCTGAATGTACGTGGCTATACCCAGCGTTGTTCCTCCCGGCAGCGTTTGTAGGCATCGTCCAGAATCTTCATAATGTCGGATTCTTTATAAAGTGCCTTCCCTTGTACCATGTAATAGGGAATCACCCCGAAAGTACGGTATTCCTGCAATGTGCGCCTGCTTACCCGCAGGATTTTGGACAGTTCCTCGTCCGTGAGAAACCGTTCCCCGCTGAAGAGGGATTTGGGTGCATCCTCCATTCTGGCGAGCATCTTCTCCATCTTTTCCATCCCTTGGAACATCACGTCGATGCGTGGGTCTTTCTTGTCTATAAAATGATAACTCATGACTTGCTTCTTATTAAAGGGTGATAATTCAATTCCAACAATCGGCGTATATCTTCCGGCTTGTAGAAGAGCTTGTTCTTGATACGGCTGAAAGGCAGGATGCCTTTGGCACGATATACCTGAAGGGTCTTTTTGGATATGCGCAGCACCTCGCATACCTCCTGGTTATCCAGCCAGTTTTTCAGGCCGAGATCTTCAGCCGGGCGGCATGTACGTGTCAACCGTTCCTCGAACTTGCAAAAGCGGACACGCAGTTCTTCAAAAGTCTGTTTGTCGATACATATAATTTCCATAATCCTTGTTCCGTTTTTAGTTAGACATTCGCCTGCTGCCTGTATCTTGCCGGCAATGACTTCCCTTTTTGATTGAGGAAAGCCTCCACTTCGGACGCCTTGTAGTAGGTCCTTCCGTCAATCATGTAATAGGTGACGAGTTTTTTCTGGCGGTAACGCGCCAGCGTGCGTTTGGTGATGCCGAGCAGCTGGCACAGGTCGTAGTTGTCTAAAAGTGTGTCGCCGTCCAGACAATCCTTCAGCTTGTTCATGCGTTCCAATGCCCGGTCTATCTTGTCAAACCGTTCCATGATCTGGAAGAACATCTTGTGGGCGGTCTCATTGTTTATTTGTAACATGACTAATCTGTTTTGAGTGTAAATAATCGTTTGCTTACACCTTGTCGCGCAACAGGTTATATCATATTAAAGGGCTAACGGCGTACCAATGACACCGATAGATGCCAAAAAGCACCGATACAGCATTGTATATCAGTGAAATAATTTTTCTACGGTGTAAAAATGGTGATTTGGAGAATCTTGCAAAATGCAAGATTTCCTTGCAGGATGCAATGGACTATCGCGAGGATTTACGGTAAACCAAACGGCAGATGCCGTTACGGGACATGACGGATTCATGCAGTTGCCAACGTGTGACGGGCAACTGTTGGAGAACGGCACTCCCTCTTCCGTATGTCAGGGGAAGGATATATACTACAATTTCGTCAATGAGATGATAGATGGAAAGGCTATGCAGCAATTCAAGACTTTCCTTGTCCGAGATTTCCGCTGTATAGATACAGGAAGCGTCCTTTTCATCCTTTTCACAAATAAGATCCAGCATGGGATAGCCGATAGACAGCATAAAAGTACTTTTCCCGTGCCAGAACGGGAAACCCCGTTTGTCCGTCTTTACCCATTTGAACAGTTCCTCGTCCTCACCGGGAAGAAAGCCGTCCAATGTCATTGCCGTTATGATTTGTACTTTTGCCATACTTCCTCCTGTTATAAAGAAAAGCGTGAAACTCACGCTGTTTCGGACGGAGGCTCTGACAAAGCCCAATACAGAAACTTGCATGAGCTCACGCCATAAAGCATAGCATAAGCTACACGCAAAAGCCTCTGTATTTTTGAATTTGTCAGATTCCCGTCCGAGACGTTTTACGACTTATGTATATAATCAGCAGAGAGATTAAGCTCCGCTGTTATTTTTTTATGTTCAGATTTTCACGGAACCATAACCCGTTCAATCTTTTGCAAAATTACGAATTTTCATCCATATAGAAAACAGTTTCAATCGTTATTGCATTTTATTCGTCCTATTAAATGTCACAATCATAAACACTTGTTCATTTTAACCTGTACTTATTCATTTTCCGGTATAGTGTTGACGGATTGATTTTCAACAGCCGTGCTGCTTGTTCACGATGTCCGTTGCAGGCTTTCAGTGCGTTGATGATAGTCTCTTTTTCGTTCTCCTCATCTTTCAACGGGGATATGACAAGAGCAGGAACCAAGGCTACCTTGTCCGGCTGTTTCTTCATTTCCAAATCCGCAAAATCCAGTAGCGACCCTTCGGCAAGCAGCACGGCTCTTTTTATCCTGTTCTGTAACTCCCTGACATTGCCAGGCCAGGAATAAGAACGCAACCTGTACATACCGGCATCAGAGAAACCGGTAGTATCCCGTTTCAGCTCTTTCGAGAAGCGTTTACGGAAAAACTCGGCCAAAGGTATGATGTCTTCCGGGCATTCCGCCAAGGATGGCTGCCGGATTTCAAACTCGTTCAAACGGTGATAAAGGTCTTCCCTGAACCGGCCTTCCAAAATCGCTTTTTCAATATTTTCATTCGTCGCGGCCACAATGCGCACGTCTGCAACACGCTCCTTGTTCCCGCCGATGGGAATATAGGTATTTTCCTGCAATACCCTAAGCAACATGGACTGTATCTCGAGGGGCATGGTTCCGATTTCATCCAGAAATAGGGTTCCACCTTTGGCCATGTCGAAAAAGCCTTCTTTTGCCGTGTCAGCACCGGTAAAAGCTCCTTTAACATGCCCGAACAGCATGGAAGCCGCAAGTTCACGGGGCAGCACACCGCAATTGACAGCCACGAAAGGCATCCCTACACGTTCGCTGCCCTCGTGAATGCTCTGTGCCACGGATTCCTTTCCCGTCCCGTTTGCACCGAGTATCAGTACTGACATATCGGATGGGGCAACCAATTTTGCGCACCGTTCCACTTCGAGCATCTTGGGGCATGTACGTTTGAGCAATTCCCTTTTCTGCTCCCATCTGGTCGCGATTGGACGGAATATATCCTCAGCCAGTTCCAGCAGGTGTTCCCTGTGTACGGGCTTGGGCAGATAATCCCTTGCACCCAGCTTGATGGTGCGCACCACATCGGGTACAGAGACATATTCCGTCGTGATGATGAACGGTATATCCATCTTTTCCTTTTTCAGCCATTTCAGAAGGGAAATTCCGTCCCCTTCGGGCAATCTCACATCCGATATGATAAGGTCAAAATTGTTTTTGCGTATAAGTGACCTGGCGATGGGTTCATTCATCGCCGTTATGGCATCATATCCTGCCTGTCCGAACCAGTCTTTCTGCATCTGCGACAGACCTATGTTGTCCTCAACTATTAATATCTTCCGTTTCATTCGTCAGCTTTTTTATCTCGTCCTCCGCCTCAGTGATAAGGACGGAGACGGTGTCTATTACTTTTTGGACATGACTGTTCAACTCGCTGTCATTGTAATCTTCTTTTTTTAATAAAGAACGTAAGCCAAGCAGTACATCTTCGGTTTGCAATAACTCCCACATAGGTTGCATCCGGTGTGTAAGCTCACGCAGGCCCTGTCTGTCACCATGTCTCATGGCAACCTCAAGTTCCTTGCAGTCATTTTTCAATTGGGCAATGAAAGACCTGAGTGTCTTAGGTTTGTCGCTGACCTCCGCGAGTATCATGCTGAAGTCCGCTTTCTGTTTTTCCTCCGTTCGGCCTGTATTTATTGTAGAAAGCAGGCTGAGCAGTTCTGTTGAAGAGAACGGCTTGTAGATGCACTCTGTAAAACCAGCATTAAGGAACGCCTCTTTTTCCCTGTCACCCCGTGCGGTCATGGCTATGACCGGTATCTCACGGGAGTTCCCGACATTCGAGTTACGGAGCAGGTCCAGCAAGTCGAAGCCGCTGGTTCCGGGCATCAGGATATCGGACAACAGCAGGTCATAATCTTTGCTTCGTATTGCTTTGACTACCTCCTTGGCTGTCCGGCATAAGGTACAGGTTATGCCGTTACGCTCCAGCATTTCCTTTATCACGTCAAGAAACATCGTGTCATCGTCGATTACCAGCACATTCTGGGGCAGATGTTCCGGGTGCGGAAGTATCCTGTTCTCGCTCTCCACCGGTTCATCCGTTATATTGAGAGGAAGGGTCACGCGGAAAGTTGTACCTTGTCCTATATCACTTTCCAGTTAATATCCAAATAAAATTGGACTTGATAATTTTGGTTTAACCTTTATATTTTTAATAATCAATATTTTATGTAGTCGGCAAGTGGCCTTGCCGTTTGCGTGCAAGCGATATCGTCCTGACGGCCATCAAAGATGGTCGCGACTCAGAGGCTCGATGAATATCCTTCGGTAAACAGACTTTCCATAGCGGACATCCGGCTTGCGGTGCCGCAAGTATCTGCATTAGTTTACAAAGGTGGGAAGTACAAACTTTTTATGAGCGGACTTCAAAGCCGCAATGATATAGCAGTATTCTTCCCTTGAAAAGTCTGTTCACCGGACAGGATATATTCCTATGCAACCACGCATTTGACATACGGCTGGTTGCGTTTCATCACGAAGTAGATGCGGTTGACAAGCTTCCTGGCGATCTTTATGATCGCCTTGCCCGGCGCCATCCTCTTGCAGTAGTTGCCATACGCCATGGACAAGGCGGGGTCTCGCCTTAGCGCCACCC
>ERZ780000.526-NODE-526-length-12931-cov-3.023843_pt1 | contig 12931 bp, 13 predicted proteins | sample MGYA00511089_ERZ780000 | MGnify/ENA primary metagenome ERZ780000 (study PRJEB29588, sample SAMEA2146321) | human gut metagenome | biome: human gut; feature: human-associated habitat; material: faeces | place: Denmark | collected 2008/2010 ...
GCCTAAGATGGACGGAATGTCTGCAACGAAGAAGATAAGGACAATGAACAGACCGGATGCAGCACAGATTCCTATAATTGCAATGACAGCTAATGCATTTGATGAGGACAGGAAGAAGGCACTGGAGCACGGAATGAATGGACATATAGCCAAACCATTCGATATAGATACATTTGCAGAAACAGTATTAGAATATGTAAAATATTAAGTTGACATAAGTGCATAAGTAGGGTACGATTTAGTGTATTAAAGTAATAAAATATTCACGTATTAGAGAAGTGAATTGCAAGAACAGAATGGAGATTAATATGAGGAACTGTACCAACACGCAATTATTAAGGAAAATGCTTATTGTACTTTTATTATGCTCTTTTATAGCAGGTACATTTACTGCCTGTTCAGATAAGAAGCAGTCAGACGGCAAGACAACATTTACAGTGGGTTTTGATGCGGAATTTCCACCTTATGGTTACAAAGATGAGAGTGGAGAATATGTTGGATTTGACCTGGATCTGGCAGAAGCCGTCATTAAGCAGATGGGCAGCAAGATGGAGTTTAAGAGTATGGGGTTTGATGCTCTGATTCCCGCGGTCCAGAGCGGACAGATTGACATGATCGCATCCGGACTTTCAGCAAACCCGGAACGTGAAAAACAGGTCGCTTTTTCTGATGTATACTTTGATAAAAATGGCTTCGTTATCATTGTTAATAAGGACAATGACAGTCTGAAAGACTGGGCGGATCTGGAAGGCAAGAAGGTGGGGGCCCAGGTAGGGACGGAACCGGTCAAGATGATTCAGGAAGCAAAAGGCGAAGTGAAACAGCTTGACTCCAACGCCCAGGCATTTATGGAACTCCGTGCGAAGACATTAGATGCTTTTGTTGTTGATCAGCCGGTGGCTATGTTCTATATGAAGCAAGGCGGTTCTGAAGACTTGAAGATCGTCGGTACGCCAAAGACAGATGTAGGATTTGTTTTTGCTATGAAGAAAGAAAATAAAGAATTGCAGGCGGCGGTGAATAAAGCGCTGAAGGAATTAAAAGCAAACGGTGAATATGACAAGATTTTTGAAAAATGGTTCGGTAAAGCGGAAAAATAAGTTTTTTGAGTAAAAATGAAGAGCCTCTGTGTGGCAGGGGTTCTTTTCATTTGCAGAAAACCAACAAGATTTAAAAAGTCATATTGTAACTATTGACATTACAACAACATGGTGATATTATTGATGTAGCAAAATATATTACATCAAAAATCAAGGAGGAAAATTATGAAAATTGCAGTTATTGGAGCAAATGGTAAAGCCGGACGGCTGATCGTCAGTGAAGCGGTAAGACGCGGCGCAGAAGTAACAGCGGTGGTGAGAAGTGATAACAGATCCGAGACCCCGCATGTTATCCAAAAAGATATCATGGATTTGACGAAGGCAGATTTGAAGGATTTTGATGTAGTGGTGAATGCTTTTGGTGTATGGGATCCGGACAAGATGGGTCTCCACAGTACAGTATTAAATCATTTGAGCAATCTTTTGAGTGGAAGCAGTATACGTCTTCTCGTAGTCGGCGGAGCAGGCAGTTTGTATACTGATAAGACTCATACGATGATGATCAGTGATGTACCTGATTTTCCGAAAGATTATAAACCGGTGGCTGATGCCATGAAAAAATCTCTTAATGAATTGCGCAAAAGAAAAGATGTGGTATGGACTTATATCAGTCCGGCTGCAGAATTTGATGCAGCCGGTGCACGAACGGGAAGATACCTGTTAGCAGGAGAAGAATTTACAACGAATGCGGAAGGAAAAAGTTATATCAGTTATGCAGACTATGCTATTGCTATGGTGGATGAAGCAGAAAAAGGAAACCATAAAAATCAGCGGATCAGTGTCTTAGGAAAGTAATTTGGCCATTCATTTGACCGGTTTCTGTTCCTCATTGATGGCTTTGCAGCAGCAATGATACTGGAGAAGCCGGTAGAAGTACTGGAAGACATTTATTGGTTATTACTGATGCCGGAAGGTCGAAGCGATCGAGAGGAATGGAAGCTGTCAGTTTTATGCAAATGATGCTGGTTGCAAAGGAAGAGACCAGTTGAATCGGCAGATTTACCCTTGCAAAATGGCAAAAGGAATTATAATATGAAAGAAAAACAATGGCAGGGGGAAATAGGTTGCAGATTTCAAGTCGATTTACGATTGCTGTCCATATGCTTGCTTATATATCTATGTATGGGGAAAAAGAGAAGGTAACAAGTGAAATTCTTTCAGGAAGCATTCAGGTGAATCCTGTTATTATCCGACGTCTTCTGTCGCGGATGAAAACAGCCGGTCTTATTACCGTGGCACGGGGGAGCGGCGGAGCTTTGCTTGCGAAAAAGGAAGGCGAAATCACATTCCTTGATATTTGCCGTGCAGTGGATGCGGTTCATGCAGATGGACTTTTCCATTTTCATGAACACCCTAATCCCCGATGCCCTGTAGGTCTTTCAATTCATCAGGCGCTTGACGGAAAGCTGGCTCAGGTGCAGCAGGCGATGGAAAAGGAAATGGGAATGATTTCACTTGCGGATGTGGTTCATGGTATGCAAATAAAATAAGCCTGTAAAAAGTGGAGTGATAATCGTCATTCCTCTTTTTTAGACAGAAATATACATACGTGATTTTGGACATGGTGCATAATGTATCAGAATCAGGAGAATGCGAAGAATTCAAGGATTTAAATATAGAACATAAAATATGGCTATGCTATAATAGACATACTTTATAGGGTATAAATTTGTTTGGAAGATTTCAGTCATTGAAATTGATATTTCTTCCTACAAAAGGAAAGGGGTTCTCTGAATGAGTGAAAAGAAGCTGCCCTTCAGCGAAGAGCTGGTCAGGGAGATTGCTGCCGTTTACGGTACGCCGTTTCACCTCTACGATGAAAAAGGGATATCGGATAATGTAAAACGCCTGCAGAAAGCCTTTTCCTGGAGTTCGGATTTTCATGAATATTTCGCGGTGAAGGCGACACCCAATCCGTGGATTATGAAAAGCTTAAAAAAACTTGGCGTGGGTGCAGACTGCAGTTCCATGGCAGAATTGATTTTGGCGGAAACGGTGGGAATCACAGGAGAGGAAATTGTTTTTTCTTCCAATGACACACCGGATGAAGAGTTTCTGAAAGCGCATGAGCTTGGGGCTATTATTAATCTGGATGATATTTCCAATTTGGAGGATATGGAACGGCTTCACCTGGTACCGAAACGCATCTGCTTCCGATATAATCCCTGGCCTGATCTGGCGAGGGGGAATGCAATTATCGGTACACCCCAGGAAGCGAAGTACGGCATGACCCGCGAGCAGCTTCTTAAATGTGTGGCATGGGCGAAGAATAAGGGTATCGGATATATCGGTATTCACACCATGGTTATTTCCGCAGAGCTGGAACTTCCAGGACTTTTGGGAACCATCAGCATGATGTTTGATTTGGCTAATGAAATACGTAATACTCATGATGTAACGGTGAGCTTTATCGATTTCGGCGGCGGGATCGGGATTCCCTATCGGCCTGAACAGGAACCTGTAGATCTGGAGGGACTTGGAGAAGGTGCGAAAAAACTTTTTGAAGAAAAAATGCGGGGATTTGAAAATACGCGTATTTGTTTCGAGTGCGGCCGAATGATTACAGGACCTTACGGTTACCTTGTAACAAAAGCGATCCATTACAAAAATATTTACAGGGATTACATCGGCGTAGATGCATGTATGGCTGATCTGATGCGTCCCGGTATATATGGTGCTTATCATCATGTAAGTGTTCTTGGCAAGGAAAATTTGCCTAAGAACAAAATTTATGACGTGGTTGGCTCCCTTTGCGAAAATTCCGATAAGTTCGCCATTCAGAGAGAACTGCCGGAAATTGAAATGGGGGATCTTATCATCATTCATGATACCGGTGCCCATGGACACAGTATGGGGTACAATTATAATGGCCGTCTGCGCCATCAGGAAATCATGGTTCATGAAGATGGAACCGTGCAGCAGATTCGCAGAAATGAAACGCTCCATGATCTGTTTGCTACTCTTACTTATCCCGAACTTCATGAAAATGTAGATAAGCTGGAAAAATAACCCATTGAAAAATCGGTAATGATGCAGTTGCAGACTTGTGTCATTACCGATTTTTCAATGGGTTAATTAAACGATTTTTTCTCCGTGGTAAAGCTCGCCTCCAATATCGGGTTTTACACCGTAGCCGATAGCCCATTCACTTTTGTATTTCAAAGCCTGGGCATGGATGTTTTTAAGTGCATTGACAGTGGATTTTACTTTGCCGGGGACACCGACAACGAGGGAGTTTGGCGGAATGACCTGATTTTCCAGGACAAGGGCACCGGCAGCGATGATTGAACCTTTGCCTACTTTTGCTCCCGTCAGAACAGTGGCGTTCATACCAATAAGGACATGGTCTTCAATCGTACAGGCATGTACGCAGGCGCAGTGTCCGATGGTAACATAGTCACCGATGATGCAGGGAAAATCATCAGCGACGTGAAGGCATACCAAATCCTGTACATTGGAACATTCGCCTATGGAAATATAGTTAACATCACCCCTTGCAACAACACCGGGCCAAAGGCTGGCGTATCTGCTTATACGCACATCGCCGGCAAGGAATACGCGGGGTGCAACAAAAGCATCAGGATCAATTTTGGGACTCTTCCCCATAAAATTAAGATTGGAAAGTGTGTACATGAGGAACCTCCATGAAAGACAGAAAATAAAACTTATAAAAATTACCGCAAAGATTTTAAATACAGAATAACTTCTATCAATTAAGAAGTCATCTTTATTATATACTTTTCTATAAATATTCGAAAGAAATTCAGATGAGCCCTGGAGCCGCCACAAGGCGCCGTTCCGTTTCAGAAACGAGTTCCTCTACGATTTCTTTTGCAGATTGAATTTTTGTCAAATGGGTAAGGGACATGCCGGCCAGAATAAAACCATTTTCCGTATCGCCAAGAAGAGCCCCTCTCTTTGTGGTACCTGCAGAGATAGATGACAGTTCATCAGGTGAAGCACCGCTGTACTCTGCTTTCAGGTAACGATCGGAGAATCGGTTTTTGAGGCCTCTTACACTGTCGCCGGTGGTAAATCCTGTAACAACAGAATCCGTATCCGCTGCTGCCATGATAGCATCCTTCGCTTTCGGGTGGAGACTGCATTCTTCAGCCAAGAGGAAACGTGTACCCATCTGGACTCCGGATGCGCCCATAAGAAGCGATGCGGCGATACCCCGTCCGTCGGCCATACCGCCGGCGGCAATCACAGGAATTTCTATATCCGGCAGAACGTTCTCTAAAAGTGCCATGAGCGTCAGTTTTCCGTCGTGACCTCCGGCTTCCATACCTTCTACTACGAGAGCGTCGGCGCCATGGGCCTGTACCCTTTGTGCCAGTTTCACATTGGGAACGACAGGAATACATTTGATTCCTTTTTGGTGAAACGGTTCAAACCAGGGGATAGGGTTTCCTGCGCCAATGGTGACAAAAGGGACTTTCTCATCGCAAATGATTTGCGCTATGTCATCTTTATTATCATCTTGCAGCATCAGGTTGACACCGTAGACTTTTTGCGAACCGGCGATATCTTTAAAACGGCGGATATGGGACTGTACTTCATCAGGGGTAAATCCACCTGAACCAATGACGCCTGCACAGCCTGCATGGCTCATAGCGGCTGCCAGGACACCGTCAGAAATGTACGCCATGGCACCTTGGATGATAGGATAATCAATGTTGAGAAGCTTTGTGATTTTCGTATTCCAAGACATAATATTTCCTTTCTTTTCTGCGCATATACTAATGATTGAAAAAAATCATAAATAGAAAAAGATTAATGACTTGTATTCATTATATAACTACTGAAAGGAAAAAGAAATCGAAAAACATAAAAATTGATATAAAGAAAAAGTTAATTTTGTGCGAAATCAGCAGGATGTATTTCATATGGAAATTAAGACAGATTCAAAGCGGTTACGGGAAATAATGTTTCATTTATTTGTCTGGTTTAAGATAAGTATATACTACTTTTGAAAATGTTTATTGTTGTTGTAGCAGAAATGGCTGCGTGATATACTACATAAGTAAGGAGTCCTCAAAGTATGGTTCTGCCGCATACTTACAGAAGTCTTATGAGGTGGAAGTCATCATTTTATTGTTTTATTCCCGCCGCAAAAAGATATTGCCGGTTAGACTGCATGAGTGACTGCAGTATTTCTTTTAGGGCGCGGCTGTTTTATTGCGGTAAAATTTATTTTCCGGTTGGGTCTATAGGAGGGTGCAAGAATGACAAAAGTAGCAATTAACGGTTTTGGAAGAATTGGACGTCTTGTTTTTCGGGGGCTTCTTGACAGAACGGATTTGGATATTGTCGCCATCAACAATCCAAGCGGCCCGGAAACAGCTGCTTATCTTTTGAAATATGATACGGTTCATGGACGTTTGAATAAAAAGGTAGAAATTGATAAAGATGATCTTATTGTTGACGGGAAACGCATCCATGTATTCCAGGATCGGAATCCGGAAAATCTGGACTGGAGCGCTTACGGCACGGAAATCGTTATCGAATCCACAGGTAAACTGAAAGACAGAGAAAGCGCGGGGAAACATATCCGCGGAACAGTTAAGAAGGTTATTATTACTGCTCCGGGTAAAGATGAAGACGCGACCATCGTCGTAGGTGTGAATGAAAATATTTATGACCCTGCTAAAGATGATATTATTTCCAACGCTTCCTGCACGACAAACTGTCTGGCACCCGTCTGCAAGGTGTTGAATGATACGTTTGGAATCAAGCGCGGTCTTATGACTACGGTACATTCTTATACCAATGACCAGGCTATTTTGGAAAAAGCACATAAAAAAGATCCGAGACGCGGAAGAGCCGCTGCCGAAAATATGGTGCCCACCAGCACCGGTGCGGCGAAAGCTATTGGTATCGTTATTCCTGAGCTGAAAGGAAAGCTGAACGGACTGGCTATCCGTGTTCCTACGCCTGATGTATCTTTAGTGGATCTTACGGTTGAACTGGATAAACCGGCGACAAAGGAATCGGTGAATGCTGCTTTGAAAGCGGCCGCTGAAGGAAAGATGAAAGGTATTCTGGCTTATACTGACGAACCTCTTGTTTCCAGTGATTTCAAAACCACCGATGTAAGTTCCACTGTTGACAGTCTTCTCACCATGGTGATGGATGACAACCTGGTAAAGGTAATCGCATGGTATGACAATGAATGGGGGTACTCCATGAGAATCATTGACCTTGTCGCTTTTGTAGCGGGAAAGTTTTGATCTGAAGAGGACTCCGCGATGAATAAACAGACAATCTACGATATTGATGCAGCGGGAAAAACGGTATATGTTCGTGTGGATTATAATGTTCCCTGTGACAAGGATGGGCATATCACCGATGACAGAAGAATCCGTTCTACACTCCCGACCATCCGATATTTACTGAAAGAGGGAGCGGCAGTCATTTTGGCAAGCCATATGGGGCGGCCTAAAGGAGAGCGGAACCCGGAACTTTCTCTTCGCCCTGCGGCGGAAAGACTGTCAGAACTTTTGGATCAGCCGGTACAATTTGCCGATGACTGCATCGGCAGCGAAACGGCCGCCATGAAAAAAGCGCTTCAGCCGGGACAGGTGCTGCTTCTTGAAAATCTTCGTTTCCATAAAGAAGAAGAAAAGAATGATCCCGATTTTGCAAAAGCGCTGGTGGAAGGCTGTACAGCAGCTGTAAATGACGCATTTGGCGTTTCTCACAGAGCCCATGCCTCTGTTGTGGGGGTTGGTAAATTATTGCCTATGGTATCCGGACTCTTACTGAAGAAGGAAATAGATTTCCTCGACGGTGTTATTGAAAATCCGAAGCGTCCTTTTGCGGCCATTATCGGCGGGGCTAAGATCAGTGACAAAATCCAGGTGATTGCCAACCTGATGGAAAAAGCGGATGTCATCATGATCGGCGGCGGTATGGCAAATACTTTTGTCGCGGCGGAAGGCTATGACATGGGCCGGTCTTTGCAGGATAAAGATCGATTTGAACTGTCACGCAACCTGATGAAAAAAGCAAAGGAAATGGGATCGGACATAATACTTCCTGTGGATTTTATGGCGGGAGATGCTTTTTCAGAAAAGGCAAATACAAAAGTATTGGAAGCGAAAGATTTCAGTGATCCCTGGATGGCTCTTGATATCGGGCCCAAGACAATCCGTCTCTACGTGGAAACACTGAAGAGAATGAAATCTGTTGTCTGGAACGGACCGATGGGTGTATTTGAGATGAAGCCTTTTGCTACCGGGACTTTTGCTATTGCGGAAGCTATTGCAAACTTGGATGCGACAACCGTTATCGGCGGCGGAGAATCCGCTTCCGTTGTAGACCAGATGGGGATTGAAGATAAGTTCTCTCATGTGTCTACCGGCGGAGGTGCTTCTTTGGAAATGCTGGAGGGGATGGTTCTTCCCGGTGTGGCTGTCCTTGCAGATAAGGAGTGATGCCGGTGCGGACAAGACTGATTGCGGGAAATTGGAAAATGAATCGTACCGCCATGGAAACGGAACAGTTTCTCGGCCGATTCGATGCGGAAATGGGGAAAGCCGAACTTTTAATCTGTATGCCTTTCACCGATTTGTACTTGGCGGAAAAATACCTGGCAGGTACGGGCATAAAGTGGGGGGCGCAAAATGTGTATCCGGCGGAGAAAGGCGCATTTACCGGAGAAATATCTCCTGGTATGTTAAAAGAAACAGGCTGTTCTTATGTCATCTGCGGACATTCGGAACGCCGACAGATTTTATGTGAATCCGATGAGTTTGTAGGGAAAAAGGTGAAAATAGTCCTTGCGTATGGAATGACGCCTATCCTTTGTGTCGGTGAAACCCTCGTAGAGCGGGGGAGTGGAAGGCGGGAAGAGGGGGCGGAGGGAAACACGTTTGCTGGAAGAAATGAGAGCGGCGCTGTCGGGGCTTTCCCTGGAAGAATTATTACGGACAGTTATTGCTTATGAACCTGTTTGGGCGATCGGTACGGGAAAAGCGGCTACCGCGCAGGATGCGGAAACTGTATCCGCGTTTATTCGCAAAACAATAGAAGCGTTTTCATCCGGGGGAGTCGCAGAACGGATACGGATTTTGTATGGCGGTTCCGTAACAGGAGAGAATATTTCTTCTTTCCTTAGAGAAAAAGATGTGGACGGCGCTCTTATCGGCGGTGCCAGTCTGAAAGCAGAAGAATTATTGTCTATTTATAAAAAAGCATGTGAATAAGGAGATATCATGGCAGTTATTACAGATCTTCACGCAAGAGAGATTCTTGATTCCCGTGGAAATCCCACGGTAGAAGTAGAAATGACACTGGAAGATGGAGCTTTCGCAAGGGCGGGAGTTCCTTCCGGCGCATCTACAGGTATGTTTGAAGCAACGGAACTTCGTGATGGTGATGAGAACCGTTATGATGGAAAAGGTGTTCTCTGCGCTGTCAATAATGTGAATGGAGAAATTGCTGATGCTGTTCTTGGCTGGGATGCCAGTGACCAGCGCGGATTGGATCATATCCTGATTAATTTGGACGGCACACCGAATAAGAGCCGCCTTGGTGCCAATGCTATTCTTGGGGTATCTCTTGCGGCTGCTCATGCTTCCGCGGAATCAGCAGAACTTCCGCTGTTTCAGTACCTTGGCGGTATTAATGCCCATAATCTTCCGGTTCCTATGATGAACATCATTAATGGAGGAGCTCATGCGGATAATAATGTGGATATTCAGGAAAGCATGATAATGCCTGTCGGTGCTTCTTCTTTCTCTGAAGGACTTCGTATGTGCGCAGAAGTATATCATGCCTTGAAAACAGTATTAAAAAAGAGACATTTATCCACGGCAGTCGGTGATGAAGGCGGATTTGCGCCTGATCTGCCGTCTAATGAAGCAGCGATGGAAGTTATCTGTGAAGCGGTAGAAAAAGCGGGTTATACGGCGGGGAAAGATATCGTTCTGGCGGCTGATGTGGCGGCATCTGAACTTCTGGGCGATGACGGATTGTACCATTTGTCCGGGGATCATGCCGCTAAAACGGCAGAAGAAATGATTTCTTTTTATGAAGACCTTGTCAATAAATATCCGATCATTTCCATTGAAGATGGTCTTGGAGAGGAAGACTGGGGAGGTTGGAAAAAATTAACGGCTGTGTTGGGGAAACGTGTACAGCTGGTGGGTGATGATCTTTTTGTTACCAATACAAGCCGCTTATCCAAAGGAATCCATGAAGGTGTTGCCAATTCTATTTTGATCAAGCTGAACCAGATCGGGACGATTACAGAGACCTTTGAGGCGGTGCAGATGGCGCAGAGAAGCGGATACACCGCAGTTATTTCTCACCGCAGCGGTGAAACGGCTGATACGACAATTGCTGATGTGGCAGTAGCGCTGAATGCGGGGCAGATTAAGACCGGTGCTCCCTGCCGTACCGAACGGGTGGCAAAGTATAACCAGCTTCTCCGTATTGAAGAGGCGCTTGATGCGGATGCTTTTTATGGCAGCGGCTCATTGACACATCGTATGAGAGATATCTTAAAATAATAAATCGGTTCAGAAGAGAGGGTTCCTTCCGGGATGCCCCTCTTTTTTCTTGGGCTCTAATAAATTATAAAGGTAATAAATTCATTAAAGATCAATCATAAAAAAGTTTTATACACATGGGGGGTATGGGTATTTTGGATAAAAGGAAAATAATTTTATAAAGAAATGAATGAGATACAGTATCATTTAAAGTTTTGAATATATTGAGTCTTACTAGGCGGTATCGGTAAATAAGTAGGGGTTTGAAATAATACAAGAGAAAAAAGGAATAAGAGTAATTCGCAAAAGTTTAATAAATATAAGCGATCAATTACTATTTAAAAATTAATTTTAATACAATATATTTAAAATGAATTGCTTGAATTTAATTAAAGTTATGGTATTATTAAGTGGAGAACCATGAAGCTCTTTGGCGATTACTTTTATAAAAATGGTAAAAAAATAATAATTCCCCATTTAAAGTGATTGGCGAAAAATAATAATAATTTAAAAGAGCATTTTTATTTGTAGTATTTGTAGTATTTGTTGTGTTTTGGGGGAGGAACCTAAAAATGAGAAATTGTGTATTAGTAGTTGAACGTGATCCGAGTGTCAGCCGTTTCATGCAGCTTAAGCTGGAAGAAGAAGGATTTTCCTGTTTGGTAGACAATATTGGTGATTCCGTGGTAGATCTGGCAGGACAGCGCCAAGTGGACATCATTGTCCTTGATCCGGATGATCCCATGGAAGATGGAGATAAAATTCTTGAGAATGTAAGAGAAATCAGTATGATTCCAGTGATTTACCTGTCTTCTGACGGTAGTGTTGACAGAAAAGTTGAAGTGCTGAATGCAGGTGCTGATGATTATCTGACCAAACCTTATGCCACAAAAGAATTGATTGCCAGAATCCGTTCTACACTGCGCCGTCATGAGGAGCCGAAAATTGTGGCCGACCCGTCTTTTAATATCGGAGACCTGGCAATTTATCCGGATCGCCATGAAGTACGTGTCGGTGATGAAGTCGTGGATCTGACGAAGAAGGAATTTGATTTACTCTTATTCCTGGCAAAAAATAAAAATCGTGTCCTGAAACGTGAAGAAGTTCTTGAAAAGGTTTGGGGATATGGATATGCAGGGAAAACGAATATTGTAGATGTATATGTCCGTTACCTGCGAAGCAAAATTGATGAAAAAGTGGGAAAGAAATATATCCATACTGTTCGTGGTATCGGGTATGTAGCAAGAGACTGATATGATTCAGCAGGTTATCGTTGTCGAGGGCAAATCGGATATTGCCCGTGTGAGACAGGCGGTAGATGCGGATCTGATTGCGACCGGAGGCTATGCCCTCCGGTCTGCTGTTATACAGGATATTCGTGCCGCTTATGAAAAAAGAGGGATTATTATACTGACTGATCCGGATGGTCCCGGTGAAAAAATAAGAAGCAGACTTTCCGTTATGTTTCCTGAAGCACTTCATGCTTTTGTTCCGAAAAGTGAAGCGTCTACGGAGGATGATGTGGGGATTGAAAATGCATCTCCGGAGTCGATTAGAAAAGCTTTGGATAAAGTACGGATACTTTATCAGGAAAGTTCCCATGAATTTCATATGGAAGATCTTTGGAATTCCGGCCTTACGGGTGCGGAAGATGCCACGGGGAAAAGAGCATCTGTTGGGGCTATACTTGGCATCGGATATGGGAATGCCAAGCAGTTTTTGCGCAGACTGAATCATTTTGGGATTACACGAAAGGAGTGGGAATCCGCGTTGGCAGAGTGCGGGAGAAAGAATGAAAGACGCTAATTTAGCAGATATTAAAGTTGTAAGGTATGTATTGCAGCGATTTGGTATTCGAGCGAAGCATCGTTTAGGGCAAAATTTTCTCGTATGTCCCGATATTGTGGCAGAAATCGCGGCGGCAGCGGAACTGGCAGAAGGAGCATTTGTTTTGGAAATCGGTGCAGGTATAGGGACATTAACACAGGCACTTGCTGAAACAGGGGCAAATGTAACAACTTTTGAAATTGATAAAAGTTTGGAAAATGTTTTGACGCATACGCTGGAAGCTTATAATAATGTGCATATTATCTATGAAGATGTGCTCAAAGCAAATTTGAAAGAAATACTGGGAGATAATGACTGGCACGCAGCGGCCAATCTTCCTTACTATATTACGACACCTATTTTGCTGTACCTGATTCAATCTGAACTGCCCATTTCCCTCTTTGTATTTATGATGCAAAAGGAAGTGGCGGATCGTATTTTGGCGAAGGCCGGGTCGAAGGATTATGGTGCGCTTACCTTGGCGGTACAATATTTTTTGACAGGGGG
>ERZ780000.533-NODE-533-length-12769-cov-4.623014_pt1 | contig 12769 bp, 8 predicted proteins | sample MGYA00511089_ERZ780000 | MGnify/ENA primary metagenome ERZ780000 (study PRJEB29588, sample SAMEA2146321) | human gut metagenome | biome: human gut; feature: human-associated habitat; material: faeces | place: Denmark | collected 2008/2010 ...
TCCAGAGTGCGGGAGTCGAGCACGTAGCCCGACACGCGCATTGAGTCGATGACGCTTCCGGTAGAGAAGGCGAATGCGAAGTTGTCGATAGCGTTGCCCTCGTTGTTGTCTTGGATTGAATTTGAAAAGTCGATGGTATAAGTGGTGTTTGGCAGCAAGGAGTCGACCAGCTCCACCGTCACCTTGCGTCCGAGAGCCGACATGCGCGGCATCTCCGTTTGCGCCGGCGACACGATGATTTTTGTCGACGGGTCTTTAAGAGTGACAATCTCATCGAAGAAAATCTCAATTTTGCGGTCCTTCACGTTTACGGCGTTAGGCGTGGGATTGCTGCGCATAAAGATTGGCGGAGTCTTGTCGATAGGGCCTCCGCTCGGATTGCCGATGTTGGCGCACGAGTACATCACCGCAGCGGCTATAATAATAAATATGTAATATAGAGACTTGCTGTTGTTCATCTGATTTTCCGTTTCTGCTTGCAAAGATAGTGCAAGCCGAGAGAAAAACCGTGCAAGCCGAGAGGAAAATGAAGTTTACTTCAATTTTTCCGAGGCGCAGCCGGTTTTATCCAAGAGCAAAACAAACTTGTTTGATTTTGCACATCCGAGGCGCAGCCTGTCTTATTCAAAGATGGTGCAAGCCGGTTTGCAAAAAAAGATATGGCAAATTTGTCGGGCTATCCTCGCATTCTTGAGTAAAGAATGCGTTGAAAAAGCGGCTGATACATTATAATATGCTTAAAAACACATTTTCAAAACGGTTAAAACTCTGACAAAAAGTTTTCAACTTGAAAGAAATACCGTATATTTGCAGACTGAAAAAAACTGCATAAAATTTAAAAATCAAATATTAACTTAAAAAACAAATGCAAAGTAAAGGTTTTATCAGAGTTATAACCGTGCTTTTGGTACTGGTTTGCTTGTTCTATCTTTCTTTCTCGTTTGTGACAAACAGCGTGGAGAATGACGCTGCCGCAAATGCTGCAAAATTTGCCGCTACAGAGGCTGCGAAGATCAACAAGGACAAAGCATCAGATGCCTACCGCAACGCTTACGACTCAATCTATGACAGAGCGTATGCCCGCAACCTCAAGGATGTTGGGCAGGAAAAGGTGTACATGTGGTACACATACAATCAAGTTCGCGAAAAACAAATTGGTCTGGGTCTTGACCTGAAGGGCGGTATGACCGTCACCCTCCAGATCTCAGTAGCCGACATTGTCCGCTCAAAAGCACAGAACCCATTGGACGCAAAACTCAACGAAGCTTTGGCTTTTGCCAGCCAGAACGCAGGCGATGATTTCGTCGGCGCTTTCTGCAAGAAGTATGAGGAACTCGTCCCGGGCGTGCGTCTGGCTCAGAAATTCATAACAGTGGAAGGCGTAAACGCCAACGACAACAACTCTAAGGTTGAAGGCATCCTCCGCGAGAAGACACGCACCGACGTTTCTCGTTCGGTCAACTTGCTCCGCGAGCGTATCGACCGTTTCGGCGTGATTGCCCCTAACATCAAGGAGATGCAGCGCGAGGGACAAATCCTTATGGAGCTTCCTGGCGTGAAAGAGCCTGAGCGTGTATACAAGCTGATTCAGACTTCTGCAAAATTGGAATTCTATGCAACTTACGATGCCCGCAACCTTCAGTCGGCTTTCATGGCTCTCAGTTCTGAGTATGCTTCTGGCAAGGGCGATGTTGCAACTGCTCCTGTAAAAGAGGAAACTGCTCCTGATGTCGACGCGGCTCCTGTGGCTGAGACTGCTCAACCAGAGGCTGCAGCCGCTGTTGAAGAGGCTCCGGCAGAGGCTCCTAAGGCTGCTCCTGCCGGCAAATCGTTGGCAGAGATGATTTGGTCAAACGATATGATGACCCTTGAAGGCAAAGACGGTAAAGACGTGCAGGTGCCTGCCGCTCAATATGTAGGCGGCGCATGTATTGGTGTGGCAAATGAGTCGGATACTGCAGCCGTAAACCGCATCATCCGTTCGGCTGCTGCAAAACGTCTGCTCCCGACCGACTTGAAGTGCTGCTGGTCAGTGAAGGGCGTCGACAAGAAAGGCGTATACTTCCAGTTGGTGGCTCTCCGCACAAGCAACGGTGAGGCTGCTCTCGGCGATGCCGACATGATTGACAACGCAAGCGCAGAGCTCAACCAGTTCAGCGGTTCTTACGAAATCAGCATGACGATGAACAACGACGCCGCTTCGAAATGGGCAAAATTGACCCGTGACAACATCGGCAAGCAGGTGGCAATCGTTCTCGATGATCAGGTATATTCATTCCCGACAGTTAACACAGCAATCGAAGGCGGACGCTCTTCAATCACCGGCAACTTCACCGTTGAGGAGGCAAACGACTTGGTCAACGTGCTTACAGGTGGTGGCATGTCGGCTGGCGTGTCAATCGTAAGCCACACAGAAATCGGTCCGTCACTCGGTCAGCAGGCAATTGAGGCTGGTATCTGGTCGTTTGTGATTGCATTGATTCTGTTGATGATATATATGATTTCGTTCTACGGATTCGCTCCGGCTATGGTGGCCAACATGTGCTTGGTGCTCAACCTCTTCTTCACTCTCGGAATCCTGGCTTCGTTCCAGGCAGTGTTGACGTTGCCGGGTATCTGCGGTATCGTGCTTTCGCTCGGTATGGCTGTCGATGCCAACGTGCTTATCTTCGAGCGCACCAAGGAGGAACTCCGTGCCGGCAAGAACGTGAAAGCCGCTCTCGCCGACGGTTACAAGAATGCATTCTCGGCTATCTTCGACTCGAACCTTACTTCTGTAATCACGGCTATCATCTTGATGGTTTACGGTACAGGTTTGATCAAGGGCTTCGCAACTACATTGCTCATAAGCATCATCTGCTCGTTCTTCACAGCAGTGTTTATCTCTCGCCTTGTGTTTGAGGCATTGTTGAAGAAGAAAGAGCGCACATACACATTTACAACACGATTCAGCCGCAACTTCCTTACCGGCACAAGAGTTGACTTCCTCGGACAAACCAAGAAGGCTTGGACAGTGATTGCCGCTATCACAGTAGTGATTATTGTTTCGTTCTTCGTGCGTGGCATCAACAAGGGTATCGATTTCTCTGGCGGACGCAACTACGTGGTGCAATTCGACCACGCTGTCAAGACCGATGACATCACAACGAAGCTGATGCCGATGTTCCCTGACGCTTCTGTCTCTGTAATCACTGTTGACAACGACAGCCGTGTGCGCGTGTCGACCAACTATAAGATCAACGACAACAGCGACAATGTGGACCAGGAAATCATGCAGAAACTTTACGCTGGTTTGAAAGATGAGCTCAACGGTATGAGCTATGACAACTTCAACGTCAAGGATGAGCACCATGGTGTGGTTTCTTCGGAAATGGTCGGACCGTCGATTGCCGACGACATGACCCGCGGTGCTGTCTGGTCAGTGCTTCTCTCACTCGTTGCGATTGCACTCTACATCCTGCTCCGCTTCCGCGACTTCTCGTTCTCTATGGGTGCGTTGGTTTCGCTGGCATTCACATCGTTTGTGATTATCGGCTTCTACTCGCTCTTCTGGGGTGTGCTCCCATTCTCTATGGAGATCGACCAGCAGTTTATTGCAGCTATCCTTACAATCATCGGTTACGCAATCAACGATACTGTGGTGGTATTCGACCGTATCCGTGAAATGGTGGGACTCTATCCTAAGCAGGACCGCCGCGACGTGATCAACAAGTCGCTCAACACGACTTTGACACGTACGGTGATGACATCGACCACTACGGTGCTCGTGCTCTTCGTAATCTTCCTGCTCGGTGGTGAGACAATCCGTGGATTCGTATTCGCAATGCTCTTCGGTGTGATCCTCGGTACGTTGTCGACAATCTATGTCGCAACTCCGGTGGCTTACTCGATGATGCGTCGCAAGATGGCGAAGAAATCAAAGTAAGACAAAGTATCTTATTCCATAAAAAAGCCGTTCACGCACTCGCGTGAACGGCTTTTTTATGGGCTGTGGCTGCGGCTTTGTGCAGGGGCAGGAGCAAAAATCAGAGGCTTTCTTATCGCACTTTGGAGGCAATATGTCTGCGGTACACGTTCAGCCCCGATTTCTTCAGCACGTCTGAGATGTGGTCTATGCGCTGTTTCTGAGAAGTGGCGGCATCTGCGCTGTTGTCTTCAGTCATGCTGATGCTTCCTTGACCTACAACAGGAAGATACTCGTCCCAATACACAGGCACTTGATGGGTTCTGCCGTCACCGCCCCATTTTGAAATGTAGGTGAGGCGCTTTTCAGTCCGGTATCCATGGGCAAAGACGGTGATTGTGGTCGAGCCGTCGGAGGCCTTGTGGGCCTTGGTCTTGAGGATATTGTCGGTGACACACTGCGGGTGTTTGAAATACGCCTGACCCCAGAAGTTTGCAAGAGCCTCGTGTTCCCAGAATGCGCTTTGGCGTTGCATGTGGCTTCCATAAATGTCCTGTCGCGACCTTATCTGCTGGTACATCGGCACGCAGAGCAATGGAGCCAGAGAGAAATATACGGCGCGGAAGAGGCGCGCGTTGATGTCGTGGAAGTCGTGCTCTGCTTGGTCGTAGTCAAAGTGTTGATATTGACGCGGATTCATATCAAGGTCGATGGCTTGTATGTGGTCGGGAATGATGGTGTTTATCATGTGGTCCTTGACAAAATCGAAATCGTCGCCATAGCCCACGTCATCGTCTTGAAGCAACTTGAGCATATTGGCTTGGGCAAGTGGCGTGAAGAGCAGGGCAAACTGCTGGTTGTCGTTGCGGTTGCTGGTGTCGAACGCCACTTCGAAATCCTCGTTTGTCATCATGGCATAGTCGCCTTTGCTGAGATTGCGCGCCTTATTGCGCAACTTTAGCCTGTGCCATCTGTATGACAGCGACCCTTTGCAACTGGCAAGCCCGTTCTTCTTGCGGTAGAACGTGAGGTTGGGGGCTGCTACATTGCCATATATAAGCCGTGTCTTCTCGTAATATCCGGGATAGGGGGCTGTGACGCTGGCAGTGAGGGTCTGGGAATGGTGTTCGGTCTTCATCTTGCCGTCTGAGCCATATTCGCGTGTGGTCCAATAGATGGTTTTATGGCCGTAATATGTCTTTGTGCCCATCTCCATCTTGCGCGTGCGGCAAAGCACGAACGGATTGCCGTTGATAAGGCCGGAATGGGAGTAGACAACCGAACGCACGGCATTGAATGTGTCGTCCCACCCATATACCTGACGCAGGTCGGCGAGGCGTTGCTCGGTGAAGTAAGGGTCGAATTCAAGCCGAGGCACGGTCTCGGTCATCATGCGCGTCAGCACATCCCAGTCGTACAGGCGATTTAATGGCGCCATCTGCTCCCATGCCTCGTCCTTGTGTTGCGCGATGGTCTGCTTCAGGTCGCCGCGTTCAGCCTTCAGCCTTTTGAGGCGTGGATGAATCACGGATAAGAGCAAGATGACAGCAGCCAATACCGACAACAATACAGCGGTAGCGATTGCCGGGCTCATCGTGCCGTAATCTTTGCAGATGACAAAAATTCCTATGGCTGCGCAGCACCAAAGAATGACGCATAAGAACGTTGTCCAACCGATGCGTGATTTCACCGCGCCGAGCGACTTCTCTGCGTCGTACAGCAAACGGCACGTCTGTCGGTTGGCGTCAACGTCCACCTGGGCTTCCTTCGCCAGTTGGGCGAATGTGTCTTTCGCTACCTGCTCGAAGCGTGGTTGAAACGTGTTGACATATTCATCGAGCGGGTCATAGATGTCGTCTGTCATCACCGTCGATTAAAAGAATTTGCTGCGAGCCATCTCGCGGGTCTCGGCAGAGGCGGTAAACGGGATTCTTGTCGTGTAGCCTTGACGGGCTGCGACAATCATCTTGGTAGGCCAAGCGAAGATGTCGGTGTTCCATTGAGTCACCCTGCTGTTGTATACCGTGCGGGCAGCCGTGATTTCACGCTGCAGATAGCTGTTCTGCTGCATGGCGTCGGCTATCGCCTGGTGGGCTTTCAGTTCGGGATAGGCTTGAAACTGTTGTCTCGCAGTGGGGGTTGTGTTTCGACCAGGGAAACGCCCCGTCCGCAAGCCATATTCAGCTGTCTGTTTACGTCGCTGCGGTTGGCGTCGTTGATTTTCCCTCCGCGCAATGCTGCCACAGCCTTCATCACGTCTTTGTCAAGGTCTACGGCGCGGTCAACAAGGCCGACTACATTCTGAAGTATCTGCACTCGCTGTTCAAGGTAGTTGTCGATGTTTGACGCTTCGGCTTGGATGCGCTGTTCGAGTTGCTGGAAGTAGTTGCGTGCGGAAATTTTCATAAAGATGAATATCACTCCCGGCAATATGCCGCACACGCAGCCGATCAGAGCCACCATTTCCGGCGATTCGAGCTTGTTGCCCATAAAGGACACATAAAGTAATGTCAGAACCGGGATTGTCACCCATAGGGCAATCTCAAATAGAGTTGATTTGAATGTGATTGTCACCGGGAGTTGGCGGTCTATGACATGAATGTCGCGTCCGTTGTCATTGATTGGTCCCTGAGTTTCGTCTAATAGATTTGCCATAGTAAAGATGGTTTATTGGTTAATTAATATGATAGTTGCAATGATTGCATGGCAAAAAGCCACAGTTATAAGGCAAATGTATAGATTTATATTCATATTGACAAGCGTTTTACGCATATTTTTGTGACTGAAAAAAGCGGTATAGGAATTCCTATGCCGCTTATATTCAATGCTTGAGCTGAGCGAGTCAGCTTGTGGGCTTTTTAGTATTCGTCCTCGTTGATGAAGGGTAAGGCGTAATGAGTTTCAAGTTATTATACCGTGCGTCAGCCTTTTCGATTATTTTATTTCGTAGAGAAAGACCGTAAAAAGCAAAACTGTGGCCCTGTTACAGCCCATAAAGACAATGCTATACTCTACTCTGTAAATGATGGGGTCAAAAGGAAGTCATAAATGCTGACTATCTGTATACCCTTCTCGTCACTCCATGTTTTTGTATGTTCCCCCACCACTATTATCTTTCGGAAAGAATCATCTACAAGTTTCAGAGAACGTTTCTCTTGTTCCATCTTTTCCACATCTGGCATTTTGTAGGCAGACTGAATATAGATACGCTCACTCCCCTTGTTACAGACAAAATCTACTTCAAGTGTTACACGTTGCTGCTTGCCTGCCTCATTTCTGACACGATGAAAGATATTGCCAACATCAACAAGCCAGCCGCGCATACGCATTTCATTGTAAATGACATTCTCCATAATATGCGTTGTCTCGTTTTGGCGGAATGAAAGAATCGCATTGCGTAAACCTATGTCTTGATAATAGTATTTGCAAAGAGCACCAATATACTTTCTCCCTTTGATGTCATACCGTTCAGACTTCTCTATCAAGAATGAGTCTTGCATATATCCCAAATACGTGGAAATGGTCTTAACACTGATACCCTGTGCCTTACTGACAGACTTGAATGTATTTGCTATATTCTGCGCATTAACTGGTGCACCGATACTTGATGCTACTATCTTTGAGAGTTCTTCAAACTCTGCTTTCATTTCTATCGGATTTCTCTCGTATATGTCTCTAAGGTACACGGTGCGATACAGACGACGCAAAAAGTCTGCTTTCTTGTCGTCACCAACTTGTGCGAGAAGTTGTGGTAGACCTCCAAACATCAGATATTCAGCCCACCCTTCTTCCTTTGAACCTTCATAAACAGACATAAACTCCGCAAACGACAAAGGCCAAATATGAATTTCATCACCTCTGCCACGGAATTCCGTAACCACATCTGACGAAAGAAAGCGAGAGTTTGAGCCAGTGACATATACATCCGCTCCTTCTGTCACCGATAGTGTTGAAAGAACCTCCACAAAGTCACTGATTTCCTGCACTTCATCAATGATTATATAATAAGTAGAGTTGTCCTTCATTTCTTTTTCAACCCAATCAAGCAAAAAGTCTGGGTCTTTAAAGTTCTTGTTCTTACGACTTTCCATATCAATGATTATGATATGATCTTCTGCAACTCTCTCATTAAGCAAATGCTGGCGAAAGAGTTTCTTTAGTAGGAAAGACTTACCAGAACGGCGTAGTCCAGTGACTATTTTAATCAGTCCATTCCCTTTTGAACGTACTAATTGGTCGATGTATTTACTTCTGCTTACTATCATATACTTCCAAATAATGTCACTTGTGACAAAATTCGAAAGCAAAGGTAATGCTTTTTGTTTGAAAATTAGTATAATATCGCTGGTAAATATGTTCCCATTTCAGTTTATGTGATTACATCCACCATACGCATTCCAATAAACTACTGTAAGCCTCTGCAGGTAGATATCTGACGCGACTTGCGCTTCAGCAATTGAAGTAAACTTCATTGCGCTCGGCTTGCACTGCCTTTGACGGTAAAAGAACGGAAAAGCGGTATAGGAATGTTGACAATTCCTATACCGCTTATATTCAATGCTCGAAGCTGAGCGAGTCAGCTTGTGGGCTTTTTAGTATTCGTCCTCGTTGAAGAAGAAATCTTCCTTACTTGGATAGTCAGGCCAAATGTCTTCGATGCATTCATACACTTCGCCTTCATCTTCCATTTCCTGAAGGTTTTCGATAACTTCGAGCGGAGCACCAGAACGCATGGCGTAGTCGATAAGTTCTTCTCTGGTTGCTGGCCAGGGCGCATCTTCAAGCTTTGATGCGAGTTCAAGAGTCCAATACATAATTCTATCGTTTTTAATCTGCGTTTTTTTATTGAGACTGCAAAGATAGTAAAAAAACAAATTTCAAATAGAATGCGGGTTTAAATTTAGTTAAAAACCTGTCAATTGCTTGTTTATTTGCAATCCTTGTCCCAAAAAATCTCTTCAATCTGGTTGTGGATGTTGTTGAAGCGTGCAAGAACGAAGAAATAGTCGCTCAGACGGTTGAGGTATGTCAGCACGTTCTGGTCCACATCGTGCTCGTTGGCGAGAGTCACAACGCGGCGTTCGCAGCGGCGTGCCACGGTGCGGCAAATCTGCGCGCGCGAAGAGATGCGGCTGCCTCCGGGAAGCACAAAATTGCGGAGAGGCGGCAGTTCGGCGTCGAGCAGGTCTATCTGATGCTCGATGTTGGCTATATCGTCATCGTCAAGTCCCATTGCCTTTGTGCCAGGGGCGGTCTCGGTGGCGAGATACGCTCCGATGTTGAAGAGTTTGTTTTGAATTACGCGTAGGAAACTTTTGATGTCCGACGGCACGTTGTGCAGGTTGTCGAGCAGTCCGATGTGTGCGTTCAGCTCATCGACTGTGCCATACGCTTCAAGGCGCACGTCGTCTTTCGACACGCGCTTGCCGCCTACGAGCGACGTTGTCCCTTTGTCGCCGGTGGCTGTGTAAACAATACTTTTCTTTACCATAATATTAACGGTTTAGTTGTTGCAGTTTTTCTATCGCTTCCTCCGCGCTTCCCACGAGCTCCACCAATGCGACAGCCTCCGGAGCGGCAAGGCGCTGCTCCACAAGCGACTGCAGCTGGTTGTAGAGTTGGTCGAACACGCTGTCTACGTTCACCAGCAGGATGCGTTTCGAGAAGTTCCGGCTCACGGTGAGGGAGGCGAGGGTGCTCATCACCTCGTCGATTGTGCCGATGCCTCCGGGGAGCGCGACGAATATTTGTCCCAGCTCAATCATGCGCGCTTTGCGCTCGCTGAGGTCGAGAGTGTATATCATCTCGTCGACAACGGGATCCGACAGCTGCCGGAACACTTCAGGAATCACACCAGTGACCGTTGCGCCGTGCTGTTTGGCAGTGGCTGCGAGGATGTGCATCTGTCCGGCGTTGCTGCCTCCGTAGATCAGACGTGCGTTCATCTCGCCGATGCCCTTGCCAATGGCGCTGACGGCATTGGTGAAGTTGTCGCTGAGGTCAGATTTTGAGGAAAGGTAGACTGTTATGTTCATGCGTATGATGTCGTTTTTATTTTGATTTCTTTGATTTCTTCGAGACCTTTCGCGAGTCGGATTTTTTCTTAGACTTTTTGGCAGTGCTCACCACGTCGCCCTCTTTGTTGACAGAGGTTGCGGCGGCCTTCTTGTCGGCCTCGTTGCCCACGATTGCAAAGTCGAGCTGCTTCTTGTTGAGGTCGGCGCGCGCCACTTGCACGGTGAGCTTGTCGCCGAGCTGGTATACGTGTTTCTTGCGGCGCCCGATGAGGCAATAGTTCTTCTCATCAAACTCGTAGTAGTCGTCGTCGAGGTCGCGGATAGGCACCATGCCCTCGCATTTGTTCTCGTCGAGTTCCACGTAGATTCCCCATTCCGTCACGCCTGACACCGAGCCTTCGTAGATTTGTCCCAGTCGGTCTTTCATGAATTCCACCTGCTTGTATTTTATGGAAGCGCGTTCGGCGTTGGCTGCCAGTTGTTCCATGTCGGAAGAGTGCTTGCACTCGGTTTCGAGTTTCTCGCGGTTTACGGCGCGTCCGCCGTTGAGGTATTTGTCGAGCAGGCGGTGCACCATCATGTCCGGGTAGCGGCGGATAGGCGATGTGAAGTGGGTGTAGTAGTCGAAAGCCAAGCCGTAGTGTCCTACGTTGACGGTTGAATATACAGCCTTCGACATTGAACGGATGGCGAGAATCGACAACAGGTTCTCTTCCGGCTTACCCTTTACGCTTGATAGCATCTTGTTGAGCGAGTTGTTGATGTCGGTGCGCTTGCCCGTGGTTCTCACCTTGTAGCCGAATCGGTTGGCTATCTCGGCGAAATTGGTCATGCGGTCGGGGTCTGGATTGTCGTGGATACGGTAGACAAAAGGTTTGGCCTTCTTGCGTCCGCCGGGATTGCCTATGTCGGTGGCTACCTGCTTGTTGGCAAGAAGCATAAACTCTTCCACAAGTTTGTTGGCGTCTTTCGACACTTTGAAATACACGCTTATCGGGTGTCCGGTCTCGTCGATTTCAAAACGCACCTCGAAGCGGTCGAAGTTGACCGAGCCATGCTCGAAGCGGCGTTTGCGCAACGCTTTGGCGAGACGGTCGAGGGTGAGTACCTCCTCGGCATAGTCGCCCTTGCCGGTCTCGATTATTTCCTGCGCCTCCTCGTAGGTGAAGCGGCGGTCGCTCATTATCACGGTTTTGCGGATGCGGTGGTTGATGATGTTGGCGTTGTCGTCCATCTCAAATATGCATGAGTATGCCAGTTTTTCCTCGTTGGGGCGCAGCGAGCAGATGCCGTTGCAGAGATGCTCTGGGAGCATCGGGATTGTGCGGTCGACGAGATAGACCGATGTGGCGCGCTTCTCAGCCTCTTTGTCGATGACTGAGCCAGGGCGCACATAGTGGGTCACGTCGGCGATATGCACGCCGGCCTCCCAGTTTCCGTTTGGCAGTTTGCGCAGCGACAACGCGTCATCAAAGTCCTTTGCGTCGCGCGGGTCGATGGTGAATGTTGTCACGCCGCGCATGTCCTCGCGGGCGGCTATGACCTCCGGCGTTATTCCTGCGTCGATTTTGTCGGCGGCAGCCTCCACGTTCTTAGGGTATACGTAAGGCAGACCGTATTCGGCAAGGATGGCGTTCATCTCCGAGTTGTTTTCTCCCGTTCGGCCGAGAATGTCGACCACCTCGCCGGTAGGGTTCTTGTCATCGTCGTTCCAGTCCACGATGCGCACAATTGCCTTGTCGCCGCTTTCGCCGCCTTTGATTTTCGCTTTTGGTATAAAAATGTCGCAGGCAAGGAATTTGCTGTCGGTCACGAGGAAGGCGTAGTTCTTGCTCACCTTCAGAGTGCCGATAAACACTTGCTCTTTTTTCTCTATAATCTCAAGCACCTGCGCCTCCGGCTCGAAACCCTTGCGCTGTGCGCACAGATGCACGCGCACGCGGTCGCCGTTGAGGGCGTGCTTTGAATTGCGTTCGGCTACAAAGACAGGCACTTCCGCCCCGTCGACGATTACGCTGTTTTTTCCGTTGCTGCGTCGCACGAATGTGCCCTCGGCGGAGGTTGTGATTTCAGAAGCCTGGTATTTTCCCGGCACGAGTTCCACAAGATAGCCGTCTCGGGTCAAGTCGTCGAGAATGTCGGCAATGAGATATTGGTCGCTGCGTCCGGTGACGCCAAGGTCAACAGCCACTTGCTTGTAGTTGAATGATTCCTTGTTGTGGTTGTTGAAAAAGTCAACAACCAGGGTCTTGATTTCCGACTTCTTTCCTGATCTTTTTTTCGTCTTTGTTGCCATATTGCGTCTTTCTTTTTTTCGTCGTCTGTTTTGTACTATATTATGCAAATTTAGTCATAATCCACGAGATTTTTCTAATTTTGCACCGGAAAAAAGCAATCATAATAAGAAGAAATGAAGAAAGCATTGGTCGAAAAGAAATATTTGGCAACGTTTGTTCTGATAACGTCGCTGTTTTTCATGTGGGGTTTCGCCCACGCAATCCTTGATGTTCTCAACAAGCATTTCCAGGAGGTGCTTGAGATGACAAAGACGCGGTCGGCGTTGGTGCAGGTGATGCTCTATACGGGCTATTTCACGATGGCCATCCCTGCCGGACTGTTTATCAGCCGTCGGGGATACCGGGCTGGCGTGATTGTCGGTTTGTTGCTCTATGGCATTGGTTCATTGCTGTTTATTCCTGGCGAATGGCTGATGTCGTTTGAGTTTTTCCTGTTCTCGCTGTTCGTGATCGGTTGCGGACTGACGTTTCTCGAAACGTCGGCAAATCCGTATGTCACCGAACTCGGCGCGCGCCAGACGGCAGCCGCGCGTCTCAACATGGCACAGACG
>ERZ780000.541-NODE-541-length-12608-cov-2.095993_pt1 | contig 12608 bp, 9 predicted proteins | sample MGYA00511089_ERZ780000 | MGnify/ENA primary metagenome ERZ780000 (study PRJEB29588, sample SAMEA2146321) | human gut metagenome | biome: human gut; feature: human-associated habitat; material: faeces | place: Denmark | collected 2008/2010 ...
TCTTGACAGGGAAGAAGAGACAGGCGGACCTGCAATGGCGATAGAACTTAATGACGGAAGAATTGTTACCGGCAAGACAAGTGAGCTTCTCGGAGCATCAGCATCGGCACTTATTAATTCTATTAAAGTACTGGCAGGAATTGAACATGAAGTTAAACTGATTGCACCTGAAGCAATAGAACCTATACAGAAATTAAAGACAGGATATCTTGGAAGCCGCAATCCAAGACTTCATTCGGATGAGATACTTATAGCCCTTTCTACAACAGCGGCAAGAAGTGATGAAGCGGCAAGAACCCTTGATAAATTATCAGAATTAAAGGGCGCGCAGGCTCATTCTTCAGTCATCCTTTCATCCGTGGATGAGCAGATATTCCGGAAATTAGGAATTAATCTTACCTGTGAACCGAAGTATGAACAGGATGAGAGAAGATATCACAAGAACTAATTATAATCAACCTGCATCATGCAAAGCCCTGATGCCGGAGCTGTGAATCCGGCAAGAGACCTGTCTTTTGCCTCAAACAGTTCAGGAATGGATGATACATCACGTTTACCAAAACCTACCTCAAGAAGTGTACCGGTAAGTATTCTTACCATATGTTGGAGAAAACCGGTTCCGTGGTAGGTAAAACGTATGTATTGTCCTTTTTTTATTATCTGTATTGAATCAACTTCCCTTACGGTTGATTTTTTCATCTTTGGATTACTGCAAAAACTTGCATAATCATGTATTCCTATAAGAAGTTTTGCAGCTTCTTCCATTTTTCCGATATCCGGGGTTTCTTCAATGTAGTAGACATATTTTCTGTCAAATACAGGCTTTAGAGGACCTGTATAACAGGTGTAACAATAGGTCTTGCCTACAGCTTTGTAACGGCTGTGGAATCTTTCGGCAGCTTCTTTTACTTCAAGAACGCATATATCGTCGGGAAGATACCTGTTCATATAATCACGGATTGCATCGGTTGACATATCGGTCTCAAGGAAAGCATTGGCAATCATGGCTTTTGCATGAACACCTGCATCCGTACGTCCGCAGCCTATGCCTTCCGGTACTTTTTCGGAAGAGACCATTCTCTGGAGGACGGTTTCTATTTTGCCCTGAATGGTTAAATCGGTATTGGGCTGATGTTCCCAGCCGAAATATCTTGTTCCGTCAAACATTATCTTAAATTTAAAATTTTGTTTCATAAATTAACACCTCTGTTGTCAGTTTAACATACCGGTGGTAGAATTAACATAATAAATTTAAACGAGGATAATAATGAGCAGAATTTTAATTGTAGAAGATGATGAGACATTAAGAGGTGAGCTTTCCTATTTTCTCATAGGAAACGGTTACGAGGTAAGTGTAATAACGGATTTTAAGGATACGCTTGATGAGATGTTAAAGACGGATACGGAGCTTATTCTTCTGGATTTGAATCTTCCGGGGATTGACGGGCAGACGTTACTCCGCATGTATCGTAAAGAAAAAAATACCCCGGTCATCATTGTTACAAGCAAAGATACGGAAATGGATGAGCTTATATGTATGACTTACGGGGCGGACGATTTTGTTTCAAAACCGTATAATCCGGCACTTCTTCTTTTGCATATTGAGGCTGTTTTAAGGAGAAACGGAGGAGATGAGAATGTTATAAGATACAGGGACATCACTCTTAATCTTTCAAAGTCTTCTATATCGGGGAATGGCAATGAAATAGAGCTTTCAAAAAATGAATGCAGGATTCTTAATTATATGTTCAGAAACAGTGGGAAAATTGTATCAAGGGACGATATTATGAATTACCTTTGGGATGACTGTGAGTTTGTTGACGATAATACTTTAACCGTTAATATAACGAGTGCGTCATAAACTGGCAGAATTAGGGTACGGCGATGTGATAAGCACAAAGAGAGGACAGGGTTATTATATTGAAGCTTAAGGATTTTTTACAGGATAAAATATCATATATCGTTATATATTTTATATTTATTATACTTACGGTTCTTATGTTAAACGCTTTCAAGGTGGATAAAAGCTGCATTATTGCGTTGACCGGTATTTTCAGTTTGATGTATTTTGGTTGTATGGCAGCAGAATTTATTAAGAAAAAGAAGTTTTATGATAATATAAAGTCTGTAATGGCTGAACTTGATAATAAGCTGCTTATTGCAGAACTTGTTCCCGGCTGCGATTTTACTGAAGGCAGAATTCTTAAAGAACTGCTATACGAAACCGGCTATTGTTACGGTAACCGTATTAACGAACTGTCCTGTTCCGTAGAGGATTTTAAGGAATATGTTGAGATGTGGATACATGAAGTCAAGATTCCTCTTTCAAGCCTTATGCTTATGAATTACAACAGGAATGATGATGTGGTAACAAGGTCGGCGGGACTTTCAGAGCTTGATAATTATCTTGAACAGATTCTTTATTATATAAGAGCTGATGTGTCAGATAAGGACTATCTCCTGAAAAAAGTGTCACTTGAAGAAATTATCAATCAGGTCATCGTCAAAAATAAGGAATTTTTAATAGGCAGAAGAATTAAAATCAAAAAAGAAAATCTGGAAAAAACCGTTGTTACCGATTCAAAATGGATGGAATTTATAATAAATCAGATTTTGAATAATAGTATTAAGTATTCAAAAGATAATCCGATTATTTCTTTTTATACAATGGAAGATGACGAATCGGTAATACTTGTGATAGAAGATAACGGAATAGGAATAGAACCTTCTGATTTAGACAGGGTATTTGATAAATCTTTTACCGGTATCAACGGCAGAATGGGAAGAAAATCAACGGGAATGGGACTTTACCTTTGCAGGAAGCTTTGTAAGAAGCTGGGCCACGTTATATCCGTGGAGTCGTCTGTGGGAGAGTACACTAAAGTCAGGATTTCTTTCGGCAAAAATGAATTTTATAGTGACGTTACATAGAACCTTACAAAAATGTAAGGTTTTTGTCATATCAATCAATGGTTGTCATAAAGGATATTTTGTATTATGTAGCCATAATCAATGAAAGAGGAAAATAATATGGAAAAAATATTAGAATTAATCAATGTTGAAAAGTATTATGGCAGCAAAGGAAACATTACAAAAGCCCTTGATAAAGTAAGTTTTGAAGTGGAAAAAGGCGAGCTTATCAGTATTATGGGCGCCAGTGGTTCCGGTAAAACAACGCTTCTTAACTGTATTTCCACAATAGACCGTGTAACAAGCGGCAGAATAATAATTGGCGGAGAAGACATCACATCATTAAGAGGCAGCAGATTAAATGCTTTCAGAAGGGAAAAATTAGGTTTTATTTTTCAGGATTTTAACCTTCTTGATACTCTGACAGGATATGAAAACATAGCCCTTGCATTATCCATCCAGAATGTGGGAGCAAGAGAAATTGAGAAAAGGATAATGGAAATAGCTGACACCCTTAATATTAAAGATGTCCTTAAAAAGTACACATACCAGATGAGCGGCGGTCAGAAGCAGAGAGTAGCTTCCGCAAGAGCACTTATTACTAATCCCGAACTTATACTTGCGGATGAACCTACGGGAGCACTTGATTCCAAATCGGCAAGAGAACTTCTTGTTACCATGGAAAAGATGAATAAAGAGATGAATGCAACAATCCTTATGGTAACCCATGATGCATTTACCGCAAGTTATTCAAAACGTGTTATTTTTATTAAGGATGGTCATATCTTTAATGAAATAAGGCGTGGCAGCGATAACAGAAAGCAGTTTTTTGAAAAGATAATAGATGTAGTTACAATGCTTGGAGGGGATTTGAATGACGCTCTTTAATATTTCCTTAAAAAACATCCGCAAAAGTTTTAAAAATTACTTAATCTTTTTTATCACCACCATATTCGGTGTGGCAATTTTTTATGTATTTAATTCACTGTCAGATCAGGCAGTAATGTTAAAAATTAATGAGAGCAACGTTTCGTTAATTGATACGCTTGGAAGCATAATGTCAGTTATAAGTGTGTTTGTGGCAGTAGTTCTTGGCTTCCTTATAGTATATGCCAATACCTTTCTTATTAAAAGGCGCAACAAGGAATTCGGAATATATCTGATTCTTGGCATGGGCAAAGTAAAAGTAGCAGCGATTCTTATTATTGAAACTGTTGTAATAGGAATTATTTCCATGGCAGCAGGCCTTATCGTTGGAATAGCCGCCTCACAGGGAATGAGTATTTTAATTGCCAATCTCTTTGAAGCAGACCTGACTAAGTTCCGGTTTGTAGTGTCAAAAGCAGCCATTATGAAAACAATATTGTATTTCTGCATTATGTACGGTGTTGTGCTCATTCTTGATATAATTGTATCAGGAAGCCGCAGACTTATTAATCTCATTAATTCCGGTAAAAAGGGTGAAAAAGAAATTAACAGAAATCCTGTGCTCTGCGTTATTGTGTTTATTATAGCCTGTATTTTACTTGGTACGGCATATTATAAAGTTACCGCTGGAATGGAGAATATAGACTCTGTTGCAGGCGTTGCAGCCCAGATAGTAAAGGGTATTGTGGGAACATTCCTTCTTATGTTTTCAATTTCCGGTCTGTTTTTACTTCTTGTAAGGGCAAAAAAGAAATTTTACTATAAAAAACTTAACGCATTTACCACAAGGGAGATAAGCAGCAAAATCAATACGGCGGTGTTTTCGGCAGGAATAATAAGCCTTATGATGTTTTTCTCAATATGTTGTCTGTCAACGGTATTTTCCGTTAAAAAATCAATAGACAATAATATTAAAAAACTTATACCTGTTGATATCCAATATGAGACCCTGCATACAAGGGATGCAGCCAACGACCCTCCTATCGACGAGCTGGTTGACAAGCTTGTGAAAGATAAGAGCAATCTTGAAGATATGTTTACCGTTAATATGTATTATATGGATAATGATAATTATCATTTTAATCAGATAGACGAGTATATGCATGTATCGGATTACAATAAGGTCGCAAGACGTTTCGGCAATGAAGAAATAGAACTTAAAGATGATGAATACGCTGTAATCGGTAATATGGAGCAGATGATGGGCAAAAATTATCTTAAGCCGGATGGTGCCGTTATTACGATTAATGGCAAGGAATATAAGCCTCAATCCGGGGACATGTACTATGGATTTGTATACATTGATAATTATGAAGACTGCTATGGTAAATACATTGTGCCTGATGATGTTGACTTTTCCAACGCCGGTGTGCATATGGAAGTGCTTATGGCAGATTTGAAAGGAGATAAAAAAACATATAAAGATACGAATAAGAAAATGTATTTTGATGATGTTGTGTACGGGGCAAGAGAAGGCGGGTACTATATGAATGTCTACTGCAAATACGAAATTATTAACGTAAGTACAAGACTAACGGTAGTGCTTGTATTTGTGGGAATATACCTTGGAATAGTATTCATTATCACAGGGGCGGCAATTCTGTCACTTAAACTTTTGTCTGAATCCGTAAGAAATAAAGAAAAATATACAATTCTGCGAAAAATAGGTGTTGATAACAGGATGATTAGAAAATCCGTATTTACCCAGTGTATGATATATTTCGGACTTCCACTTTCCGTTGCTGTCATACATTCAGTTTTCGGAATACAGACCTGTACCAAAATAATGGGCTTTTACGGTAAGTCGGGACTTTTGTATTCCATACTGATTACAGCTCTTATAATCGTATTGATTTACGGAGGATATGCCCTTGCGACTTATCTCGGAAGTATAAGAATACTTTCTGAAAAACAGGAATAAACTTATACAAAAACCATTGTGGTGATATATGAAATTTATAAAAATAAAAGGCAAAATAAAACAAAGATTAAAGCTGGTGCTGCCATTGACGGCACTGGCTTTACTTGCTGTTATCGGAATTATCGGACAGTCAAAGGTTAAGGCGGCAGGAAGAAAAATACCTATATATTCGGTAAAAAGGGAGGATAAGAAGGTTGCACTCAGTTTTGATGCCGCATGGGGTAACGAGGACACACAGATTTTACTTGAAACACTTGATAAATATGATGTAAAAGTAACTTTTTTCATGACCGGAGGCTGGATTGAAAGCTATCCGGAAGATGTGAAATCAATTTTTGCCCATGGCCATGACCTTGGAAACCACAGTGAAAAACACAAGCACATGAGTACGATTTCCATGAGAGAGTGTGAAGAAGAATTAATGGGGCCACATAAAAAAGTACAGGAACTTACGGGATATGATATGTTTCTTTTCAGACCGCCTTACGGAGATTACAATAATACATTAATAGAGGCAGCAGACGAATGTGGTTATTATACGATACAATGGTCCGTTGACAGTCTTGACTGGAAAGATTACGGTGCGGACAATATCGTTAAAACCGTTCTTAACCATAAAAATTTAAAAGACGGGGCAATTATTCTTATGCACAATGGCGCAAAGTATACAAAGGATGCACTTCCCCGTATCATTGAAGGCCTTAAAGAAAAAGGATATGAGATTGTTCCTGTTTCGCAGATTATATATACGGATAATTATGAAATTAACCATGCGGGAGAACAGATAAAAAAATGAAACTTTATTTTACATAAAGACAAATATGCTGTAAAATCTGATTATAACCAATCGGAGGTCAGGTATATGAGTTATTTCTGGAAAAACGGGCTTGTAGAGCTCAAAATGATAAGAGAAGAAGACAGCCATAATTTTTATGATGTTCTTATGGACACACAGACAAGAAAACAGGCGGAGCATGGCATATATCTTCCCGCAACGGTTCAATATGCCAAAGATATGGCGGACAATGCCATGGTAAATAATGAGCAGGGTGACGAACTTTGGTTTTCCATAAGAAATATGGATGAAGAACCTGTGGGATATGCCGTAATTGACTGGATAAATGAAAAGATGGGCAATGCACAGCTAAGCATAACCGTTTACAGACAGTACAGAGGTTTAGGTTATGCGGGAAGTGCAGCGTCAATCCTTCTTGAATATCTTTTTAATGAGAGGCGGTTCCATAAAGTCGGATGTAACATTATGGAAGATAATGAAGAGGGCAAGACGTTTGTGGAAAGTATGGGATTTACCCTTGACGCATTCAGAAGCGGGATGTTTTATACCGGGGGACATTATACAGGAGAACTGTACTATTCACTCCTTGATTTTGAATATAACGGCACAGGCACGGACAAAGAAAGAGAAAGAAAGAACTATAAAGGCTTTGAAGTATTTGATTCCACACTGGGAAATTCAGAAAAGCATACCGCCAAAGGCCCGTTGGTATGGGAGCAAAGACCTTATTACTGGGAATATGACGGAATAGTCTTAAGTGATATGAACGAGGAGGAATACCGCATCAATCATGAGATGATATATGATACGGAAAGCTGTATTTTTTTTGACAGCGATGTGAAACTGCCTTATGAACCGGATTCCCTCAGTGATTTTGAAGCGGAACACCTTAATTTCGGATGCGAGGATGACAGGATTGAATTTTCAATATGGGATCTTGAAGACAATTATGCAGGCTGTATTAATCTTTGCGGTATTGATAAGAAAAATGGTAAATTTTCCTTTAGCGTGTATATTTTGCCGGAACACAGGGGAAAAGGATATTCGGTAAAGGCATTGAAACTTGTATTAAATTACGCATTTAATGAGCTTAGGATGAATAAAATGGTTTCCTGTGTCAATATGGGCAATGACGCGTCCGCAGCGATGATGAGAAGTGTCGGCTGTGTGGTGGAGGGTGTATCCAGGGACAGCGAATATTACCATGGACATTATGTTGATACGGTTATGTTCGGACTTACGGCAGAAGATTTTAAAAAACATTGCACCGACAGCAAATAATGTTATAATTAACATAGGATATATTTTTGGGAGGCTTTATGGCAGGCAGAACGAGAAAAATAATAAGTGCAGTCATGGCTGCTCTGATGATAATGGCTGCAGGAGGCTGCGGCAGCAGTAATAAGGAAATACCCTCATCCGCTGATAACAGCCGGTATGTATCTGAGACAAAGGATAATGGCAACGTAACCGATGGAAAAGAATATGATATCGATAACGGCGGTCTGCCCTATGATGAAGAAACTGTATATAACCAGCTTTTTGACATCAATAATAAGGTGGAAATAGATGTGGACATATCTGATGATGAACTTGCAAAAATGCAGAGTGATTACAACCGTTATGATAACATGGGAAGAAAATCGCCTATATACAGAAAATGTGACTTGAAGATATCAATTACATCTGATGGTGTTAAGAATACTTATATAATCAGAAATACCGGCATAAGAATGAAGGGCAATACCTCAAGGACCGCATTTTACGACAGCAATTCCGGAGTATATTCACTTATACATTTTAAAGTGGATTTTACGGAAACCTTTGATGATGAGCAGTATTACGGAGGGGACAGCGATTATGACCTTGATATAGATAAAGAGAAACAGCAGAACAGGACTTTTGCAACACTTGACAGTATGGAGATAAAGTGGAACCAGACATCCGACAGCACATATGTGAGAGAATATTACGCCTGTGAGATGTACAGGGATTTCGGGATACTGGCGCAAAGAACCAATCTTGCTTCAATTAATCTTGGGGATGTGCACGAAGGCATATTTAAAATCTATGAACCGGTTGACAAGAAATTCATAAAAAGATATGTAGCAAAAGAAGACTGCGGCGGAGATTTGTATAAATGCGGCTGGACAAGGAACGGAGCTACATTCCTTACCAATGTTTCCTACGGAATTGAAGATAAGGAGAACAGAAAGTTCTACAACTATGATTTAAAGACCAACAAAAAGACTTCAACACATGAATCTTTTTTAAAACTTATCAGATATCTTAACGGAAGCAATGTTGACAAAGAAGGGCTGTCAGAGTATATAGATATGGATTATTTTCTGAGATTTTCGGCTGTTTCGTACTTTGTGGGCAATCCTGACGATATGAGAAATAATTATAATAATTATTACATATATTTCCTCAAAAGCAGTAATAAAATGATAATTATTCCGTATGATAATGACAGATGTGTCGGCATTACGGCACAGTACAATCCTTCCGGTGATGCAATGACAGGTGTTAAGTGGGAAAGTGAAAGAGCTGTGGGCAACGGAGGCTTACCACAGGAGAATCCGCTTGTACGGTATACAATTACAAGAATAGGATTTTTTACGGAAGAATTTAAGGCAGAGCTTGATAAAGTTGCGGACAGCGAATGGCTCACATATGATAAATTCAGCAAAATATATGAGATAGCATTTAATAATTACAAAGATGATACAGTGCCGGGTAAGACTATGTATAATGTCTATAACTTTGATTACAAGTTTAATATTGATAAAAGCAGCGGGCTTGGAAGCAGTAACGGTAATGCTTCCTTTAAAGATTATATAGATGCAAAACTTAAATTTTATAATAACAACAGGTAAGGAGGCTTTTATATGAACAATAATTATGTAATAGCTATAACAAGAACGTGCGGAAGCGGTGCAACAAGCATAAGCAGAATTTTGGGAGAAAGACTGGGTATTAATGTATATGACAGAAATCTTTTAAGACTTGCATCCGATGACAGCGGAATTAATGAAGAATTATTTGCAAGAGCTGACGAGCATATGAAACAAAGTCTGCTTTACAGAATTTCCAAAAAAGTATATAACGGGGAAATAATCCCACCTGACAGCAATGATTTTACATCCAACGATAATCTTTTTAATTATCAGGCAAAAGTATTAAAAGAACTTGCGGCAAATGAATCTTTTATATGTATTGGAAGGGCAGCAGATTATATTTTAAAGGATAATCCTAATCTTATAACCATATTTATATGTGCACCTATGGATAAGTGTATAAAAAGAGAAATGGAACTTCTTTCATTTGACGCAAAAAAGGCTGAACAGCACATAATTACCACAGATAAATACAGAGCCGGTTTTTATAAATATCATACCGGAAGAGAATGGAAAAATCCTGAAAATTATGATTTGTGTCTTAATACAGGCAAATTTGATTATGAGACCTGCGTTGATATTATTGAAAATTATATAAAGACAAGATTGGCGGGAAATAACTAAGATGAAAAGACTGCTAGTATATCTTAAGGGATACATAAAGGAGTGCATCTTTGGACCACTTTTTAAGTTACTTGAGGCGACTTTTGAACTTATTGTACCCCTTGTTGTTGCTGCGATAATCGATACGGGAATCGGAACCGGCAATAAAGGTTATATAGTCTCAAGAGCAGGTATTTTAATAGGACTTGCAGTTGTAGGACTTGCCAGCTCCATAATCGCACAGTATTTTGCGGCAAAAGCTGCTACGGGATTTGCAACAGAATTAAGGCATTCACTATTTGAACATATCGGTACATTTTCTTTTACGGAAATTGATGATATCGGAACCGCCAGACTGATTACGAGAATGACAAGTGACGTTAATTCTGTCCAGAGCTGTGTCAATATGGTTCTTAGACTTTTTCTGCGTTCTCCTTTCATTGTTTTTGGCGCAATGATAATGGCATTTACAATAGATGTAAAGTGTGCACTTATATTCTGTGTGGCAATACCTGCTTTGTCGGTAGTTGTATTTTCAATAATGCTTATATCAATCCCTCTTTTTAAGAAGGTACAGGGCGGACTTGACAATATTCTTAAGATAACCAGGGAAAATCTTACAGGAACCAGAGTTGTAAGAGCCTTTAACAAAGAAGATGAAGAAATTAAAGAATTTAACGCGGGTAATGACACTCTTAATAAGAATCAGTTGTTTGCAGGTAAGATATCCGCACTTATGAATCCTCTGACATTTATAATTGTTAATTTTGCCATGATTATACTTATATACAGCGGTGCCCTTAAAGTAGATGCGGGAAGCCTTAAACCGGGACGGGTTATCGCTCTTGTAAATTATATGTCACAGATTCTTGTAGAGCTTATTAAGCTTGCTAATCTTATCATCCAGGTTACTAAAGCCCTTGCATCTGCAAACAGAATAGCTGAGATATTTGACATCCACAGTTCAATGGCTTTTCCTGAAAGCTCGGACAAGGAAGAAAATACGGAATATGCCGTTGAGTTCAATAATGTATCATTAACATACAATAAAGGCGGAGCACCTTCAATATCCGGTCTTAACATCAAGGTCAGAAAAGGCGAGACCATAGGAATTATTGGGGGAACGGGTTCGGGCAAAACAACACTTGTCCATATGATTCCAAGATTCTATGATGCGACAGAAGGCGAAGTTAAGATTAATGGTGTCAACGTTAAAAATTATTCCAAGGAAGATATCAGAAACAAAGTCGGCATAGTAATGCAGAAAGCCGTACTTTTTGACGGCACCATAAGAGACAATATGAAATGGGGCAAGGAAAACGCTACGGATTCAGAGATATTTGACGCACTTGAAGAAGCACAGGCACTTGGAAGCAGCTTAGGAGATGTGAGTGCTACAGTTGTGGCTGACAGTGCGGCATTATATTTAACAGCTGACAAGTCACAGGCAGCAGATTTTGCAGCCAACGGAACACAATTCAAGGCAGTCGGCAAAAAAGGAAGCATGATTGCGGTAGAGTATGGTGAGTCAAAGGCATATGTGTACGCTGACCAGGTAAGCATAGAATATGCGGCAGGAACCGGATATACCAACGAAGAGATAGAAAATATAAAGGCTGAGGAAGAGGAGCAGAGACGTCAGGCAGAAGAGGCTGAACGTGAAGCTGCAAGAAAAGCCGAAGAAGAAAGAACTGCCAGAATTGAAGCAGCTATGACAGATGTAGGTGTTTCATATAATCCGACAATGGAAGCAAGTGCAGAAGAAGTATGGCTTCTTGCATGTGTCATTGACTGGGAATCAGGCTGGGAACCATATGAAGGCAAACTTGCTGTAGCCAATGTTGTATTAAACAGAGTAAGAAACTCAAGATATGACAATACAATCACAGGTGTTATTTATGCAAGAAGCCAGTTTTCAGGTGTATCTGACGGATATGGCAATGCAAGTTCAACATTTCAGGCAAGACTCGATGCAGGTCCAAGAACACAGGAGTGTCTGGAAGCAGCAATGGAAGCATTGTCAGGTGTGAACAATATAGGCTCATATACATCATTCAGATCAGTTTCAATTGCAAACTATGATGCATATTCAAGCTTTACAATAATAGGAGGTCATGTTTTTTATTAAGATAATTAACGGCATCTTAATAAATATGGCTGATGTAAGATAAAAATTGAATTATTATATATATTTAATCCGGGACAGACTGAGTATTTGCTAGGCTGTCCCGGATTTTCTTTCTATATTGCACACAGACATGATTTATGATACACTATACCACAAATATGTATATTTGGAATGGAGATAAAGATAGCTATGGATTTGACAGGACGCGATTTTTTAACTTTAAAAGACTATACACCGGATGAGATTGAATTTCTTATTAATCTGGCAGGAGAACTTAAAGAAAAGAAAAAGAAGGGTGTAGTTGAGCAGCCGTTAATCGGCAAGAATGTTGCACTTATATTTGAAAAGACAAGTACAAGAACACGTTGTTCATTTGAAGTGGCAGCACATGACCTTGGAATGGGCACTACATATCTTGACCCT
>ERZ780000.544-NODE-544-length-12577-cov-5.355934_pt1 | contig 12577 bp, 9 predicted proteins | sample MGYA00511089_ERZ780000 | MGnify/ENA primary metagenome ERZ780000 (study PRJEB29588, sample SAMEA2146321) | human gut metagenome | biome: human gut; feature: human-associated habitat; material: faeces | place: Denmark | collected 2008/2010 ...
CGACGACGCGTGGTGGCAACTCGTCGTACCATCCGCCGTCGGGCTGCCCCATCTTGGCGCAGGAGGTGAGGATGGAGAGAATCACGAAGGCTCCCAGGGAGAACCCGAGTCCTCCCCTCTTCATCCATTCGTATAGGCTCCTTGCCTTATCGTACTTCCTCATGTTCTCCTTATATATAATATACATTATAGCTTACGTCGGCTTCCATACCTTGCTAACCCCTTTCACGCCCGAAGTTCTGCATCCCCGGGCTCTTTGCCGTTGAGCTCCAGCAGTTCGTCGATGTTCTTGCGGTTGTTGGAGAGTCGGGGCACCTTGTGCTGCCCACCCAGTTTTCCCTTGCGCTTGAGCCACTCGTTGAAGACACCCTTCCTTGCGACCACAATCTCCAGCTGCTGGAGCGTCACGTCGTGGAATCGCTTTGCCTCGTAGTCGCTGTTGATCTCCTGCAGCCGCTTGTCGAGGGCGGCGGCAAAGGCCGGGACGCTCTCGGGAGCCTTGGCAAACTCGATGAGCCATTGGTGGCGGCATTTGCCCTCGTCGTTCATGAAGACGGGGGCGGCCGTGTATTTGCTCACCACGGCCCCGGTCTCCTCGCAGGCGTAGGCCAGTCCCTTCTCGGCGTTGTCCATGATCAGTTCCTCGCCGAAGGCGTTGATGAAGTATTTCGTGCGCCCCGTGATGATAAACTTGTAGGGGTTGCGCGAAGTAAACTGTACCGTGTCGCCTATCTCGTAGCGCCACAGTCCGCAACTCGTGGAGATGAGCATCGCATAGTTGCGGCCCAGTTCCACGCCTTCGAGTGGCACGATGTTGGGACGTTCGCTGCCCAGCTCGTCCATGGGCAGAAATTCGTAGAAGACGCCATAGTCGAGCATCAGCAGCATCGAGGCGTCTGTCGGGTCGTCCTGTATGCCGAAGAATCCCTCGCTGGCGTTGTAGGTCTCCATGTAGTTCATCCCCGGTTTGGTGATGATGCGCTCGTATTGTGAACGATAGGGGGTGAAGGCTATGCCGCCATGGAAGAAGACTTCGAGGTTGGGCCACACCTCCTCCAGATGTTCCTTGCCGCTCAACTCCAGGACGCGCACGAGGACGCTCAGCATCCACGACGGCACACCCGAGATGTTGGTGACGTTCTTGTTCATTGTCTCGCGGGCGATGCGGTCGCGCTTCAGTTCAAAGTTGCTGATGAGCGCCGTCTCCTTCTTGGGCACGCGGATGAAGTTGACCAGCGGGTTGATGTTTTCGATGAGAATGGCGCTCAGGTCGCCGACCAGCGAGTTGGGCAGGTCGTAGTTGGGCGAATGGCTGCCGCCGAGTATCAGCGAGCGTCCTTCGAAGATGTGGCTTTCGGGATGGTTGCGCAGATAGAGGGCCACGACGTCGCCTCCGCCCTGATAGTGGAGGTTCTTCAGACCCTCCGGCGTCACGGGGATAAATTTGCTTTTGTCGTTGGTTGTCCCCGACGACTTAGCATACCATTTCACCTCGCCTGGCCACAGGATGTTCTTCTCGCCGTGGCGCATCCGGTCGATGTCGCCCTTCAGTTCCTCGTAGGTGTTGACGGGTATGAATTTGGCAAAGTCCTCATAACCCTTCATCATCGGGAAATAGTGTGACTGGCCGTACTCCGTCTCCTTGCCACGGCTGATGAGGTAGCGCAACACCTCGTTCTGAAGGGCCGCGCCACCTTGTTTATAATGTTCCAGCTCTTTCCAACGCGGTCGGAAGTATAGCTTGCTTATGATACTTGTCAGACTCATTGCCTAAGAGTACAATTTCTTTGAATGTGCAAATTTACCCTAAAAATAGCGGAAAGCCTTACATTTTACGTTTTTTAATATGAAGGCATGTTTTAGCGATGTGCTTCTAAGAGAATATGTGCCATTGTTAAATGTGGTTAATTGTATTGGGGGGGTAGATGGTGCTAATTGGAAATGTTGTAATTTTGCAGTCGCAAAAAAATGTTGAACTATTAGATTCTTGGAAAAGGGCGGTTGCCATAAGTTCTTGAGAGCAAGTCCTCGTGCAGCTCGTTGGCGCCGTCTTTGAGAAGCGATCGTGCTCTGGCGAAGAAAGAACAGGATAACTTTTTGCTTTAGCGGCTTTGGCTATCGCCTGCCCTGTTCGCCAGGTCTTTAGACCATACGGACAGAACACGTTTTCTTGGCCTGTCTATTCGTCCAGTTGCAGACTGATATAGTCCTCGTGGATGACCAGACATTTGATTGGTACATAGATAGAAAGATAGGGAGCAAGTGCAGGCAATGCTGTGCTTGCTCCCTATTCTTCGTCCTGGAACGAGGATGGCTATCAGGGCTTATTTCATAAAGACGAAATAGACCGCGGCTATCAGGCAGACGAAGGCTGCGAGATGGTTCCATTGCAAATGCTGGCCTTGGAAGAGCAGGTTGGCGATGACGGTAAAGACGACAAGCGACACCACCTCCTGGATCACTTTGAGCTGGATGAGCGAGAACGGGCCTCCGGTGCCTTCGAAGCCGATGCGGTTGGCGGGCACCTGACAGCAGTATTCAAAGAAAGCAATACCCCACGAGAAGGCGATCACGCCTATCAGGGGCCAGTACTTGCTCACCCCAGTCTCCTGAAGTCGTAGGTGACCATACCAGGCGAGCGTCATAAAAACATTGCTCAGAAGCAAGAGCAAGATCGTATAGATTCCCTTCATGATGATTTACGAAAGAGCTTGATGATTCAGTATTTTTTCCACCTCTGCAAGGTCGAAACCAATGGCTGCTGCGATTGCTTCCGCTGTCATACCATTGGCGTGCATGGTCTTGATAAGTTCAGCTTTGCCTTCAGCGCGTCCTTTTTCCATTCCTTCTGCCATTCCTTCAGCGCGTCCTTTTTTCTCTGCAGTTTCTGTGACGGCACACATGTCCCAAAAGTCTTTTTGGCTTTCCCGGTAGCTTCGCAGGTCGTTGCTGTTGAACTTAGCAATCTCCGCCTGCTCAAAGAAACGCTGAAAGATCGCGTCTTGTAGTGCGGCGGGTCGCTCCATGAGGGTGGCGAGGTTCTTGATCGCATAGAGCCACTTGTCGAAGTCGGTGACGAGCTCCTGCTCTGTCTTTCTGAATTTAGGCATTTCGAGGTAGATATAAGTGAGCTTGTCGTAAAACACCTCCTTCGTGTGGGTGTCCATGAGCTTCACCTCCCGACGCATGTAGTCCGCGTTTCCCTCGTCTATACAGAAGTTGAGTATGCCGATGGTATAGACCTTGTTGAGCTTGAAGTTCCATCGTCCTTGTGGCGCCTGCTCCTGAACGGGGAAGGTGCTGTAGAATATGCTTCTGTCCTTAAAGTATTCTTGTTCGGCCTTCTGCATCTCTATCAGGAATTTTTCTCCCTTTTCGTTCTCGCAGTACACGTCGAAGACGGCCTTCCTTTCTGCGGCGTTATGAACGAGGTGCTCCACGTTGAGGTAGTTGAGGGTTTTGATGACCTCGGTCCCGTCAAACAGCGAGTTGAGGAAGCTGATGAGCAGGTCTTTGTTGGCTTCTGTCCCGAATAGCTTTTTGAAAGCGAAGTCGGTATAGAAGTTGACGTATCGTTCTTGCAATGCTGAATGGCACATATCTGATTTGTCTAAACAGTTTCTTTTCTTTTTCAGTCTGCTAAGTTACGCTTTTTGTCGCATACAACCAAGCAAAAGGCGGCTTTCTTTTCCGTGAGCATTTATTTCCGCCTTCCCAAAATAATGAACTATCATCTTATGACTGAGGTTGTTGGCTCAGTATTTCTTCCACCTCTGCAAGGTCAAAACCGATGACTGCTGCGATTGCTTCCGCTGTCATACCATTGGCGTGCATGGCCTTGATAATTTCTGCTTTACCTGCAGCTTTGCCTTCAGCGCGTCCTTTTTCCATTCCTTCTGCCAGTCCTTCAGCGCGTCCTTTTTTCTCTGCAGTCTCTGTGACGGCACACATGTCCCAAAAATCCTTTTGGCTTTCCCGGTAGCTTCGCAGGTCGTTGCTATTGAATTTAGCAATCTCTGCCTGCTCAAAGAAACGCTGAAAGATCGCGTCTTGTAGGGCGGCGGGTCGCTCCATGAGGGTGGCGAGGTTCTTGATCGCATAGAGCCACTTGTCGAAGTCGGTGACGAGCTCCTGCTCTGTCTTTCTGAATTTAGGCATTTCGAGGTAGATATAAGTGAGCTTGTCGTAAAACACCTCCTTCGTGTGGGTGTCCATGAGCTTCACCTCCCGACGCATGTAGTCCGCGTTTCCCTCGTCTATACAGAAGTTGAGTATGCCGATGGTATAGACCTTGTTGAGCTTGAAGTTCCATCGTCCTTGTGGCGCCTGCTCCTGAACGGGGAAGGTGCTGTAGAATATGCTTCTGTCCTTAAAGTATTCTTGTTCGGCCTTCTGCATCTCTATCAGGAATTTTTCTCCCTTTTCGTTCTCGCAGTACACGTCGAAGACGGCCTTCCTTTCTGCGGCGTTATGAACGAGGTGCTCCACGTTGAGGTAGTTGAGGGTTTTGATGACCTCGGTCCCGTCAAACAGCGAGTTGAGGAAGCTGATGAGCAGGTCTTTGTTGGCTTCTGTCCCGAATAGCTTTTTGAAAGCGAAGTCGGTATAGAAGTTGACGTATCGTTCTTGCAATGCTGAATGGCACATATCTGATTTGTCTAAACAGTTTCTTTTCTTTTTCAGTCTGCTAAGTTACGCTTTTTGTCGCATACAACCAAGCAAAAGGCAGCTTTCTTTTCTGTGAGCGTTTATTTCTGCCTTGCCAAAGCAAAAAAGCGGCATGTTTTTGTCGTCGCTTGTGTCGCTGAGAAGCCAGCCGGGTCTGGCACGAGTCTCGTAAATAGGTGTAGATTAGAGGTATGGATCAAAAACCATTCTTAGGAGTCGCCCTATTCAGCAGTTAATGGGCAGAAATTTTGCCGTTGCCGTTGGAATTTTGTACTTTTGCACCCGTCATCATACGAACAAATAGATCATGGCTCAGGAACTCAAACAGACTACGACGCAGGCGGCGGTCCAGGTGCAAGGCCACAGGCTCACGCAGCAACAGATGTTGCAGGTGCGTTTGCTGGAGATGCCGTTGACGGAATTGGAGGAGAACGTCAGCGCGGAAATCTATGACAATCCTGCCCTTGAGGTGGGTCGCGAGCACGAGGAAGACGACTCTTCTGCCTCTACCGATTCTGCTGAATCCTTTGAAGAGCAGCAGGAGCGGGAGGAAAGACAGGACGCCCTTGACTCGGCCCTGGAGCGAATAGGAGGCGAGGACAATGACCTGCCCGTCTATGATCCCCGTTCGCAGCCTACCGATACGGCCGACTATGAAGGTATGGTCTATGGCGACCCTGTCTCTTTTGTGGACAAACTCATGGAGCAGATGGGTGAGCGCGAACTGACGAGTCGGCAGCAGGAGATATTGGAATATCTGATCGGCAGTTTGGATGATGACGGCCTGCTCCGTATCTCCCTCGACAGCATTGCCGACAAGTTGTCTATCTACCAAGGTCTGGACGTGGAGGAAAAAGAGGTGGAGCAGATGTTGCTGGTCTTGCAGGATTTCGATCCACCTGGTATTGGCGCGCGTAGCCTTCAGGAGTGCCTTTTGCTCCAAGTGCATCGCAAGCAACGTGCTCTCCGTCCCGTCAATACCGAGGAGAAAAAGGCCCTGGCACAGTTCTATAACCTCCTCTATACCATCATACAGGATGACTGGGACGCCTTCTCCAAGAAGCGGTGGGACAAGCTGCAGCAGCAGTTGAAGCTTTCTGCCCCCCAAATAGCGGCCCTTCAGCGAGAGGTGCGCAAGCTCAATCCGAAACCAGGATCTTCGATGGGAGAGACGATGGGGCGCAGCACCAATCAGGTGACTCCCGATTTCCTGGTCGATAGCAATGACGACGGCACGGTGACCTTCGCCCTCAACCACGGCAACCTCCCCGAGCTACGCGTCTCGGCCCAGTATGAGGAGATGGCCCGTGCTTATAAGGACAACAAGGCCTCGATGAACCGCAGGGAAAAGGAAGCCCTGCTCTATGCGCGCGAAAAAGTGGAACGCGCGCAAGGATATATCGAGGCTGTCAAGCAGCGTCGCCATACGCTTTTTGTGACCATGAAGGCAATCATTGCCATCCAGCACCGCTTCTTTGTCGATGGCGATGAGGCCGATTTGCGACCGATGACACTCAAGGATGTCGCCGACCGCACAGGGCTGGATATCTCCACCATCAGTCGTGTGAGCAACATCAAGTATGCCCAGACGCGTTGGGGCACGTTCCCATTGCGCTTCTTCTTTACCGAAGGCTACACGACCGATAGCGGAGAAGAACTCTCCACCCGCAACATCAAAATGGCGCTCAAGGCGCTCATAGATCAGGAGGACAAGCACACACCACTCTCCGATGACGCCTTGGCCATGGGAGCCAAAGGAATGCCGATAGCCCGCCGTACTGTCGCCAAGTATCGCGAACAACTCGGATTGCCTGTCGCAAGATTGAGAAAAGAATGAACGAGAAGAATATTTTGTTGGCCGCAAGGGTGGTGAGCTTGCTTTTCACCCCCTATTATCTGCCAGTTGTGGGGCTGATAGCGTTGTTCACGTTCAGCTATTTGTCGATGCTGCCGAGGGGGTATCAACTCACGATGCTCCTCATCGTCTATCTCAGTACCGTCCTCTTCCCCACCCTTCTGCTCCATGCCTATCGTCAGTATACGGGATGGTCGCCCATCCAGTTTGGCCATAAGGAGCGACGGGTCGTCCCCTATGTCATCTCGATCCTTTGCTATTTTCTCTGCTATTATCTGATGCTGGTCGCCCATGTGCCCCATGTCATCAATAGCATCGTCGTCGCTGCCCTTGCCATCCAGATCATCTGTGCACTCATCAATATCGGTTGGGGCGTCTCTTCCCATACGGCAGCCATTGGCGGCGTGACGGGAGGACTGCTCGCCTTTTCTCTTATCTTCAATTTCAATCCCGTCTGGTGGCTTTGCGTGATGATCCTTCTTGCGGGCATAGTGGCTACCAGCCGTATGATCCTGCGCCAGCATACCCTCGCGCAAGTCCTTGCTGGTTTCTTCTTGGGGCTCGTCACAGCCTTCTTCATCATCCTCCTTGTCTAATCCCTCTCTCCTCCTTGGTTTCCTGCCGAAAAGTGGCCGTTAGGCCCATATTCTCCCCTTTTTAGCCTCGAAAAACAGCTATCATGCAGTTTTTGAAGAAAAAGTAGCGGAAAAATTTGGTGGTTTCGCAGAAACATAGTACCTTTGCACTCGCAATTCAGAAATGAAGGCAAAGAATTGGTTCCGTAGCTCAACTGAATAGAGCATCTGACTACGGATCAGAAGGTTGTGGGTTTGAATCCCGCCGGAATCACAAGAGAACGTCAAAGGTTGAAAAACTTTTGACGTTTTTTTTATCTATGCTCATTACCTATGATCTGACTGGTAAGGCTTCCGAGAGGTAAAAGTAGGTCATATAGGGGCCTTTTGGGGGAAGTTAACTTCAATGCCCGATGAAGTTAACTTCGTAGGCCGATGAAGTTAACTTCGTAGGCTGATGAACATAACTTCATTGGCCGATGCACTTAACTTGCTTTTTAGGCGGTTTTTTAGGAAAACGTCTCAGTATGTGGTCTCGTGCCTATTTTATGGATAATCAATGAATAGATTTTACAATTACAGAGTTTCACAACTCGTTTCCACGACTTTCAGCCACCTAATGGATAGCGATATGGTCAATGCGCCTGCTGATGGCAGTAACGGGGCGTGTGAAGACCAGATAATGGCGTCCCGCCACTTGTAGAACTTCCCAATGGAAGTCGTCGAGGGCGTAACTATCTCCCTTGTAGGCAACGGGGCGCTGCCAGAAGTGGAGACAGGCCGGGTCTTCGGGCTTGAGGAGAAACTCCACGCCCTTCACCTTCTGCTTCTTGCCGATTCGTATCGCATACAGACGTTTGCCTTCATCGGTGGTAAACTTGTTGCTACTGAGGCTGTTGTTCTTCATCTTGAGGACTATATCCTCGGGTAGAAACCACAGACGCGACTTGTCGTAGAGACTGGCCGCACAGCGCATATTGCTGTCCTCTGCGTCAAACCCCATGTAGCAGCTGAAAAAGCCGTAGTCGGCAAAGGGCATGACATAGCGTTCGTAGGCGATACGCTCCAGGGTGTTGGCCGGTCTCACGTCGCGCGTCTGTATGATGCTTACGCCTGGCTGCTTCATCTGTGCCACGGCATAGCGATAGTTGTCCACCTGCTGGCAGCACATGGCCAGGGCTGGTGCATAGAGCGTCAGAGCGACAGCAGTCATCACGATCCCCAAGATCCGCATGGCCTTCATGCCTACGGTCTGCCACCAGAGTGCGAGGAGCGCGAGGAGCGTCATCATTTCCGCATGGAAAGCCACGCGGTCGAGGGTCACACCGCTGGCGAAGACGATGCCATAAGCTGCCGAAATCATCACTGCCACAGGTAGATAGCGCAGTACCAGCTTTTTAGAGATTCGCTTTTGCCTCCATAATATCAGTAGTGTAAGCATCAACGCCCATAGAATCCGCACGTTGGTTGCGATGGCGACGCATCCGTTGATAAGGCGGCTGGCGAACGTGGGCGCATCGCCAGCCCGACGCCAGATACCTGGCGAGGCAAAGTGCGGTACCTATGATGTAGGCGGCGATGGCAGGGGCGAGATGCTGCCTTTGCTTCCCCTGACCGTTGACGATCAGCCATGTGACAAGCCCCAATGAGACAGGGAGTGACAATGCCTCATGTGTCCATCCCGCCAACAGGGCAACAGGAAGAAGGACGATCGTGTTACCCAAGGTAGGGGCTTGCTGCAGTCGTTTTCTCAATGAGAGTAGAAAGAAGAGATGGAGGACGATCGGCCAAAGGTAGTTGAGCGTGCCCAGCTGCCATAGCAACGCCCCCTGGAAGCCCCGCAGCAGGACGAAGATAGTTCCGCCCAGCAGGGCGGCGCGGGCCACCCTGCCTTCCTTCGGCGGCGCAATGAGTCGTACGCCCCCGTCGATGAGGAGCATGAACAACAAGGCGTTGAGCACATTGAGGACTTGTCCCGGCACCAACGTAAGAAAGGTTTGCGCCAGCACATGAGCCGGCGCGCGTCCGTTGATCGTCAGATAATGCCAGTATTGCGACCGAAGCACGTCGCCCAAGTTTTGGATAGGCTCAGGGGGCATACCTCCTGATGCCGTAAACTGGAAGCGATACACCACGTCGTCGAGCAAGGTGGGTGTTGTGTTATGCTCCAGTAGTAGGTAGAGGAGGCCGACCACGACCAGTACGGCCGAGTATCCGCGTTGCCCAAGGTGCAAACGGCCTTGTTCCATCATATCTTCAATCTGTCTGTATTTCGCGATTACTCACCCTTGTCGCGGTCGTAGTGTACCATCGTCTCGGGCAGATAGAACGAAATCTCGACCAGTCCGCCTACCTCGCCGTCCTGCTTCCACGGAGTCTGATAGACGAGTTTTTTGCGTCCTTTCTTCGTGATGGTGTAACAATGAGTATTGCCCGTGGCGAGCATCTCGCCGATCAGGCCACGTGAGTGGTCGGAGTGGCAGGGCATAAGGCTCTTGCCCACCATCGTCTCGCCGTCTCGCTGAAATAGTCCGCGGGAGACCTTGTTCTGAAAGAGTACTTTCCCTTCTTTGTCACAGACGGTAATGGCGCAATCCACATCGTCAGTCCAAATAAAATCTTTGTCCATTTTTCTCTTTTGTTTATTGTAAATAGTGATAGACAACGTAAATAGCCACAGACCGCGCCATGAAGCCTCATCGGCCACGCGTCCTTCCTGCGCTATCCCCTTTTGCTTTCCTCCTGCGCCTTGACCATCACGGCGATGGTCTTCATGCGGACATAGGGAAAGCTGACGTAGATGAAGCCTTTAAACTGGTTGGACGCCCCCCATGAGTTTTTCATGATGAAATAGCGTCTTCCCTCGCCGTCGTGCGCCAGTCCCACGATACTCATGCAATGGTCGTCCGTGGTTTGGTGGTGTTCGAAGGCCGTCTGTCGTGCCTCCTGCGTCACCTCTTCGGTCTCGTCGGGCAGTTGGGCGAACCCTGCCTCCCAGTTGAAGCGCGGTTCGCTGATGTCGCCCTCCCAGCAGACGGGATGTCCTCTGCGCACGCTCTGCTCTATCCGCGCCATCAGGGTGTCGATGGGCACGTTGAGAAAGGTGCTATGGTAGCGGTTGTCGGGCACCTCCAAAGCGAAGCGTTGGTAGAACGGGTGGTGTGTGAAACTGGTCATGGCGACCCACTCCTTCTCCTTGCAGACGCTATGGGCAAACTCCAGCGGCGTGTAGCGCGTGCCGAACATGAATATCGACTGTGGCATGGGGCCCAGTCCGTCGTCGAGAATCTGGTCCACACCCTGTCGCAAGTCAGGGAGCGTTATCGTCCCGTCCACACACTTCTGGAGCTTGCGTGTGATGATGCCCATGTCCGCCTGGTCGCCCCGGTGGTACGCATCATAGTGTGCCAGGCCGTAGGTCTGGATCAGGTCGATGAGCATGGGAGCCATGCCCCGCGTCGAGAGGTGGTCGTCGGAATCCCCGTTGAAGGGAAATCCTTTCATGAACCGGTTCTCGGCCTGCTCCCGAAGATAGGCCCTTGCGACGTAATCGACGCTGAGGTTGACGCTGTCGCCCTGCACGAGATGTTCCGTCTCGATGGTGGCGAGCATCGCATACGCCCAGTACAAGGAGCTGCTGCCTTGGTTTTTCATAGGCGTGGTGGGCAGCATCACGTCGCGATAGAACACACGAGGCGCAGGGAGCGGCTTCCTCTTGGCAGGGAAGTTCCACAACACGGCCCCCGCCACCACCGCACAGCATAGTGCGGCGATGACGGCGATGCGTCTTTTTCGTCCCTTGAAAGCCATCGACTGTTATCGAAATTTATACTCCACGTTGTTGTTGATCAGGTCCTCCGTCTTCCACGGAGCCGGGTCGCCACCCAGGTACTTGTGAAACCATTCGAGGTGGGCGTTGTAATAGACCGGCATGGATCGCAGCGAACTGGGCCAGTGGCCGTCGTGGTCGAAGACAATCAGGCGACTCGGGATGTCCAGTGCCTGAAGCGTGGAGAAATAAGCGAGGCTCTGATTGTAGGAGACGCGGTAGTCGCGCTCGCCCGTGATGATCAGCGTCGGGGTCTTGAAGTTGTGCACATACTCCGAGGGCGAGAACTTCTTATACAATGGTGAGTTCCAGGGCTGTCCGTTCATCTCGAAGTTGGGGAACCACAGTTCCTCCGTCGTACCCCACATGGAGGGCAGGTCGTAGAGACCCATCATCGAGGCCAGGCACTTGAAGGGATGCTCATGGCCCTGCAGCCAGTTCATGAAATAGCCGCCATAGCTCCATCCCATGGCACCCATGCGGTCCTTATCGACATACGGGAGTTTGGCCAAGGCCTCCGTGACGGCCAGCACGTCCTCATAGGGCTTGCCGCCCCAGTCCTGGGAGATGGCACGCGTGAAGTCCTGTCCGTAGCCCGTCGATCCGTGCGGGTTGGGATAAGCCACGACGTATCCCGCTCCGGGATACACCTGCCAGTCTCCTCGGTAGGAGTCCATCCATTGCATCTGCGGACCACCATGGACGTTGATGACGAGCGGGTATTTCTTGTTGGGGTCGAAGTCGTGCGGCTTGACGATGAACACGTGGATGGAGTCGCCACCAGCTCCCATCACCCACATCTGCTCTGAGGGACGGATATCGACCTCCTCGGCAAACTTCTGGTTGTAGAAGGTGATCTGCTCTTCCCCACCCTTGCGCTCGTTTGCTTTGTAGAGGTCCACGGGCTTGCCCGTCGTGGTGTAGGCGTAGTAGATGTTGCCTTTGCTGTCGAAGTCGAAACCCTGGATGGCTCGCTGCGCGACGACTGGTTTCCACTTGCCCGTCTTGAGGTTGAGTTTGTAGAGCGGCTCATATCCACGCTCCTGTGTGAGGAAATAAATATCCTTGGAGTCGGCGCTCCATTTGAAGTCGTCCACCCAGTTGTCGAGCTGCTCTGTCAGGACCCGCTTCTCTCCTGTCGTCCGGTCGTAGAGGGCAAGGCGGAAGCGGTCGCTCTCATAGCTGGGCACGGTCTGGAAGCGGTAGGCGATGTAGCGTCCGTCGGGCGAATAGAGCGGCTGTCCGTCCCATGCCGGGTTCTCTTTGGTCAGACATTTTGCCTCTCCTCCCGTAACGGAGACCGTCCAGAGGTCGCAGTTGGTCGATGCCTCCTGGTGGCGGTCCCGATTCGAGGTGAAGCAGATCTCCTTGCTGTCGGGCGAGAAGGCGAAGAGTCCCGCGCCGCCGTTGGGCGAGAAGACGGGTGAATGCCACGTGCCAGGCGTCACGTCCGTGTAGGTTTTGTCTTGCAGGTCGCAGACGATGATGTGCTGGAAGCGTCCGTCCTGATATTCCGTCCAATGGCGGAAGAGCAGGCGGTCGGCGATATGGGCGTGAACGGGTCCCGCCTCTTTCCTGCGCTTGCGCTCCAGGTTGGCCTTGGCGTCCGCACCCAGGTCGGGAAAGACCGTAGCCGTGAAGGCCACATAG
>ERZ780000.560-NODE-560-length-12152-cov-4.871704_pt1 | contig 12152 bp, 9 predicted proteins | sample MGYA00511089_ERZ780000 | MGnify/ENA primary metagenome ERZ780000 (study PRJEB29588, sample SAMEA2146321) | human gut metagenome | biome: human gut; feature: human-associated habitat; material: faeces | place: Denmark | collected 2008/2010 ...
TGCTGTCTTGCCAAGGAACGGTGCGACCAGCTTGATGCAATCGGTTTTGAGTGGAATCAGCTCGACTCCAAATGGATGAGGGAATACCATGCATTGAAAGTCTTCTTTGATACCTGCGGACGCTGGCCCAAACGTGAAGACGGCCCGCTTGCGACCTGGTGTTATACCCAGCGGGAAAGACGGAAGGATGGACGTTTGAGCAAAGAGCGCATCCGGGCTTTGAATGAGATCGGCTTTGTCTGGAATCAGAACCTCCAAGGGGAATGGATGAAGAACTACGAGGAGCTGAAGTCTTTTGTCAGAAAATATCGGCGTTTCCCTAAATCGACGGAAGGGAATTTGGGCGGATGGTGCCATACACAACGGAAAATGCGTAAACAGGGAAAGTTACCCAATGACCGCCGGCTCCTGTTGGATAAAATAGGATTTGTCTGGTCGGCGGAACAGGTCTGGCAAGGCAACTTCGAACAATTGTGCCTGTTCCATAACCTGCAAGGACGATGGCCGGGATGCCGTGAAGGAGCATTGGGACGCTGGTGTACCATTCAAAGACGGGATTACCGCAAGGGGAACATGTCAGACGAGCGAAAAGCACAATTGGAAAGAATCGGTTTCCCTCTTGCCTGATATGGAATATATTCGATTCTATCCGTTATGAAAGTTGTCTATTCAATTATAATCAACATTGGAACAGTGTCTGTCATTACCCGGATTTGGAACTGCCAGCATACGGGTGGAACCAACTGATAAAACCGGAATAAGACCAATCTCATAAAGTAAATCGTTATTGATTCATCCCAATATGGAAGCCCTTGTCTGAAGCCGGTTATCGGAGAAGACAGGGGCTTCTTCTATATTTTATAAATGAATTATAGATAACTATTACACTGGCTTAACGAATCCGTTACAAATCCTTGGTGGTTTAAAGTGAGTGTTTACGTAAAATGAAAATATTTATGGTAGCAAGGAAAGTTTCATTACAGCATAAGGTTCTTTTAGGGTATATGATATTGATCATGGCTGTTTGCGGCATGGTTTCCATCTTGTTATACGAACGGAGCCGCATGCGTGAGATAAAAACGGAAACATCGGAGATACGCAGGATACGCCATGACATCAGTACGGCGCATCGCTATATCACGGAGCTTGCCACCTATGGAGAGTCCGTCATTGTCTGGGAGGATACCGATTTTCGTGAGTATCGCAGAAAACGCTTGCAAACGGACAGCTTGTTACAAATATTGAAAGTGAGTTGTGGCACGTTCGTCCTGCCAAAGCAGATAGACTCCCTATGTCATTTATTGGAAGCTAAGGAGATACATCTGCTCCGCATTATGGAGACCATTACCAGACAGGGGGAAGCGGACAGCCTGCTCGCAAATCGTCTGCCTATTGTTATCAGGGAAGCGGTTCGTACCCGGACAGTCACCCAAAAGAAAAAAGGGATTGCCGGTTGGTTCGGAGGGAAAAGGAGCGTACAGGTCTTCGAGCCATCGAAAGGACTGCAAGATTTGAATGAGAAGCTGATCGCCATGCAAGAGGAACGTGAACGCCGGATAGACATGTATACCGACAGTCTGCGCATACAGAATAAGGCCTTGAACCGGAAGTTGCAAATACTCATCACCCATCTTGACGGGCAAGCGCAGGCGGCGTTCATCAGTCGTGAGGAAAAAATCACGGAAGCCGGAGATTTTTCTTTCAAACTGTTTGTCTTGGTAATCGTCTCTGCTTCCTCCTTGCTATTCATCTCGTTCCTGATCATACGGCATGACATCAGGAAAGAAAGGGAAGGGCGGGCACAGCTCCAAAGGATAAACCGTGAGAACGAGGAACTGCTCGGTATGCGTAAACAGATCATCCTGACCATCTCGCACGATATACGAGGACCATTGGGTAATATCAACAACTGCGTGGAACTGGCCTCGGAAACCCGTGAAAAGAAAAAACGGGAAGGCTATCTGGAGAACATCCGCCATTCCTGCCGCCATATACTGAATCTGGTGAACAACCTGATGGATGTTTATAAGATCAATGAGACCAAGGATACCCGTAACGAGGTTCCTTTCCGTCTAAACAACTTGCTTGACAACATATCGAAGGAATATGCCCGCAAAGCGGGTGGCCGGGCCTTGCTGTTCGAGCACCGGCATAAGAATGTCGGTGATATTACAGTGAGAGGAGACGCAGACAAATTGGAACAAATATTGGACAATCTGCTGACAAACGCCATCAAGTTCACCCTGTCGGGTACGATCCGTTTCCATACCGAGTACATGGCGGGAAGATTATATGTGGAGGTCGGTGATACCGGTATCGGTATGGACGAGGAGACATTGGAACGTGTCTTCCGTCCGTTCGAGCGTGCGGCGCAGGAGATAAACTCGGAAGGTTTCGGTCTTGGGCTTTTTATCACGAAAGCTCTTGTAAAGGTACTGGACGGAAGCATTGAAGTAGAGAGCCGACCAGGTAAAGGTACAACATTCCGCCTGTCGTTTCCCCTTTCGGAAACGACAGGAGAACCGGAAACAGAGGAGCTTCCGGTACAATCTGCGACAATACTTCCCAAACATGTACTGGTAGTGGATGATGACAGCATCCTTCTGAAAATAACGGAAGACATGCTCGGGCGCAACGGGGTGGAATGCACGACCTGTCAAAATGCAAAAGAAGCCATTCTAGCACTCGACCGCTTGGATTATGATTTGGTATTGACAGATATACAGATGCCCGTGACCGATGGTTTCGGCTTGTTGAGATTACTGCGTAACTCGGATATCGGAAATTCCCGTACCGTTCCGGTCGCTGTCATGACGGCACGGGGGGACGGGGACTCGGGCGTGTATATGAAGTCCGGTTTTTGCGGTTGCATACATAAGCCTTTCTCTTCAAAAGGACTGCTGGCCTTTATCTCCTCCGTTACGGAGGGCAGAAGTGCAGGCATGTCTCCGTTCGACTATTCCCGCCTGATGGAAAGTACGGACGACCGTCGTCATATGTTCGGTCTTGTCGCAAAAGAGTCAGAAAAGGATCTTGCCGAACTGGAGGAGGCTTTAAGAGAAAACGATCGGGAAGCCATGCGGAGGATCGTACATCGGATGGCTCCGGTCTGGGAGTTGTTAGGGGCCAACGATGTACTGTTCGCTCCTGCAGGACAAGACCTGGAGCGACGAGACGGTCAGAGAGTACACGATGAGAATTATGAAACAGATACGGTTACTGATAGACGAAGTAAATAATGAATTAAGAAAGAAAAATGACGGGGATGAAAAAGACTTTATTGATCGTGGAGGACAACCTGATTCTTTGCGATATTCTTGAGAGATGGCTACAGAAAGCCGGTTACAGGGTATTGACGGCCATAGATGAGCCTTCGGCACGCCGGAAAATCAAGGGGAATAACGTGGCGCTGGTACTGACGGATGTCCGCCTTCCCGAAGGGGATGGCATCAGTTTACTGGAATGGAGCATCTCCCAAGGGTTACATATCCCTTTTGTGGTGATGACCGAACATGCCTCCATTGCAGATGCGGTGCGTGCCGTCAAATTGGGCGCAAAGGACTACTTGCCCAAGCCTGTCCACGAGGAGTTACTGATGGAACTGTTACGGGGATTGATCGGTCTGCCAGTTTCCGTTCCCCCGAAGAAATCATTAATGAAAAGGCTTAGCGGGGCGGTCCGGGAGACCGAGCGGATAGCTTGTCGTGTGGCTCCTTTGAATTGTTCCGTCATGATCCTTGGACCGAACGGTAGCGGAAAAGAATCTGTCGCACAGCTGATCCAACAGCATAGCGGGCGTAAGGACAAGCCTTTTGTGGCGGTGAACTGTGGTTGTATCCGGGGGGAACTTGCCGCATCTGAGTTCTTCGGTCACGTGCAGGGGGCATTTACCGATGCGAAAAAGGATACTGCCGGCTATTTTGAGACGGCCAAGGGCGGTACGCTCTTCCTTGACGAGATCGGAAACATGCCTCCCGAAATGCAGACACTGCTGCTCAGGGTATTACAGGAAAGAGTGTATTGTCCAGTGGGCAGCCGCAAAGAACTTGAAGCCGATGTACGGATATTGTCGGCCACCAACGAGGATATGGAGCGTGCCATACGGGAGGGACGTTTCCGGGAGGATCTGTACTACCGTCTCGCCGAGTTTGAGATACGCCAGCCCTCTCTCTCCGAATGCCCGGAAGATATATTGCCACTGGCTGACTTCTTTCGTGAGCAACATTCAGAAGAGATACGTGTGGAGACCTCCGGTTTTACCGAACAAGCCAAAATCTCCATGCTTTCCCACTCATGGCCGGGCAATGTGCGTGAACTTGACAACCGGATAAGACGTGCTGTCCTGTTGGCGGTATCTCCATTGTTAACCCATAAAGATCTGAATCTTAATGCGACCATCTGTAGGACAGGCGAAAAATGTAAAAAAGGCTTGATGGAAGAAGCAGAAGAGAAAGAACTAATAAGGAAGATTCTGGAAGAATGTGGAGGTAAGATCAGTCGTGTGGCGAGAATGTTGGGGATGAGCCGTCCGACGCTATACAAGAAAATGGAAAGGTATGGGTTGAGATAGCATCTTCATCCGTTTCGTTTATACATAAGCCGGCAGATTCCGTTGGAGAAAGTTTTGCAGCCAAGAAGTTTCCAGCGGGCAGACCGGAATTCTCCCGTCAAGGGGATTCCACCACCATAAGAAAGAGGCAGCAGAAAAAGTACTGTCTCATCCACCAGATTATACCGAAAAAGTCCATCGGCATATTCCGCACTTCCTCCATCTCCCACTCCTGCCAGATAAATACAATCCTTGTCATGCTTTTCCTTTACATTCAGCAAGTCCATCAAACCGTAATGGGGGTAGATGTGGAATGTGGCCTGTCGCTGCCAGCGTGGGAAACCATACCGTTTGTTTTCCCTCACCCATCGCATAAGCATCTCGTCTTCATGCGGAAGGAACCCGTCCAAAGTGAGTGCCATGATAACTTGAATTTTTGCCATACCTCTTGTTAAAAAAGCATGAAACCCATGCTTATTTCGAACAGAGGCTCTGACAAAGCCCAACACAGAAACCCGCATGGGCTCATGCTATAAGGTATAGCATAAGCCTCACGCAATAGCCTCTGTGTTTTTGAATTTGTCAGATTCCTGTTCGAGACGTCTTGCGACTTATGTATAATAATGGCGGTCCCAATTGTCGAGACCGGCCTTATTTCTCTATTTCAAGTTTCAAATATACGGCATCTTTTTCAATAATCCGATCAGTCGGGGTATAATTTCTTCAATTACCCCTCCACTTGTCATGATTTGTCGGGGTCCTTTCCTTTTTCATCTTCCAGACCTAGTCGTTTACGGAGTTCAGGGTCATTTTTGATACGCCGCATCTCCTCATTGATAATAGCCTGCGCATCCGCCTTGATCTGGTCGTAATTGCGTTGTATCTGTTGCATCATGATGTCGTTACCGTTCCTGTCCTTGAAGTCGTTGATGACCGGGATTTTCTGATAAGCCTTTTCTTCTGCGCTGATCTTGGTATGGTCCACGACAATTTCGGCATGAAATATTTTTTGCTCTATCCTCTCATCAAAATTATCCGCCACAGCCCCGACAAACGTGCCTTGTGAGAGGTTGGCGATCTTTGATGCGGGAATGAGCGAGTCTAGCTGTGTGTTGATGGAGGTGGATACGTCCTGACGGTTGATGGATACGGACTGACGTTGCTGAAGCACCTTGCCGAAGCGCTCTGAAAGCGTTTTTGCGGTTTCACCGACCACCTGTCCGCTGAAAATATTCCCCACCGTGTTCTGGATGACCTTGGATTCTTTTTCTCCGTAGTCACGTGTCAATTGACTGAAATCCTGAAAACCCAGAAGCACACCCACCTTGTTGCTTCTCGCCGTCGCGATCAGGTTGTCAAGCCCACGGAAATAGATGGTGGGAAGCTCGTCAATGATAACGGCGCATTTAAGCTGTTTTTTCTTGTTGATAAGCTTGACGATACGGGAATTATATAATCCGAGCGCTGCCGAATAAATGTTCTGCCTGTCCGGATTGTTGCCCACGCAGAGCAGTTTGGGCTCTTTCGGATTGTTGATATCCAATGAAAAATCATTACCGGTCATCACCCAGTAGAGTTGTGGGGAGATCATGCGCGTAAGGGGTATTTTAGCCGAGGCTATCTGGCCTTGGAGCTGGTCCTGGGCATTTCCCTTCCATGCGTCCATGAAGGGAGAAAGATAGTTTTCCAGCTCCGGATAAGAGGTCAGAATGGTGAACAGGTCTGAGTAGGGTTTGTTGAGCAGTTCTACCGCATGGGGAAACGTACAGTAAATACCGTTTTTGTAAATCTTTAAATACCAGATTATTGCCGCAAGCAGAATGATAGGAGACTCCACGAAGAAGTCCCCCTGCTTTTCGATCCAGGTGCGATTGAGGTTGAGCATTATCGTATAGCTTGCCTCGTACGCATCGGAAATGTCCGTCATGAATTCCGGATTAATGGGATTGCACCGGTGAGACCTGCGCGGATCGTCGAAATTGATGACATAGAACCGGGGCTTTACCTCGTACTTGTCCATATTCTTCAACAAAGAATTATAGGCGATGGTGGACAGGTCATCAAACTTGTAATCATAGATGTAAATCGCAAAGCCTTTGGCTATAAGCTGGCGTATGTAACTGTTGACTATCGCATAGGATTTGCCGCTGCCCGGTGTCCCGATAACCATGCAGGCACGGAAAATATTGACAATATTGACAAATCCGTTATTCCAGCGTTTTTTATAATAGAATCTCGTCGGGAGGTTTACCGAATATTCATTCTCCATCAGTCGGGTTTCCTGCATGAAACTCTCATTTTCCATATTGAACACATCTTCCATGAGGTTGTGCCTGTAAAGGCGGCTCATCCATAATCCCGACATCAACAGGGCGAGATAGCCTGCCGTAAGAGTAAAAATATAGAATGCGGTATTTGCCATGTGTGGCAATGGCAGTTTAAGAAGCCACCAGTTCAGAAAAAACAATGCGCATCCTGCCACCAACACCGCATAAATTTTAGGCCAGGTTATTTTTTCACCTTTGACCCCATGCGTACCCAGGCAGGAAACGGCCAACAGAAGCACTGCCAACAGTTTGCTCCAGAGAATACAGTTGAAAATTCCGGTCGTGTTGTTGAAGTTTACCAGAATCCGGTCTATCACCTCAAGGTTCAGGTGCCATGCGGTGATACTCGGATAGCAGTACACATAGACGTGTACCACCAAAAGAAAAATACTCACGGCCCTGCCGAATTCCATTATCTTAGCGAGAGCCCTCAAATCATCTTCCTGCTGCATAAGAATTGTATATAAATGGGTTGATACTTGTTTTGTCTAAATGCCACGCTTGCGTCCGGTCTTCTTTTTTTTCTTCATGCGGCGTGCAAAGGCTTCCTCCTCGTAATCCCGCGGATTGGTTTCCAAGGAAAAAATGCCTGCCGCCAGTTCGAGCGTGCTAGAGGATTCGTGACGGTGATGCTGCCAAAGTTCTGTAGCGGAATGTCCGCCCCGTTCCTTTTCGGGTATGTTTTCCAACCATTTGAAATAGTCGTTGAACACATTGGCAGAAAACACCTTGCCCATGCGTGAGCCGTTGAACACCTCCCGATGGTTGTGATCAATAAAGGTGACACCATAGATACGTCCCCGCTCATTCTTGCGGAAAACCACATCAATACGCCTTTGCCCGAGCAGTTCCACAAACCGTTTCTGTGAATCCGCCTGCCGCAAGGCACGAACGATGTCCGCCTGTATGGAGGGGGCCCATTTCCCATCTTTGAGAGCTTTCAGATTTATCAGCATCCGCTTTTCCAACTGTTCATTTCCGAAGCGTTTCCCAAATCGGGAACTTTTGAACGGTGGGCTGACAACCTTGCCGGTATCATCCGTGACCGAATATACAATACTGGTATATGGGGTACCGTTGTATTCTCCCCTGACCTGTTTCGCCTCGATGTTGAGCGTGGAAAGCAGCGCATTGTATTCCCCGAAGGTTTGGAAACGGTAGCTTTCCAATACGGCTTTAAGGGTATTACCTACCTGATGGCGGACATCTCCCAAGGAAGCGTCCACCTTTCTTAGTTCCGCTTTTGGATTCCGCTTTTCCGCATCCGCTCCGTTTCGCAGACCGAAATCCACTTCCAGCTCCCGACAGGCGGTCATGGAACGCCGATGCTCGTAGGCATCGCTGATCTTTTTCCCCTGTTCATCCACACAGACACTGACAATATGGATATGGGTATTGTGTGTATCGGCATGTTTGTAGGTGATGTAAGGCTGATTCCCATACCCCATCTTCTGCATATAACGTTCCGCCAGTTCTGCCAGCCGCCCGTCGGTCAGCCGGTCTTCCGGTGCTGGGGAAAGGGAAATGTGCAGGACGGGCTTCTCCGTATTGCGGTTTGCCAGCAGGTAATTCTCAAAAGAGAGCAATGCCAAGCGCATGTCCTCGCTTGGCAATCCGAGCCGGTCGGAAATCATACGGTTACCGGAAAGAATCTCAGCCGTTCCGGCTGCTACCTTCTCGTAGTTATAAGCAAGCGCTCCGTAAAGACTCATGCCATGGCTTATTTTTGCAACCATTTCCGCTCGTATTCCTGGGTTAGCGCCATGACCTTTTTGCAGATGAGCATCAGCTCAAGACTCAATCTTTCCAACTTATAGAGCAATGCCATCGCCCGTTTCTCCCCGAAATTGTTCTTCAAGGCACGGACGACCTGGTTGTAGTTGTTGCCGACAGCCTGGAACTGTTTGTGGAATTCTGTCAGCCTGATGTAATAGTCCATCGTCGCCTTGTCTATTTTCACGACCTTTATCTGTCCCGAGAAGATGGATTTCTTGATGAACAGCGTGAGGTTGCCGGCTCCTGAATCCGCCAGCAACTTTTCAAATCTTGTGTTCTCCTCGGCGTTCAGGCGGAAACTGTACTTGTGGTCCGCCGGATCATTTTTAGGCTTTCTGCCCGTCCTTGTCCCTGTTGTTTTCTCCATACACATGAGATTTTTGGTTTGTACTTTTTTCTCTTCCAGAATCCGCGACTTTGGAGCGGATTCCCCCGCCCCTCTGGGCGGGCAAGTTGGTTCTTGTCGGACAAAAGACTTTTTGTCGGACAAGGACACAACTTGCTCTGTTCGCTTGAACAGAGAATCCTCCTTCGTCGGATTGCTGCGCGACGTTCACGGAACGCTGTGGTCCGACGAAGTCAGTTCTTTTCCATCGTCTGATTCCGATTTTGCAAAATTAGACAGTGATAACCGATTGGTAAACAGCGTTTGATATGACATTTGATGACATCTGACGACATTTGATGTCAGGTAGGGGAAATGTTGGTGGAAGTTTCAAAAATAGCCGCTACTTTTGGCACAGTGCATGAGGGCATACATTGAAACATTGTCCTGTAAGGGGTATTGCTTGCCTGCCAAAGGTGGTGCATGGTGTGAATGCGGCATCATCCATATATGTGCAATGCCATATATGCTGCACGACAATCCTGCATGACGGAATACATTGCATCCGTGCAATGCAGTATGGGATACATTGAACCCCATATTGCATGAATGCAATGCACCTTATATGGCAATGCCCATCGGCAACCGGTATTACACTGGTGCAATATGGTATGCAATGTATTCATGCAAACCGGCAAACAATGCGTCATTGCCATATACCAACGGATGCATTGCCGTGTGATGAAACAAAAAAATCCGGACAGATATGAAACAAATTATACACTCTAAATTCAAGCCTATGAAGAGAGATCCTTTATTTGTCGCTTTGAGCAACCAGAAAGGCGGTGTGGGAAAATCCACGTTCACCGTATTGCTCGCCAGTTATTTCCATTACCTGAACGGATATAACGTACTTGTGGTGGATTGTGATTATCCACAGCACAGCATCAGTGCCATGCGGGACTGGGAAGTGGGGAACATTGAAAAGAACGTGCATCTGCAAAACCTGCTGGTGGAACAGTTCGGAACAAGCGGCAGGAAAGCCTACAGCATCCTGAACTCCACCCCGGCGGAAGCCAGGGAGACGGCCGGCCGCTTTCTCGAAAAGTCGGAGCTGGACTATGACCTTGTCCTTTTTGACCTCCCCGGAACCGTGAATGTGCCCGGTGTCTTCCAATCCGTGATCAATATGGACTATGTATTCACTCCGATTACACAGGAAAGGATGGTAATGCGGAGCAGCATGTCTTTTGTCCTTGCCATCAGGGAATACATGCACCGGCATGCGGACGTACCCTTGCGTGGCATCCATATGTTCTGGAATCGGATGGACAAACGGGTGTCCAAAGGCCTGTATAACGGCTATACTGAAATTTTCCGCTCTCTGAAACTACCGGTGCTGGAGACCGTCATTCCCAGTGCGGAACGCTACAACAAAGATTCCGGGATGAAGGGGCCTCTGTTCCGCAGCACCTTGTTCCCTCCATCTTCCTCCGCACTGAAAGGCAGCAACCTGGACTTGCTAGTATCGGAGATGGAAACCATACTGAAACTTAAATAGATAATATTATGACTACCAAGAGAAGAATGGATTACCGGGTGGACGAGGATGCCTTGAAGCGCATGATGGCAGGGGATGTCACGGCATTGGAGGAAACAGTTCCACCGGCTGAGGCTCTGGGAAAAGAGGCCGTCCCTTTCCGGGAGACGCAAGATAAAAAGGCTTCTGCCAGTCCTTCTAAAAAGCAAACGAGGAAATTTCCGGATGAAGTAACCGGTACCAATGAATACCGGCTACGTTTTCTGGAAGCAAAGCTGGCGGGTACAAGAAGGCAGACCTATGTTAACGATACATTATACAGGACTGTTGCCAAAGTATTGCCGGTCATTGCTCCGGATATGTCCGTCCCGATGTTTTTAAACAGTGTCCTGTCAGACCATCTGGAAAGGTATCAGGACATCATCAACGAGATATATAACCAGGAAGCTACACAAAAACCGATAGAATGGAAGAAATAGTTTATTTATCGATACGGCTCGGCTGTACCGCTTATCTATTATATAAGGTATGGGAGCAGAAGAAGAGAATAGGTAAGATATGTGACCTGCTTTATACTCCCCGTAAGAAACCGGAAATGGAGAAGGACCACCACCGGAATCCGGAAAATGCGGCAGATGTGATGGGTGCCACTCGTTTTGTCTATCTGGATGAGAATGCCGGAAAGACCGTTGCCCCTTACATGAGCCAGCAATTGGAAATGGGAAGCGACCTTATCGGCAAGGATGAGGATATTCCGGAAGATGAAGTGGAATGCAAACTGCCTTTGGAGGAGATGAGAATGCTGAAAGACGAACAGGAAAAACTGGACAGCCGTTCTCCCGAGACGGAAGCCATTGTTCCGGCAGTTACTCCTGCCGACTTGCTCAATGTAGGTGACGTGCTGTTCAATTTGGATGGTGCCGGTTCAGATGAAAACAAATCATACCGGGCCGCCATGACACTGCGTGCCATCCGGGAAACGGACATGTTCGAGTTGTTCTCCTCCCAGATGGAGAACAAGAAACTGATAGAGGAGCTGATGGAAAGGTATGTGGATGAGGAAGGGAATGCTCTGCCTTTAAAAAAAGAGAGGAACGTTTCCAAACCTGTCGCAGACTGGAGGAAGCTGGTCTGAAAAGGCAATGTCTGTCATGCCCGGAAAATCCTGTACGCGTTGAAGTGTACGGGATTTTTTTATCATGTGCAACAGGGGTATCCTGAATTTGACCGGCTTTGCCGCCCATATCCTTCTCCATTCACTTTACATAAAGCCGTACGATGGATGACATTTGATGACATCTGGTGACATATGATGACACCTCTGAATCACAGCGTATTATTCCCTTTTATCTTCGCCGTCGAATTCAAATTTATGTCTTACCCAAACGATTCGACAATGAAGAAAAGAATCCTTTTTTCAGTGATGTGCGCGGCGATTGCCGCCGGTGCTTTCGCGCAGGGCCAAGGCCAGGGCCTTGCCGGTATCAACGAGGCGACCAGCCTCATGACCTCGTATTTCGATCCCGCCACCAAACTGTGCTATGCCATCGGTGCGGTGCTCGGCCTGGTGGGCGGCATCAAGTGGAAAAGCCACTCAACTTTGACCCTTTTGGCCACGCAAGATTTGCCCACCTT
>ERZ780000.561-NODE-561-length-12143-cov-3.788633_pt1 | contig 12143 bp, 10 predicted proteins | sample MGYA00511089_ERZ780000 | MGnify/ENA primary metagenome ERZ780000 (study PRJEB29588, sample SAMEA2146321) | human gut metagenome | biome: human gut; feature: human-associated habitat; material: faeces | place: Denmark | collected 2008/2010 ...
TTGTTGTAGATGGGCAGGATGATGATATATTTGTCAAAGCAAGTGATACTAAGGATGCTTTTTATCACGACAAAGTTAAAGTTGTAATTACAGCACAGAAGAATGGTGATAGAAGACGTGAAGGTAAGATAATAGAGATATTAGACCACGAAGTTAAGACTTTGGTTGGAACATATCAGAAGAATAAGAATTTTGGATTTGTTGTGCCTGATAACCAGAAGATTGGCTGTGATATATTTTTTTTTAAACAAAAATAGAAAAAATAACCCGCGAACCGCCGAATCCCGGATTAACGGACATAATAAGTACAAAATCTAAAAGAGGCAATACAAGTTCCAAAGCAGACAGTGATGTGCCAGGATTAAGCGCAATACCCGCTTTAATTCCACGAGACTTTATATCGTGAATAGTACGATCCACATGAATCACCGCCTCCTGATGAAAGGAAATCATATCAACACCAATTTTTCCCAGTGAATCAAAATAATATTCAGGATGATATGTCATTAAATGAACATCAAATGGCAGCAACGTGACTTTTCTAAGTGACTGAATGACCGGTGGACCAAAAGAAATATTGGGTACAAAGGTACCGTCCATGACATCAAGATGAACTAAATCAGCACCACCCGTTTCAATATCTTTCAACTCACATTCTAAATTGGAAAAATCTGCGGCGAGGACCGAGGGAGCAATCTTCATAATTTTTTCTCCTGGCAAAATCAAATCAATACTTTTTGGAATACTTCAATTTCTGAAATATTTGTAAATAGGACTCATATCTTCTTTTTTGAACAACCCCGTCTTCTATAGCCTTCCGGATAGCACACTTCGGCTCGGAAATGTGCCGGCAATTATTAAAATAACATTTCCCTAAGTAAGGACGAAAGTCTTTAAATAAAAAACCTAATTCATCAATATCCAGTAAATCTATATCTAGAAGCGTATACCCTGGGGTGTCCATAAGAAATACTCCCGTCTTAAATGGCACTAATTCTGCATGCCGGGTTGTTGCCCGCCCCTTTCCTGTATAAGCGCTGACCGCACCGGAGGTAAAGTATGACTGCCCTAAAAAATAATTTAGAATACTGGACTTTCCAACTCCAGACGGTCCGGAAAATACGATGATACGACCTCGCAAAAGTTTTTTTAAATCGTCAAGGCCATCTTGAGTATATGTAGATGTATAAACACAGGGATATCCCGCTTTTTCATATTCTTCACATACTCTTTTGGCAGAAACTTCATCCAAATCGCACTTATTGATGCAAATCACAGGAGACATATTCGCATTTTCCGCAAGTAATATCATTTTATCAAGAAGACCGCGATTAAGATCCGGTGTACAAATGGATGACACCAGTACGAGTTCATCTACATTTGAAACCGGCGGCCGATATAACTGATTCTTTCGTTTATAAACTTTTGTAATGACTCCCTCGAACCCTTTATTGGCTTCATATTCTACATGATCGCCCACTAATACATCGGTCTTTTTCTTCAATGCTCCGCGTGAACGGCAGCGAGTCAGTACCTGATTATTTCCCAATATGGTAAAATATCCGTTTTGATCTTTCAGGACAGTCCCTTCCATAAATTTATAGCTCCCGATCTTGGACTATATTTCCATCAATAAGTACCTGAACCTTAACATTCCCTATCCCTGATACAGATTGATTAACTGTACTTCCCGGTTTAACCTGCTGATCATAGGAGACTGATTTACCATTATCATCAATTATATAGATAACCACATGGCGTGAATTGCCGTTTTTAGGAATAGTAATATTAACGCTCCCTGTTTTTTTCTGCGTTTTTTCTTTTTTCCCGATAGTAAGATTTACGGAAGATTCATTCGTAGATACGCCACCGGTGGGATTTTGCGCCAAAACAACAGCAGAATCATCTGCAGCAACCCCGTCAGAAGATGAAATAGTTCCTAATGTAAGATGTACGGAATCCAATGCATTTTTTGCATCTGCCAATGTCATACCTACCAAATTAGGAACATTTACCGGTTGGCGCAAGTTAATAACAATATTGACAAGTGTTCCTTTTGCCACTTTCGAGAAAGACTGCGGGCTCTGAGAGATAATGATTTCGGCCGGCTGGGATTGGTCGCTACCATTTTCAACAGCCCCTAAAGCAAGATCCAGTTTTCCTAACCGTTCTTTTGCCTGATCTAAAGTAAGCCCTTTTAAATCAGGAACCAAAATAACAGCTCCACCTTTGCTGACTGTCAGATGAATGATCCTCTGTTCTTTTACACTTGCTCCGCCAACCGGTGTTTGGGATATTACCTGTCCGGCCGGAATATCATCACTGGCAATTTCATCAATGGAAAACTTAAGATTCATTTCCTTCAGTGTCTTTTGTGCCACTTCCACAGGCTCTCCGACAAGCATTGGTACCGTTACATTTGAGGTACTCCAAAAATTTCCAAAGCTAAAAAATGCCCACAAAAAACAGGAAATAAATAAAAGCACCATTGCGATCCAAATATACTTTTGAGGGAAATTTGTAATCAGATGAGAAAGCTTACCTTCCGTCTCTGTTCGTGCAATTTTTTCTGTTTTTTGTGCAATTGGTTTCGTCATCGCAGCAAACTCGGGCTGTGCAGGCTTATAAATGGACGTAGTAAATCCCTGCGCCATTTTTAACTCAGAAATAAAATCAGAAACAGAATTGTATCTCTTATCAGGATCTTTCTGCAACGCGGTCAAAACGCATTCTTCCAGCATGGGCGTAATGGCAGGATTAAATTTAGTTGGTCGTGGTACTTCTCCGCGCATATGCTGCAGTGCAATACTGACTGCTGTTTCACCTTCAAACGGTAAATGGTGTGTAAGCATTTCATAGAGCACAACACCTAAAGAATAAATATCTGTTTTCTCTGTAACTTTATCCCCAGCCGCTTGTTCTGGTGATAAATAATGAACAGATCCCAAAATAGATTTTTTATCAATTACTGTTGCAGAATTGATTGCTCGTGCGATGCCAAAGTCAGTCACTTTCACCTTACCGGTTTCAGTCAGAAGAATGTTATGCGGCTTAATGTCGCAATGAACAATACCATTCTCATGGGCTGCTTCAAGTGCGCTGCCGATTTCAACAGCAATACGTACAGCCATATCGACAGATATACTGCTGTGATCTTGAATATATTGTTTAAGGGTCACCCCTTCGACATACTCCATAACAATATAATGTACTCCCTGATCATCCCCAACATCATATATCCCCACAATATTAGGATGTGTAAGTTTCCCCGCAGACTGCGCTTCATGTCGAAAACGTACAATGAAATCATTGTCTTCTGCAAAACTGCTATGAAGCACTTTTACAGCAACTACCCTATCAAGTAATAAATCGGTAGCCATATAGACATCTGCCATGCCCCCCGAGCCTATTTTCTTTTCCAATTTATAGCGATTGTCAAGTGTTTTACCAACCATTAGCCTTCTCCGCCTTTTCTACCCCAGTAGTCAATTAATATAAGAGATACATTATCTGCCGCACCTGCATTATAAGCGGCATTGAATAAATGTTCTCCGCAATTCATTAAATCTTCTTTGGTAAAATTTCTATATTCCGACAGAATTTTTGCGATATGTGTATCATCCACCATCCCTGTCAATCCGTCAGTACAAAGCAGTATTAATGTATTATTTTTTAACCGGATTGTACCTGTATCCACTTCTAATGCCTTCTTGATTCCCACAGCACGGGTAATTTCATTCTTCCGTGGATGTTCATGCATTTCATCCTCGGTAATCTTGCCTTTTTTTAGAAGTTCCATAACAAAAGAATGGTCTGTTGTCACTTGCTGGAGAATTTCTTTATGATAAATATATAATCGGCTATCTCCGACATGTGCCCAACTCAGCACATTATCATTGATACCTACTGTAATCATGGTTGTTCCCATACCATCAAGTTCAGGTTTCTTCATTTTTTCGGTCAGAACAACTTGATTTGCATGCAAAATAGACTCCTTCAAGAGTCCTTCTGAAATTTTTTCCAAAGGTACATTCTTCAAGAAGCCGGTTCCACTTTCAACAGCAAGCCTACTGGCCACTTGACCACCTACGTAGCCTCCCATGCCATCCGCTAAGATAAAAACGGGACCGGAACAATCCGAAATACTGTCTTCATTTACTTTGCGAATCAGTCCGACACGGGAATCGCCGTATGCAATAAACATAGATGCCAGATTCTTTCTATAACTCAAATACAATAAATGCTATTTACAATTCATAGTAGCATGTTGAAAAAACACAGTCAACAAAAGCCTTTAAGGATACTAAGTAACACTGTTTAAATATCTCCGTTTTAACTGTCCGCAAGCCGCTTGTATTTCATCCCCCATTTGTTTGCGCACAGTCGTTTCCTTTCCTTTTTTCAGCAAAATATCCTGAAATCGTTTGATTTCTTTCCATTCTGGCGGATACAATTTAATATGCTCTGTACCGTTGATAGGGATTAAATTAATATGGCACGGCATTTTACCTATTAAGCAGCAAAGTTCTTTTGCGTTTTCCACACTTGCATTCATATCCTTGATAAGAATATATTCAAAAGTGACCCTTCTCTTTGTTTTCTTAAAGTAATATTCTGCCGCACTCACTACATCTTTAATTCTAAAATTTTTACTTATAGGAACCAAAACATTACGAATCCGATCATTCGGCGCATGCAAAGAAATAGCAAGGGTAATAGGGATATTTTCATCAGCTAATCGATAAATTTGAGGTACGATCCCGCATGTAGAAATAGTTATATTACGATAACTGATATTCAATAGTTCAGGATCATTCGCAAGATGGATAAAATGCAAAACCTCTTCATAATTAGTAAGCGGTTCCCCTGCTCCCATCAGAACGATGGAATGGAACGGTATATCGTAAAGTTCTTTAAATGCATACATCTGTGCAAGAATTTCTCCTGCCGTTAAATTTCTTTCCAACCCTTTTCTTGTGGAAGCGCAAAATATACATCCCATTGCACAGCCGACCTGGGTGGAGACGCAAATAGAATTTCCATAATGGTGACACATACAAACGGTCTCAACCAAGGAGCCATCTTTTAATTTAAGAAGTAATTTTATAGTCTTTTCATCATCGGATTGAGCCCGGCTTATAATGACCGGCTTATCAATCTGTCCGTTCTCTTTTAACCAGTCTCGCATTTTCTGTGAAAACTGAGTCATTTCATCAAAATGGAATATATGCCTTTTGTATAGGTAATCTCGTAATTGCTTTGCTCTGAAACGGGGAAACCCGTTTCCCACAACCCATGTTTCTAGCTCCTGCAAATTTAGTCCCCATATATTACGCTTCATGAGATACCTTTCTTAATTTTGCCACAAAAAAACCATCACTTCTGACTAAATCAGGATAAAGGGTCATCATCCCATTTAAAGATTTTCCCAAAACGGGAAAGTTAAATTCTTCCGGCGCAAACTCCGAATGTAAAGAAAGAAACTCATTAATAATATGTTCGTTCTCATCAGGATTAAGTGTGCAAGTACTATAAACCAATACGCCGCCTGTTTTTGTATATTTAGCCGCCTGCTCAATTAATTGTTTTTGTAATGGTGGAAATACGGATAAGTCACTTTCCTTTCTTCTCCACCGAAGTTCCACCTTATGTCCTAAGACCCCTAATCCTGAACAAGGTGCATCTAAAAGGACCTTATCATAAGTTTCATACAGGAATGGTAACGGTTTGACGGAATCTCTTACCTCTGTATGGATAATAGATATTCCCAAACGTTTTGCATTATCTTTTATCAATTTGACTTTATGCGGATAAACATCCCAAGCGTCAATACTGCCTCTATTTCCCATCAACGCTGCTATATGCGTTGTTTTACTTCCTGGCGCCGCACACATATCAAGAACATGGTCTCCTGCATCCGGGCCAAGTACTTTAGCAGGAATCATGGATGATGCGGTCTGCACATATAAAAGTCCTGTTTGAAGAAATTCTGAAAACAGCGTATCCGCCCCTGTTTTTATTGAAAGCCCTTCTTGTATATAAGGAATATCTTCCACACTTATATTTTTTAATTTTAATTGTTTCTTAATAGCATCAGTTGTTATTTTTAGCGTATTTACTCTAATGCAGGTGTCCGGAACGGTATTAAAGGCTTTCAGAATCTTTTTAGATTGTTCCATACCATATTTTTTTTCAAAAAACTGAATTAACCATTCAGGTTGATTATAGATTAAAGATTCATAGAAAACACGATCAAAAGTGCTATCCGGCAACACAAGTGATTCTCTTCGACGAAGAAAATTCCGAAGAACCCCATTAATAAATTTTACATTTCCGACATGGGTTATTCTTTTTGCAATCTTTACCGTTTCGTTGACTGCTGCAGAATCCGGAATACGATCCAAAAAAACAATCTGATATATCCCAAGAAGTAAAAGAATACGCACTACAGGATGAATTTTAGACATTGGACGATCACTTATCAAGTTGATCAGCCAAAGGCAATAATTATATTTACGACAGACTCCATAAATAAGTTCTGTTAATAAATGTCGTTCTTCTTTTTTTAGCGGAATCCGCCGCAGAATACGTTGAATCGTCAAATTAGCGTAAGCATTTTTTTCAAAGATTTCATAAAGCGCCTCAAATGCCAACGTTCTGGCGGATTTTATTTTTTCAGTACTCGAAGCAATCATTGGCTTTTACCTGATATCCATTGATAAAATCAATTGTTTTCATCTGCTTATGATTCTCCGGCTGAACCATTGTCAAGTATATGATTCCATGAGTCGCAGCGACACCTATTTTCCCGTCCTTCAAAGAAACAATGGTTCCCTTGGGGGTTGCAGCAGTATCTTTGTGCTCATAGAAAGCGCGATGAATTTTTATCCGTTTCCCATGGAAATAGGTGTATGTTCCCGGGGAAGGATACATTCCGCGAATAAGGGCATCAATAACCGATGCCTCTTGTTTCCAATCAATATGCCCCATCTCTTTTGTAACTTTTTGTGCATAAGTTGCTTTAGTATGATCTTGGGGTTTTGCATTTGCCATACATTCAGGTAAATTTTTTAAGACATGAAGAAGCTCTTTCGCGCCTAATATGGAAAGTGCCTCAAATAATTCTCCTGCTGTCATATGCGGCAGGATTTTCAATGGAGCCATACGAATGATATCACCTGTATCCATCCCGGCATCAAGTTTCATGATACTGATACCGGTCTCACTTTTACGGTCTATAATAGCCCTTTGTATAGGGGCAGAACCTCTATACTCCGGCAAAAGAGAGGCGTGAATATTAATCGCTCCATAAACGGCGGCATCTATAACTGCGACCGGAAGAATTTTTCCATAAGCCACTACAATAATAAGATCTGGCTTTAATGCAGCCAGTTCCCGAATAGTATCTTCACTTTTAAAAGTCGTCGGTTGGTATACCGGGATATTCTCTTCCATTGCTAATTTTTTTACATCAGAAAAAGTTATCCTGTTCCCTCTTCCATTTATTTTGTCAGGCTGAGTATAAACAGCAATAGGTCTATATCCATTTTCACACAGTGTTTTTAATTGCACAGCCGCAAAATCAGGTGTTCCCATAAATATAATCCGATATGGATTACTCATCAGACGCTCCTTTATGCAACGAGTTTGCCTTTTCGATAAAAAGAATCCCATTCAGATGATCTGTTTCATGTTGTATACAACGTGCCAGAAGTCCCGTCGCTTTCTTTTGCTTTCTTTTCCCGTGAATATCCTGATATTTTACAGTCACATTAGCATAACGTTCTACTTCTCCATACCAATTTGGAACAGACAAACAACCTTCCGTATCAGTTACTTTCTCATCTCCGTCAGGAGTCCATCTCGGATTAATATAAGCTTCAAATCCGGATTCTCCATCATCAGCAACAAAAACACGTTTTGAAACAGCAATTTGCGGTGCTGCCAATCCTACTCCGTTAGATTCATACATTGTCTTTTTCATTTCATTAACTAAGAACTTCAATTTCTTATCAAATGCGGTAACAGGCATTGCAACAGACTTCAAAATCGGATCGCCTGCAGTAATTATTTTACTCAATTCATTTCCCTTCACTTTCACTAAAATATTATAGGGGATCTACATCTATAATTATATCATTTTCCTGAAATATCTTAGAATTCTGCATGGAAAGCTTCAAACGCCTTAGTGTGTTTCCTTTTATAAGCAAGGAAACATTATATATATTTCTTACTTTTTTGACAGGTTCATCATAAGGCGGTGTTACAGAAATATAATCCGATATGCCAGGCAGCATTTCCCGAATATAACGATAAATCTTTTCTGCATGATTTCTGGCGATACTCTCTTTTTTATTAAAACAGGTGATTTTCATCAGCCTGGTAAACGGCGGATAATGGAGAGTTCTTCGATATTCCAATTCCTGCTGATAAAAAGCATCATAGTCCTGTTTTGCAGCAGTTAATATAACATAGTGTTCTGTATTATATGTTTGAAGAATGACTCGTCCCTGTTCCAAATTCCTGCCTGCCCGCCCCGCACATTGTGTAATCAGATTAAAAGTCTGTTCTGCTGCAAGATAAGTAGGCATATTCAAGGTGCTATCCACAGAAAGGATCCCTACAGACTGCACGCCCGGTATATCATGTCCCTTGGCTACCATCTGTGTGCCGAATAAGATGTCAAATTTTCCATCTCGAAAATCGGATAATATTTTTGCGGCGCTATACTTCCTGGCAGTACTATCTACATCAAAGCGGCAACATTTCGCTTCCGGAAGTAATTTTTTCAAATCCTCTTCAATCCGCTGTGTTCCCCATCCTAAATATAATATATCTTGAGAACTGCACACAGGACACTGCCTGGGCAAAGGAAATATACTCTCACAATAATGGCAGTTCAATCGATGTTTATCTTTATGATAGACAAGCGGAACATCACAATGGGTGCATTTGAATACATATCCGCAATGTTTACACATCAAAGTCGGTGCAAAGCCTCTTCGATTCAGCAGCAGAATCGCCTTATGATTCTTTTGAACCGTATCTCTCAAAAGATCAATCATCGGTCTTGATAAGTTGGTCGCATGCCCTATATCTGCTTCGCTCCGCATATCATAAACATATATTTGAGGCAGTGGTGTTCTATGAACACGTTGCCGCATTTCCAGCAATTCAATCTTCTTATTTTTAGCCGCAAAAAAAGTAGTAACAGAAGGTGTAGCCGCCCCAAGAACAATAGGGCAATTATAAATGACAGCCATTACCTTTGCCACATCTCTGCCATTATAGCGGGGAGTCTCCGTTTGTTTATAAGATGAATCATATTCCTCATCAACAATAATAAGTTTCAGATTCTTAAACGGCATGAAAAGGGCAGAACGGGAACCAATAATAATAGAACTTTCTTCATTTGCAATTCTTTGACGATTATTATACCGCTCACCTTTACTTAAATTACTGTGCATAAAAACCACTTTATCGCCAAAGTAATCGGCAAAATAAGAAACCATCTGGTTCGTCAAAGCAATCTCAGGTACTTCGAGCAGCACTGTTCCCCCTGCTGCAATCGCACTCTCCGCCGCGCGGAGATAAACTTCCGTCTTCCCACTTCCTGTTACACCATAAAGGAGTATACCCTTGTATCTTTCCTCATTAACAGCACCGATTATATATTCTACCGCATATTTTTGTTCCTCCGTTAGTTTACGTGGGTTGTCACTCTTTTTGTTTTCCACAAGCGAAAACGTTTTCTTCCCTCGATAAAATAGATGTCCATTGCCATTCCTGCAAAAGCGTCGAATAACATCCCGTGAAAAGCCCGCTGATATCAGGCTTGAAATCGAATCCTGCCCGATTTGACACAGATGCGACCATAAGGCTTTTTGTCTTCCCCCTCTTTTCATGGACTCCGATTCCGATTTGTTATTAATGGCTAACCATTCTTCCAATGGTTCTTTATAGACTTTTTGCAATAATTCTGTTTCTTTTATAAATCCTTTCGCAAGATATCGGTTACAACGAGTTTTACCCAAAACTAAAACCGCGTCTTCTTTCGAAATGATTTCAACAGAGATATCGATCAGTCCCCATATATCCTCACATTCCGGAATTTCCTTCCAATTAATCTCATATAAGACCTCTGTTCGTATTCCTTTTTTATCAATAAGAAAAAGACGAAGAGCATCTATCAATGTGCACATATAATATTGTGAAATCCATTTTGCTGTTTTAATCATTGCATCCGTAAACCAAGGTACTGAATCAATGGCATCATAAATTTCCAGCAACTTGTAAGAAATATGAGAGAATTCCTCTTCATGACATGATAGAATAATTCCTTCTTCCTGCTTGCCGGCAAACGGTACTATGCACCGCCAGCCGGAACCCACATAACTGAGATGATCCGGGATTTTATAAGAAAATGTTTTGTTTAAATGTTTCGAAGGCCGATTAATTAATATCTCCGCAATTGTACCAATCATCGATCATTTTCCTTATTTCGTAACTCCTAAAGAAACTCTTTTATATCGATATAAAACGATGTCTATATATTATCATAAAATGCTATCCTTATTCATTATTTATTTTAATGCGGCAGGATATTTTTCACGACAATAAAAAACTTCTTTGGATAAAAAACGATTCTGTCACCACAAAGAAGTTTCTCAAAAATTATATCCCAACTTGTCTTTTCAATGATTCCGCCTTGTCTGTATGCTCCCACGGTAAATCTATATCATCTCTTCCAAAATGTCCATATGCTGCAGTCTGTCTATAAATCGGATGACGTAGATTAAGCATATCAATGATACCGGCAGGTCGAAGTTCAAAATTTTCCTCAACCAGATTTACGATTTGTTCTTCATCAATTTTCCCTGTTCCGAATGTATCGACTAAAATAGATACCGGACGTGCTACACCAATTGCATAAGCCAATTGAATTTCACATTTATCCGCAAGACCTGCTGCCACGATATTCTTTGCCACATAACGCGCAGCATATGCTGCTGAGCGATCCACTTTTGTCGGATCTTTTCCGGAGAAGGCACCGCCGCCATGGCGAGCCATTCCGCCGTAAGTATCAACAATAATTTTCCGTCCAGTGAGTCCCGCATCTCCCTGCGGCCCACCAATAACAAAGCGGCCTGTCGGATTAATCAGGTATTTTGTATTTTCATCAATAAATTGGGCCGGTAAGACGGCTTTTATCACATGCTCAATCATATCTTCTCTGATTGCTTTCTGTGTAATATCCGGCGCATGTTGCGTTGAAATAACAATCGTATCAATACGCACCGGTTTCCCATCAATATATTCTACGGTTACTTGTGTTTTCCCGTCTGGTCTGAGATATGCGAGTTGTCCATTTTTCCTGACTTCTGCCAAACGGCGTGAAAGTCTGTGTGCAAATGCAATAGGAAGAGGTAAAAATTCAGGAGTTTCATTGCATGCATAACCGAACATCATTCCCTGATCGCCGGCTCCGATATCATAAAAATCCGCTTTAGCTTCCTTTGATTCCAGAGAACGATCCACCCCCATTGCGATATCAGGAGACTGTTCATCCAGAGAAATGAGAATCGCACAGGTTTCACTGTCAAATCCATAACTTGCATCAGTATACCCGATGTCCCCAATCGTTTTGCGAATCACCCGTGGAATATCCACTTTGGCATCAGTTGTTATTTCGCCAAACACATGCACCTGCCCGGTTGTGACAATGGTTTCACAAGCAACACGCCCATTGGGATCCTGCTCAAGAATAGAATCCAATATGGCGTCTGAAATCTGATCAGCTATTTTATCCGGATGCCCTTCTGTAACAGATTCTGATGTAAATAAAGCCTTTTTCGGCATATTTTTATCCTCCGATTATGTAAAAAAATAAAAATTCCTCCGCGCAGGGAGGACTTCCTCTCATCTGCCAGCAAATGCTGATGGAATTAGCACCTTTTCCATATATAGAATGGTTGCTGCAGCATCATGGGGCCAAATCCCTCCGCTGCTCTCGATGAGTATTATGAAATTTATTATATCATATCATTGAAATTAATCAATAGAGTTTACAACAAAGGTATCTTCTACGTCTATAGTAATCAAACATTTGTGACACACTCTTAGAAAATAGTTTTAAGCCGAAC
>ERZ780000.566-NODE-566-length-11984-cov-4.141839_pt1 | contig 11984 bp, 9 predicted proteins | sample MGYA00511089_ERZ780000 | MGnify/ENA primary metagenome ERZ780000 (study PRJEB29588, sample SAMEA2146321) | human gut metagenome | biome: human gut; feature: human-associated habitat; material: faeces | place: Denmark | collected 2008/2010 ...
GATATCGGTCAACCGGCAGGGTAAAAATACAAAGCATACCGGCGATAGAAATAACGAGCGCCAAAACAATTGCAAAGATAGGACGATTGATAAAAAACTTAGCCATGTCCCCTCCTTACTTCGCAATACCATGCTGATCTGCAGCAGCCTTGGTCGCGGATTCTTCCATTTCTTCTCTGGTCGTTTCTACCGCTTCTACCGCTTGGCCAATCTGCACTTTGTTCTGACCTTCTACGATAACTTCATCAGTCACATCAATGCCGCTTTCAATAATTGTATATAATCCATAAGTTGCACCAACCTTGACTGCTTTCTGCTGTACCTTCCCATCCACTACCACATCAAGCATATCTTTATTTAAAAGTTGGATAAGGGCTTTCGTCGGAACGAGAATACTTCCCTGTGCTAACTCAGCATCAGAAACAATGGTTGCATACATCCCCGGAATAAGAAGATTATTAGGATTAGCAAAAGATGCTTTCATCGTCAGCTGACCGCCGTTGAGTCCCGGACTGACCTGTACGATTTTACCGGTTTCACTGTAAATGGATCCATCTGACAAGCGGAGTTTTAATTCACTTCCTAAAGTTTCCGTAATATTTTTCTGACGAGTAAGCTGCAAATACTCGCTTTCGGACATGTCGAACTGCACATAAAGCGGATCAGAAGAGGATAGGGTAACAAGTCCCGTCGTACCTGCGGTTGCAAAAGTGCCTATGTTCACATCATCCATAGACAGTGTGCCTGAAAATGGCGCTGTCACAATCGTATCACCTAAATTATCGGAAGCAATCTGTACCTGCGCCTGAGCCGCTTCATAAACAGCCCGATAGGCTTCTGTAGATGATTTCTGTCCGTCATATGCCTGTTTTGAAATAGCACCACTGCTAACCAGCTGTTCATAACGGGCCAGATCCTTTTTCGCATTTTCATAAGTAGCAGACGCCTGTGCTGCAGATGCCTGTGCCGCAGCCAATGCAGATGCATAACTTCTTGTATCAATACGATACAGGGCCTGCCCCGCTTCTACATGCTGACCGCCGGTAATATATTTTTCAACAACTGTCCCTGATACCTTAGCGCGGACAGGAACCTCCTGCAATGCCGTAATAGAGCCTGTATATTCCCTCATGATCGGCGTATCTGATTTAAACGGTCTAAATGTCGTCACCTTTAAACTTTGCTGTTGCTGGCTCTTTGCTGAACCGCATCCTGTAAACATACCTGCCGATAAAACAACTACACTGACCGCCATGACAGCTGCCAGCACTTTTTTATACTTCATTCGTCTCCCCCTTATGGTCATTTTAAAAGCTGCTCCTTAAATAAAACTCCAAAACACGACCATCAGTCAAAATGCTGTCCGTATTAACTATGATACCAAAATGGCGACCATCGGTCAATGTAAGATTCTATACATTTCACCCATTTCATAATTTATTTAACGGAAATTTTAGAACCGCCTTCTTGATTCTGCAAGGCCCTTTCGCTCCCATGCAGAGAGGCCTATGCAAATCTTCGGGAAAACAAATTACAAAATTTCCCGTATGAAGATACGCACGGCTTTCTTCTCCTTCCGACGCGAAAAAATATAAATCTCTATCTTCATAAGATTCAGTCACTTTTCCGGCTTCCCAAACAGACCGGCAGCCAATCTGCTCCTCTTCCACATCAACTTCATAAACTATATCGATATACCTTTGATGTCCTTCCAATTTACGTTTATCAGCCGGCTCCGTCATTGAAGTTTCTACCCCCACCTTATAACCGTTAATCTCATATTTCCCGTCAGGCAGGTCTTCAAACCCATAGGCCGCCATTTTCTCCAGACAATCATAAAGTTCTTCAGACAGCTGTGCCTTATAAGCAGAAAGATGTTCCGCATTCCCAATGATCATTTTAATCTCCTTGTTTGCATGAATGAAAAATGCAGATTCACGTACGCAAACCTGTCGCAATATAACCTTATTATATCCCGAGTTGTAAAATTTAAGTATAATGTCTGCCGGGAGTAAAATATCAAAAAGTCTTCTTACGATCAATATGAAGCCACGGTTCACAAACCGCCAGCAGTTAATCAAAGAAAACTTTTTATTGTCTCAATATTATTTTATATACCTTTAAAGGATATCTGGCTTTTACAGTTCAATTCAATTTTCATTTAGATTGCTTTAAAACAAATTTATATATCCCTCTCTCTATTCTTTCTCTTTTTCATATACCACCATACGGCTCCATACACGGCGGAAACAACAATAATAATGATAGTCAGACGCAAAGAATGTTCCCCCAGATGGACCACATCATGCCCGACAATTACCTCAAGTGCCACTGACGGCAGCTTACCAAGCAAACTACCCGCCATATGAGAGCGAAATGACATGCCGGATAAAGCACAGATTGCTGTGACAAGGCCATTGGGCATATAAGGAATCGCTCTCGCTGCCGCCACCGCCTGCCAAGAATCGTAGGAATCCAAAGCGGTTAAAGTCTTACTCTGTTCAATCACCCGCTTTGCCAGACTTCGGAAAAGAACACGCATAACCCAAAAAGAAATCATAACGCCTAATGTTTCTGCCAGCCATGAAATCATCGTCCCCCAAAACAAACCAAAAATCAGGCCATTGGCAGTAGAAATAAAAATAGACGGAAGAAATCCAACAATATTGATAACGACATCAATAAAAAAACTGACAAAAACGGCATAAACACCAAATCCTCTTAAATAGGTAATAGTACCGCCCAAATCTCCACTTTTGGACAGTTGATAAACTGTTGGATAAAAAGCAGGATCCATAAAATGAATCCCTCCCAGCACCAAAAGCAAAAGTGCCAGGAATCCATAACGCATCCGTCTTTCCTGCTTCTCTTCCAAATCCGCCTTATTCATTTCGCATCCTTATATTCATAATATCATCCATGTATTCACTAACTGCATCAGCCACATCATCTTTTCCAATTGTATCGATAAAACGTTTTTCCTTCATTTCCAAATCTCCCAACTGAAAAGGAATAGGAATCCCTGTTTTCTTTTCAATACGCCGAAGAACATCATAGGGTGTACCTGTTTCATCTAAACCGAGAATCTCCGCTACTATACCGGGAAATTTATATGGATGTGCTGTGCTGATGATGACTGTATGAGAATGTCTTTCTATCTTCCCTTCGCGGCGAAGTCTGTGATAAACCGCATAAGCCACTGCAGTATGAGGATCCATAAGGTAGTCATAAGATTCGTAAACTGCTTTCATCGCCCGTTTCATATCTGCGGAAGAGGCCCATCCTCCTGTAATTTCACCAAGAGCGTATGCTAATTCTTCTTCCGATACCGCATATCGCCCTTCCTTGTTCAATGCTTTCATGGCTGCTGCCACTTTATCAGCAGAACCAAGTACATAGTACAGGAAACGCTCAAAATTAGAAGAAATAAGGATATCCATAGATGGTGATTCCGTCAGATAAAACTCGCGATTGATGTCATACACGCCTGTTTCGAAAAAATCTGTAAGTACCTTATTTTCATTGGAAGCACAAATCAGCTGTCCAAGAGGAACACCAATTTCTTTTGCCATCCACCCGGCCAGAATATTTCCAAAATTTCCTGTAGGAACTACCACATTAAACCGCTCATTTTCTCCAATCGAATGGTTCTTTCTCAATTGAAGCCAGATCCATACATAATAGATGATCTGCGGCAACAACCGGCCAATATTAATCGAATTAGCACTGGAAAACAAAACACCCTTTTCTGATGCTTCTTTTCTCAAGCCACTCATAAAAATGCGTTTTAATGCACTCTGGGCATCATCAAAATTACCATCAATACCTGCCACCCTTACATTATTACCGGACTGCTTCTGCATCTGATCCTTTTGAAGAGGGCTCACTCCATCAGACGGATAAAATACCATAATATTGATATCGGGAATGTTACGAAATCCCTCTAACGCTGCCTTCCCTGTATCACCTGAAGTAGCCGTTAAGATTAAAATCTGCTTTCCATCATTTTCCTGCGCCTTTGCCCATACAAGCAGATAAGGGAACAAAGAAAGCGCCAGATCCTTAAAAGCACAAGTCCTGCCATAAAACATTTCCGCCACAGAAAAAGCATCTGTCATACGTTTTACGGGCACAATTTCTTTTGCGGCAAATGTTCCCGTATAGGCCGCATCTGTAAGTTTCTTCAAATCATTTTCAGGAATATCTGTCAAAAAACGTTTAAGAACAAAGCTGGCCAATTCCTTATATGACAAATCCTTTAAAGAATTATATTCAATAAAAGGCACCGGCAGCATTTCAGGAACATAGAGCCCGCCATCTTTTGCCAATCCCTGAAGCAATGCCTGGGGCGCAGAAATTTTCTCTTCACTTCGTGTACTTCTGTATCTCATACCGCACCTCTTCCGAAATATTTTTTATATTCTATCATACCTGCTGCATAAATGCAGAAAGACCCCCTCCTTCGCAAATCCCTCCGCAGCAATTATCAACTTTGCCAAAACCTTTTACAAAGATATTAAAAACTCCAACAAATTATGAAAAAACAAAAACCCGAAGCCATCATAACCTCGGGTATCATGTCTGGTGGATCATCAGGGGTTCGAACCCCGGACACCCTGATTAAGAGTCAGGTGCTCTACCAACTGAGCTAATGATCCGTCAACGAAAAACATTATATCATCACGATTATATCCTGTCAAACGCTTTTCTTCAAGTATTCCGGCATTATCCGAAATTGTAAAACAATCATCAATAGTGGATTCCATACTTCTTTTTCAGTTCACCAACATCTCCGCGCATATCACGGCTGCACTCATTCAGCACCATTTTTTAATGAGTACCTTTACGCTTTATAAACAGCATCCTTTTAGCACTTGCCATCCTATAAACATGCGCTAATTCCCGTTTATAAGCACTCATCAATTCTTCCGATATTCCCCCTCCAAATGAGTTCTTGCGGCAGCATCAAAAGAAATATTTTTCGATCCATTCTGTGCCTCCCTTCCGTATTACATCATATTTCCTTTTCGATCAAACTGTTCAATTTTAGTGCCACGCAATTGAGCAAACTCAGCGAATATGCTATAATGTCTTTCGTCAGGCGCCTATAGCTCAGGGGATAGAGCACTGGTCTCCGGAACCAGGTGCGAGGGTTCGAATCCCTCTAGGCGCTCCATTTATTTTAAAACATTCTCGTTATAATCATAAAGTTGCACAAAACGCTAAATGTCGGCATATAGCACATAAAGAAGGTCGTAAATTAATAATGCGCCTTCTTTTTTATTTCATCAATCAGTATTTATAATCATTTTTCATCAATAAATATCCGTGGAATCCGTCTTAGCCCACAAAGAATTTCATAATGAATTGTACCGGCCAGTTCTGCCAGCTCATCCACTTTAATTTCTTCCTCCCCCTGTTTTCCGATAAGAACGACTTCATCACCAGGCATTACGGTATCATCAACAGCCGCCATAAGCTGATCCATACAGATACGCCCCACGATAGGACAGCGTTTCTCTCCAATAAGAACTGCGCCTTTATTAGAAAGTGCACGGGGATATCCGTCTGCATATCCGATAGGAATCGTAGCGATTCTCATATCCTTTCCTGCTGTATATGTAGCACCATACCCTACGGTTTCTCCCTTATGCACCACCTGCACATGGGTAATATGGCTTACTACAGTCATCATATACTTTAAATCCAGATAATTCAGCATCGTATTTGAGGGAGAAGGCCCGTACTGGATAATCCCCGGGCGCACCAGATTGTACCAGCTTTCAGGAATATCCACGACCCCTGCGCTGCTTGCTGCGGAAATAACCAAATTCTCCAATGACGGCATAACGGAAAGGGCCTCTTCAAATTCTGCCAGTTGTTTATACGCTTTACTCTTATTTTTTGCATCAGCTGTTGCCAAGTGGGTAAACAACCCATGAATATGCAGGTGGGGATATTTTTTTAATTTTTCCAGAAAGGCAGGTAAATCTTTTGCATGTGTACCGATTCGATTCATTCCCGTATCAATAGGAAGCATCACTTCCACCATTTTTTTTAAAGTGGACGCGGCTGTCTCCAACGCTTCCAAATTAGTCGTATCATCAACAGGAAGAATAAGTTCTTCATTAACACCCACGGACATTTCTTCCGGAAGCGGCAGTCCAAGGACATAAACCGGACAATCAAAACCGGATGCCCTAACAACACGGCCTTCTTCCACTCGGGCTACCGCAGCACCGACGCAGCCTTCCTCTAAAGCGGCACGCAGACACTCTCCCGCCCCATGTCCATAAGCATTTGCTTTGATTACAGCAAGCGCCGGTACATTTTTTAAATGGCTGCGGATAACCCGCAGATTGTGACGAAACGCTCTTAAATCAATTTCCATGTATGATACCGGCATGTGTCTCCCTCCTTTTTAATAAGTTCTTTTTATTTTAATGCAACAACTGTAAAAAGTAAAAACATTTACAAAATAAAACTGATAGGGATATTTCCCTGCCAACAGATTCAATCCAAAAGAAATTGTTCAAACACATAATTTCCAAGTGCCGCCCCTTTATAGGTCATTTGAATGTTCCCATTATTCAGGAAAATCATCTTTTCTTTCACCAGCTTTTTCACCACACTGCCATAAACTTCCATTATTTCTTTCCCATACCGCTGATAAAATTCTCTGCCATTGATGCCTTCTTTCATACGAAGTCCAAGAAATGCAAATTCTTCCATTTCTTCTTTTGGGGAAAGAGAAATTTTTTCTTCCACAGGCTCGTCTGCCGCCAACCACGCTTCATACAGCCTTAAGTTAGAAATATTTTCCCATCGTTCATGCCCAATGCGGGAACAGGCAGAGGGCCCCAACCCTAAATAGTCTTCTAATTTCCAATACTTCCTGTTATGGGCAGATTGAAACCCTGTCCGCGCAAAACTGGAAATTTCATACCGCTCAAATCCGTAATGAGGAAGTATCCGACACATCGCCTGATACATTGCCCAACTGTCATTTTCTGACGGACGCGCCAGAATACCGCGCGACGCCATTTGGGAAAATCTCGTTCCTTCCTCCAAAATCAAACTATATACCGACATATGAGTAACCGGCAAGTGAACAGCGTACTTTAATGTCTTTTCAAAATCATCCACTGTCTGCCCGGGAAGTTCGCACATTAAATCAATGCTGATATTTCTAAAACCGAGTTTGAATGCCCGATTGACAGCTTTCTCCGCTTCAGCAGCCGTATGGCGGCGCCCAATTTTTACAAGAAGTTCATCACGATTAGTCTGTACCCCCACAGAAATACGATTGACACCCTGTTCCAAAGCATTTTTTAAATATGCTTCTGTCATATCACAAGGATTCATTTCCATCGTAATTTCCGCATTCTCATAGATATGAAAATACCGGTGCAATGCTTCTATAATGCTTTTTAATTGATTTCCGGACAACACGGAGGGTGTTCCTCCGCCTAAATAAACCGTATCACAAAGTTTATCCTCAAAAAGTTTGCTTTTATTTTCCATTTCCTGCACCAGCGCATCAAGGAAACTGTCCGTCAATTTGCTGCCTACAGAATAAAAGCCGCAATAATAACAGCGGCTTCGGCAGAATGGAATATGTAAGTAAAGGCCAAGCGTTTTGGAATCAGTCATCTTTTAATACCGCCATGAAGGCTTCCTGGGGAATTTCTACGCTTCCCACCTGTTTCATACGCTTTTTCCCCTCCTTTTGTTTTTCCAGAAGCTTTTTCTTCCGGCTTACGTCACCGCCATAGCATTTGGCGAGGACATCTTTCTTATAAGCTTTAATCGTTTCTCTCGCAATAATCTTACTTCCTACCGCTGCCTGGATCGGCACCTCAAACTGCTGGCGCGGAATAATGTCTTTCAATCGGAGCGCCAATACTCTGCCACGGGATGCCGCATTGCTTTTGTGGACAATAATAGACAACGCGTCAATAAGATCCCCGTTCAGTAGAATGTCCAGTTTAACGGCATCTGTTTTTTGGTAACCGGAAATCTGGTAGTCCAAAGAAGCGTACCCCTTCGTTGCCGACTTCAACTTATCAAAGAAATCAAAAATAATTTCCGCCAATGGAATTTTATAAGATAAATCCACACGTGTTTCATCCAGATAAGTCATCGTCTGAAATTCACCACGACGATTTTGCACCAATTCCATTACATTACCCACCATGTCAGAAGGCACAAGTATTTCTACTTTGGCAATCGGTTCTTCTATATGCTCAATTTTTGTCATAGGCGGCAATTCCGCCGGATTATCCACGGCTATCATCTCCCCGTCTGTCTTGAATACATGATAGATAACCGACGGTGCCGTTGTAATCAATTTCAAATTATATTCCCGTTCCAGACGTTCCTGGATAACATCCATATGGAGCAGCCCGAGGAAACCGCAACGAAATCCGAAACCAAGTGCCTGTGACGTCTCCGGCACATATTCAAGCGCTGCATCATTGAGCTGCAACTTTTCCAATGCCATCTTCAGCTGATCATAATCTTTACTTTCAATAGGATAGAGGCCGCAGAAAACCATAGGCAGCGCCTTACGGTATCCGGGAAGAGGTTCTTTGGAACCATTTTCAGCAGATGTAATCGTGTCACCTACTGCACAGTCTCCTACATTTTTTATGCTCGCCGCTACATATCCCACAGATCCACAAGTCAAAACAGTAGTAACTTTGGGAAGAGGCGTAAAGTATCCTACTTCTGTAACTGTATACACTTTCCCTGAAGACATCATCTTTATTTCCATACCTGGCCGGATTTCCCCATCCATAATACGGACATAAGCAATAGCACCTTTGTAAGGATCAAAGATGGAATCAAAAATCAGACAGCGGAGCGGTTTATCGGAACGATCTTCCGGCGGCGGAACTAATTCCACAATCCGCTCCAGCACATTCTCTACATTAAGACCGGTTTTAGCACTTACCGGAACCGCTTCTGACATATCCAGCCCGATAACATTTTCCACTTCTTTCTTTACCCGTTCCACATCGGCGCTGGGTAAATCAATTTTATTAACAACCGGGATAATTTCCAAATTATTATCAAGCGCCAGATATACATTGGCCAAAGTCTGCGCCTGTACGCCCTGTGTCGCATCAATGATAAGAATGGCTCCCTCACAGGCAGAAAGGCTTCGAGACACTTCATAGTTGAAGTCTACATGCCCCGGAGTATCAATGAGATTCAGCTCATACATTTCTCCATTTTTATATTTGTACATTAAACGGGCAGACTGCTCTTTAATCGTGATACCTCTTTCCCGTTCCAGTTCCATTGTATCCAGTATCTGCGCTTCCATATCGCGCTTCTGCACGGTTCCCGTCATCTCAATAAGACGGTCCGCCAGTGTAGACTTGCCGTGATCAATGTGGGCAATAATAGAAAAATTCCTGATATGGTTCGTATCCATAGTCTCTCCTGCATGGTTATTTATCGACAATTATTCGTATTTCATTCAGTACACATTATAGCAGAACCTCAAAGCGGGGAAAACTAATTTCCATGCCATTTTCTCATGACCGGCATAAGAATAGCAAGTAAAACCATAATGATCCCTGTTCCTTCAAACAAACCGAACGTCGTTCCAAAAAGGAAATAGGATGCGATGACAGAAACGGCCGGTTCCACGGTCGCGGTCACTGATGTCTGCTCTTCAGTCAACCATGCAAGTCCGGCATTATAGCAAATGAAAGCAATAACCGTACCGCAAATAATAATCATAAACATATCAAAAAGTACATCATTATGGAAGAACGTGCCTAAATCAGTAACAGGATCAGCCATATACCCCATTATACCGCCGAAAAGCATGCCGAACATAAGAAGAAATGAATTATCCAGTGTCATCATCAATTGCTTTGGATAAATGGAACAAAAAGCATAAAATACGGCGGACAAAACACTGTAATAGATACACTCCGCAGGAACAGACAATGTCCGGGGATCTCCTCCTGTCGCCAGAAGAAATACACCTCCTACCGCCAGCACCACAGCAAACATGTCACCCATCCCCGGTACCTTTTTTCTTCGCAGAGCCCCCCAGCAGATAACAAGTGCGGGGCATATATACTGAATCACCGTAGCCACAGCCGCGTTTCCCGCACCAATTCCCGCAAAATAAGTATGCTGCATAAGCATGAGCCCCAGACCGTAAAAAATAAGTTTGATCCATAATGTAGGATATTCCTTAAGTATCCGCATAGACCGCCCCAAGGTTCCCCGCATAAAAGCAATCACGAAAATAATAAGTGCCGTAGAAATCATACGGAAAACAGTCAGGTCCATAGCGGTATGATCATTATGTGCAAGAAAATGCTGGGCCGCAAGCCCGCTTCCCGCCCACATGGTTCCGGCAATTACCACTAAAAAAACTGCAAAGGATTTCATAGCGTCTCCTTGCGTATCAAACATACACGCACAAACTTATTTTTAAATTTATTCTTTAATTTTAACAAAAAACTGTTCCCCTGCAAGGATGTCAAGAAAACAGTTTTGGGTTATAGGACAAAACGTGTTGATGGCTAACCCAAAAAACAAGCAAGAAATGAATCGGATTTATGTAATTCTGACCACACAATAGCATCTCCCCATGTGGGAATTGAATCCTCTAATTTGGCTCGTTCATTCATCGCTTTATATAGTTTAGAAATGCTCCTGTCAGTGGGCATTACCTTTAGGATTTCAGATGCAGAAAGCGGTTTCGGTGAGTAGAAGTAACACCACCAGAAACCCGCTTTTATGCATCTTTCAATGGACATCCCCCGATGGTTTCTAAGCATCGTTCTTAATTGTGCATTTATTCCGCCTTCTATACGGTTATTGGTCGATGGTAGTTCTTCTCCATAAGACAACGATTCATCCAAATAGGTAAATAATGTGTTTTGCCGTACTAATCTGGCCAGTGACCGCTCGGCCTTTAGTAAACGTTCATGCATAGGGCGAAGTTTGCCTTTTTCATCTCGTGTCATTTCACTAAGAAAGGTCTTATGCTTTATTCTCCAGTTTATCAATCGGGTTACCCAATGACCTGCTTGCTCCATGTCTTTTATCATCAGCAAATCCCTTGCTATCATGTACATCTCAATACCGGCAATGGTTTTAGGTCTACCGGTTGTATATCTCTTTACCTGGAGGAAGGCATGGAAAATACAACGCTGCAGCTTAGCCTTGGGCCAGACTCTTTTTAGTGCTTTCCGGAAGCCGGGGCCTCCATCAGAAACGACCATAGCGGGAGCCGCAATTCTCTGCATCAATGCTTCCCAGGCTCTGGAATTCTCATAGCGGCACAAATACCATCCAAGCACATATCTTTTATTACAACAAATAAGGATACATGCTTTTCTTCCTAAATAAATACCGTCCACATATACAACATTCATCGGACTCTCAATTTTAGGCGGCATAGGCCAGATTCCCCAAAATTTAGTTATCTTCCTACGAAAATCACGACCGTCGCCAGGCATGGATCTTTGCACATTCTTACTAAATAACCACTGAATAAAGTGCTTAAAATCATGAGCCCTCTTATTAATTGGATTCACAAAGACAGAATGACATTCTTTGCAGTACCACCGTTGCCTTCCTGTACGAGTTTTACCATATTTTGAGCAAAAGAAACCGCAATATAAACACCTAACTTGTTTCATAAGGTTCTCCTTTTAAAATAAACATATTTTAAAAAGATATAACCCTAATTAAAGCAGTCATAGCAATCATTTTCGGACTTTTTACCAACTCATTTTGTCCACCCTTTATCTTTTTAGAAAAAAGATAAAATACCGATGAAACCAGACAATGTCTAACTTCATCGGTATAAAAACCAACACGAAATGTCCTATAAGCCTCAAAAGATGTTCTCCGGCTATCCCGGGTAACCCGTCCGGATAGGAAGCCCCGGCATATGAAAAAAGACACTTACATTTGTAAGTGTCTTTTCCTTTATCAGCAGCTTC
>ERZ780000.569-NODE-569-length-11941-cov-5.060071_pt1 | contig 11941 bp, 7 predicted proteins | sample MGYA00511089_ERZ780000 | MGnify/ENA primary metagenome ERZ780000 (study PRJEB29588, sample SAMEA2146321) | human gut metagenome | biome: human gut; feature: human-associated habitat; material: faeces | place: Denmark | collected 2008/2010 ...
CACCCCCCATTGAGCCACGGATGGCGAATTGGCGGCGGTTTCGTGTGACGAGATAATGTGTGCCAGAACATTTAGTAATTCGTAGTTTCAATACATCGCATAGAATTGGATTTCAAATATAAATATGGAAGATAGAAATATCCATTTTGCAATTATATTGGAATTAAGGAGGAACAAAAATGCTCGGAATTATCGGTGCAATGGATGAAGAAGTTGCAAAATTAAAGGAAACTATGCAGGATGTCGCAGTCGAGACAAAGGCGTCTATGGAATTTTACAAGGGAACGATGAATGGCAAAGAGGTTGTCGTTGTCCGCTCAGGAATCGGAAAGGTCAATGCGGGAATCTGCACACAGATTCTGTGTGATCTGTATCATGTGGATGCTGTGATCAACACAGGAATTGCAGGAAGCTTAAATGCGAAGATTGATATCGGCGATATTGTGCTTTCGACTGATGCACTGCAGCATGATATGGATGCGACAGGCTTTGGATATGAGCCGGGCGTGATTCCTCGGATGGAGACATCGACATTTATTGCAGATGAGAAGCTGCGAAAGCTGGCGAAGGAGTGCTGCGAGCGCGTGAATCCGGATATTCATGTATTTGAAGGACGCGTGGTCAGTGGCGATCAGTTTATTTCTGATAAGGCGAAGAAAGAATTTATCCTGAATACATTTGCAGGCGACTGTACTGAGATGGAAGGTGCAGCGATCGCACAGGCTGCTTACCTGAATCAGATTCCGTTTCTGATTATCCGAGCGATCTCAGATAAAGCAGATGACAGTGCGACGGAGGATTATCCAACCTTTGAGACGAAGGCAATCGCGCACAGCGTAAAGCTCGTGCAGGCAATCGTTGCAGGATATGCGAATGCATAGAATAAGAGTTAATCTCATATGTGATTCCATGTATAAATAGAATCACATGTCGAATATAGAATCAATAAGAAAGCAGGTAAAATCATGGAGAAAATAGCAAGCTTTACAGTGAACCATTTGAATTTGTTGCCGGGCGTGTATGTGTCAAGAAAAGATAACGTCGGCGGAAATGTGATTACAACATTTGATCTGCGTATGACGAGACCAAATTATGAGCCGGTGATGAATACAGCAGAGGTGCATACGATTGAGCATCTGGCAGCAACTTTTCTCCGGAATCATAAGGAATACGGAGAGAAGATTATTTATTTTGGACCGATGGGATGCCGGACAGGCTTTTATCTGATCTTGGCAGGCGAGTATGAATCGAAGGATATCGTGCCGTTGCTGAAGGAACTGTATACATTTATGAGCGAGTTCGAGGGCGATGTACCGGGCGCGTGTGCGCGGGATTGCGGAAATTATCTCGATATGAACCTGCCGATGGCGAAATATCTGAGCAAGAAGTATCTGACGGAAGTATTGGAGAATATTTCGGAAGAGAGACTTGTTTATCCGGAATAGTTATCCACAATATCCACAAAATGCGCGTATTTGTTGCATTTTACAAAATGTCTTGAAAATCCCATGCAAACCTCTTATCATCTTAATTATAAGGTAAGGATGGAAGGAGGAGTTGTATGGGAGAAGAACAGGACATTCCAAGAAAACTTGAGTATGAGAGTTTGGCTGAGTATGATGCATTCCGTAACCCTTCGATCGTGGAGGAACAACCATTTTATTACAAAGGGATGAGCCGAAGCGAATATGAAAAGGAACTCGCATATCTCAATCAGAACCTGTCATCGTTTTATGAAGGTTCATATGTTCCGCTCTGGAAGCAGTCGTGGTATCAGTAGGAGCTTTGGCCAGCACCCGAAGATACAAAATAAGTCATTTTTTCTAAATGAACCCCAATATTTTGTAGGAATTTTATAAAAAGTATTTGATTTTACATATCAGTATGGTACAATGAATTATAATTGCGGACAGGTATAGTTTGACTTGAATTATTATGGAAAATGTATCGAGGATATAGAGAGTTTATAAGGTAGAGAGGTGTAACTATGAACTTTAAAGACAAGCTGGTAAGTAAATTATTGGATATCGGAAAGAAACACCGGATATTAGTCTATCCGATGCTTGCTTTGGTTGCGGTTGTAACTGCAATCTCGCATGTCATCTGCTGGGGACGCGGAAATGGCAAGAAGATGGTCGCATCAATTATGGTTGTGGCACTTCTGATCACGCAGTCGCTGTTCCTGACGTCATCCGCTGTAAATAATGGTGATGATGCAAATGCGGCACTCACGAACACTGCTACGGATGCAACCAGTGTGATGAACAGCGGGGATGGAGTGAAAGATCCGATCCAGCTGCTTGATGCAGACGGAAATGCCGATGCCGCAGACGACGGAACGGCGGATGCAGAAACAGCAAATGTTACATACTATGCATATACAACCTCATCTCAGACAATTGCCGGTTTTTCAAAGGCTTGTGCAGTTGCAGACTCTACCATTACTTTGATGAGCGATAATGCAGAAATTCTGCAGGGATTTGGTCTGGATGCAAAATATTTTACAACAGACGGAAATCTGTACAGCGATGCACAGTGTACAACGCCGATCGCAGGCAACCAGATGACCACGACAGAAAATGGAACCTATCAGGTATTTGTAAAGATTACAAGAACCGCATATACACTTGCATTTTCTGACTGTGGTGATCAGGGAGACGTCGCAAGTGTTACAATACCGACAAATGAGACAAATACCGGTAATGTCGAACAGGTGATGACATTTGCCGTACCGGGATCAGACGATACCTATCATTTCTATAAGAGAGGATATAAGTATATCAGTCTTGGAGACAAGACGATCGGTCAGAGTATCGAGGTGAAATCTTCTGATGTCCGTACGAACACGATTACGGTAAAGGCAGGTTGGGAGCCAATCAAGGACATGAAGCTGACATACCAGTTGTATGATCCATCGGTTGTAGGTGTGCTTGATCCGGTAGAGTCAGCCGATGCAGTTGTTGAGAGTGCAGCTTTTGCATATGGCGATACAGTCTCTATCATGACTTTGGATGAGAGTGCTTATATTCAGAATAAAGGATATTATTTCGCAGGCTGGAAGATCGAGGGCACGGATACGATTATTGATCCATCCCAGACAGCAACGATGGCTGCGACGACTGACAGTGGACTTGTAAAAGAAAGTGGTGCACTGACAGATGCAACGAATGTTGCACCGGTTAAGCTGATCGGTCAGTGGAAATATAAGGAAATTGAGCTGTATGTCGACGGCAATAAGGTCGATGGCAGTGATGCGGCTGTGACAGGCATGTACGGTACAGCTATGAACCATGTCATTACAGCAAAGTACAAGAAAGATGGCGCAGAGAGTGAGTCCATCCAGTTTACAAATGGTATGCAGGCAGTTACAACCGGACTTGGTACTTATGGACTTTCTGTAAACGAATCGGCAAATTCTTATACGATAACAGGTACACCGAACAATGTGACAACGGATGCACAGAGCTATACATTTACGGTGACAGATACGAATGACACAAGTAAGACAGCAACCTTTAATCTTGTGTTTGCTGTTGAAAAGCTTCCGGTTATCATTGGAGAAGTCAAGGATGCTTCCACAGGAGGAACTTTGACGAAGGTGTATGATAATTCGGATACTATCCAGGTGCAGACGACAGCGTCTGTCACAGCACAGGACGGCAGTGTACCGGATTGTATAACAAACGATGCGATTCAGGTAACGTTCGATGCAACCGCAAAGATGCTTGATACAGGAAGTGTGAAGGGCAAGGATGTCGGAACTGGAAAGACGATCCGTCTGACATCACCAAGATTATCTGGAAATAATGCAAACTGCTATGAATTGCTGAATGTAGAAGAGGGACACCTCGATGTGGCAAACGCAGCTACTGTAACGAAGCGTACCTTGAACGTGGAGGTTGCATATGATGTGGATTCTGTATTGTTTGGACAGGATAGTCCGGAATGTACACTGACGATTACGAATCCAGATAATATTGCACAGGGAAATAACAATGAAGAGCAGAATGCATATGCGGCAGATCCGAATACATTTATGACAAGATATCTTGGACTGAATAACAAGGATGCATGGGAGACAAACCGCAAGATTTATAGCAGCCCGGCAAATGCGTATTACTATATCCGTCCAACCTTTGCAAGCAACGGAAACTATGAAGTAGTTGTTGCAAATCCACCGAAATTCTCGGTGACAAGAGAAAGCTCCGATGGACATTTCTCCATCAAGGAGACTGCGGTTGGTGGATATTATCCAAGTTATACGATCGTGGCAACGAACGGATATGATATGGTTCGAATCCTGAGTGATGGCGAGGTTGATATTTCCGACACGATGACACGTGCACAGGCAAAAGCGTTGTTCAAGAACCAGTCCGCAGGTATTACGGCAGATGGTACTTACACGAACATCCGGTTCCAGTTGTACAATTCGACAACCGATGCAATCTCTACCATCTATACGGTGAAAGAGACGATCATTGTAGATACAAAGATTCCGGTTTATGTAAGCCATACAGTGGAACCGACCGGCTTTGTAAATCAGCTTGGGTTTGGTACATATTATCATTCGCAGAACAATGTCACAGGTATGACACTGACAGTTACATACCGTTCAGACGAAAGCCCTTGTGATTATCTGCATTATTATTTCGCAGGTGAGGACGCAAGTACCGTTCCGACCACGACGATGCAGACAAAGATGGTATCGAAGGGAAATGGTCTGTATGAGGCAACACTTCTGGTAGGAAGCGGCTATGCCGGACAGCTGGTTGTATGGGCAACCGATACAAAGCAGAAGGAGTCTGCACATACAAAGCTGGTATGTTATACAACGAACACTGATGCAAGTCTGACAGATAAATATTATGAGTGGATGGTTGAAGGAACCCCTCCAACTGCTGCGCTGAGCGTACAGGGAAATGGAGAGGCTGCGCTGACAGATAAGTGGTACAATACATTGGATGCAGCAATCGCAGCAACGGATATCGACAGTGGACTGGATGAAGTGACATGGAGTGTTGAGACACCAAGTACAACTGTGACAGCTACGACATCTGCGTATGGTGCCAATGCGACAAAGAATGCAAAGATTACAGATTATACCTTCCACCAGATCATTACAGGTGGTGCATCAAATAATTACACACCGGGTGAGTATTATATCTCGGCAGTGGTAAAGGATAATGCTGGCAATACGGTAGATGTAGAGAAGCAGGGCCCATTCCTCTTCGATGGCATCAAACCGGCAGTGACATTGTCTGATGATGGAGAAAGCCAGACACAGTTCCAGTCCGATGTCACGATTACGATGGAAGCGACAGAGGGTGAGCTGGAAAGTGGTATTGACAGCATCGCACTGTACAAGGATAGCACAGGCAGTGAGCCGATCCAGACATGGTCTGCCGCTGGCGCGAAGAGCTGGACAGAAAGCTATGATGTAACAGAGAGTGGAACCTATATCTTAGTTGTAACGGATATTGCAGGTAATCAGTCTACCGAGCAGGTAACCTACAGTCATATTTCTTCGGAGAGACCAGACAAGCCAAGCGTATCAATCGCGAAGGGCGATAATGGTGCGATTGGAAATGCAGGCTGGTTGATCGAGGATAAGCCGAAGGTAACAATCAAGTCAACAACGGAAACAAGTGATAAGGTTCCGGTCAAGACATATTACAAAGTGATTTATACAGACGCAAGTGGAAAGCATGAATCACAGGATAGTTTTACTGGAGAGAGTTATACATTTGCACTGGACGGACAGGGTGATGTGACAGTGGAAGCGTGGGCAGTCAGCGAGGCGGGCTGTCAGAGTGATACTGCTTCTGAGGATGCAAAGGTTGATATTGATGGACCGGCTGTGACGATCACAGATTCTGTGGTTGATGCAAATGGGGATGTAACAATCAACTTCCAGGCAATTGATTTGATCAGTGGTGTAGATACTGACCGGGTACTCGTAAATGGCAACGCTGTATCGGTAACAGATACAGATGGCGTGGCAAAGGGAAGCTTCAAGGCAGATGGCAGTGCAACTTACACGATTGTTGCTTATGATAATGCAGGCAACAAGTCCGCAGAGGTAAGCTTTGAGCCGCTTGGACTGGAAGTAACACCGGTAACAGCAATCACAAATACAACAGCACATATCGAGGCGCAGGTAATTCAGGGAACAAACCCATTGTCAAAGAGCCTGTGCTATATCGAGTATAAGAAAGCAACTGAGACAAGCTACGATACCGTACTTGTCAATAAGACAGATACTGCAAGCGGAATTGAGATGATCTACAATTTCAGCAAGCTGACACCAGATACGGTATATAATTACCGTGTACATGCAGCGACACTGAATTCTTCTGAGGAGCGTGTGATCGAAGGAAGCTTTAAGACGCTGTCTGGCAATTCGACGACTACGATCTACGGTACGGCAACTTATAACGATTCACTGCCAGATGATGTGAAGGATAAGCCAATCTACATTAACCTGTACCGTGGCAATACGATTGTCGGCGGTGAGGTTGTAACAAGCGCAGATAATACACGGTATATGTTCACCGGTGTATCCGATGGAACGTATCGTATCGTTGCAACAAACGGTACTCTGACGAAAGAGGCATCCGTGACAGTTGCCGATGGCATGATCACCTATCCAGAGACCTATTCGACAACCGGAGGAATCAACTTTGTACTTTCCGGTCTGTCTACGGATGTGATTTTGGATGATGGCGATGTAGAGATTGCTGTGGATGGTCTGGATAAGATCTACAACAACAGCTACTACAAGGGAAATGTAACGGATGATGATCTTCGAATCGTTCAAAATGGTGGCCGGATCGATATTGCTTTGCATGCAAGCTACATCAAGGTAAGCGATGTGACATCCGAAGAGCAGGGAATCTTCGCAGATAAGCTTGGCAGCCGGACAGAAATTGTTCGTTATATAAGATTATACATCGTGAAAAATGTATATAATGAGTTTGGAAACTTAGAGTATTCACAGAATCTGACAAGACTGTATGAGCCTGTGACGATCTCCTTCCCATTGGAGGATCTGGCAGGTGAGAACATCAAGGTAGCATCGCTGCATGCAGAGGGAACGGATTATTTGTTCAAGAGCTGGACAGATGCAAGTGAGGTTACACTGACGCATGATTATGTAATTATCAATACAGACCGTTTCTCAACCTACGCACTGTATCGTGTGACACAGCCGAAGACTTACACGGTTGTATGGAAGGACGGCGATGGAAATATCCTAAAGACAGAGACTGTAGAAGAGGGTGCTTCTGCAACACCGCCAGAGGGAACACCGACGAAGACACCAACAAAGGATTACACATACACCTTTGAAGGCTGGGATCAGGATTATACAAATGTCACAAAGGATATGGTCATTCTCGCATGGTTCTATTCGACAAAGCGTGATGATACAACGGAAGATCCTGGCACAACGGAAAATCCAGGTACGACAGAGCAACCGGGTACAACGGAGGGACCAAAGGCACCGAATGCAAATGTGACACCGGGTGGTAACGGAGCAAACGGTGGACAGAACACGTCAAAGAACCCAGTGAAGTATACATATATGGGAGCGACTGGTTCTCCGCAGACGGGTGATGCAACACCAATTGTATTGCTTGTATGTGCAATCGTATTTGCAGGTGCAGGAATCGTAGTTACGATCAAAAAGAGAAAAAGTTTCTAAAAATTAACAGTTATAGTTCTTCGCATACCGAACATAATAAGAGTAAGACAAACATGTCTTAATTTAAAAGTATGGAGGTAGATAATTATGAAGAACTCAAACAACACAACAAGCGTACCAGAGGCTAAGGAAGCTATGAACAAGTTCAAGATGGAAGTAGCAAACGAGCTCGGTGTAAACCTGAAGCAGGGTTACAACGGCGACCTGACCTCCCGCGAAGCCGGCTCCGTCGGCGGCCAGATGGTCAAGAACGTGTGCCCCATACGAACCGCGAGATTTACAAGAAATAACCGGATCATGGAGGGGCATATGCAGGCAGTGCGGTACATAGCGACACTGACAGTGTGAAGAAATCCCCAACAGATTGTAGAAGACGCAGTCTGCTGGGGATTTTTAATTATACAGCTTTCTCGTTGCGAATAGTTCGAAATTATGAGAATTTCAGGAATACGGTAAGATTATACAGTGCAAAAAACAGCTGAATGCAGTCTCGCTGCCGTACGGGGCGACGGGTCATTCCATGCGCTAAATAATTGCGATTGAAGGTGTAAGGTTCGGCTTTGAAATTTTCTGCTGGTGCAAAACCTGTTTCTATACAAGAAAATAGATTTACACAATGCAGCATAGTAGAAAATGCTTCTGTAGTACGCTCATTTTCAAATTTCTCACGTATTTTCTTAGCAGCCCTGCTTCCTGTGCAGCGATAACCATTCCGATTTTGTTTCCGAATCAGTTTGGCGTCTATCACACCTAAAAGAACAAGGGCACATGCTTTGTATTGCCTGTTATCATAGCAAAAGATTGCAGTATTCAAGTCCTCCTTTTTTACGCTTGCTCTTTGCAGAGTGGCAAAAAGCTCGTCCATCGCTTTCCTGCTGCAATAAGGCTTCATTTTTTGATTTGCTTCTTTAATACTTGCAGGTGCATCATAAAAAAACTTGATTGGAGCGCTTGGGGGAAGCGTCCATCCGTACTCGCCCCACTTCTTGTGGCTTAAAATCAACTCCTGCTTACGCTCTTCAGAAATGGTTGGAATTTGCCACTGCAAAATTGCTTCGGAAAAAGACACCATCCATTGTTGGAAAGCCTCTAATACCGGTTTAACGGCAACAGATATTTCCTGAGCCTTTTTTGCAAAATTCAAAAGCGCAGGCCCCACAATCTTTGCTACTTCATGCGTCACGGCAAGACTCTGCGCCACGCCATTCGCAAATTGTTGAAGCGACTGCTGCATAGCCGCTCTTGCATCTTCCGGAGACTTTTCGGGTGGTGATTTTGTATCATCAGAATCTTCTGTAGGAAAGTTATACTCTCTCTGTTCTTCATCCATAATGCGTTTATCCCCGTTCCGTCAGCTTTTGGTACATCTTCATCAATTCCGCCACACAGGCGGTTTCGGTGTTGAGTTTACCCCAGAAACCATAAGCCTGCATGACGGCTCTATCATTGGCTTGATGGGCTTTGCGCAGTTCCGGCGGCATGGTTACCTCGTCATAGAGAGCGGCAAGACTGCAATCTGGGTACAGAGCGCGTGCGTACAGTATGCCCTGTGCCGTCTGCTCAATTTTTTCCTTTTGCGCTTCATTGTGCATCGGCCACGGGAAGTTGTTGTAGACGATTTTTATGGAATAATCATAGTCGCTTTTCAATCTACCACATACAACTCTCATCCACGCCATATGGACGTTAGATTCAAGAATTCCAAAGTGATATAGCGTAGCGTTCGGCATAATTCTGACTTTATTACTACAAAGAACCGTATCATCCATGTAACCCATCGGGATGTACTTTCTCTTTTCGGAAGAAACTTCTGGAATAACAACATATGTACCCGTAGGCATATTTTCCGTCTGGAATCTTGTCGGCGTATCTGCCAATTTATTGGTTGAGGTACGCTTACTGGATAAGCGAAAATCACGCACAGCTTTAATCCGCTTCATACAGTACGGCATTTTTTGCAGTTCATTCGGCGGGCATTCGCCCAACCATAAACACCATCGTGGGCTACGATTGATAAACTCCTGTGCACCATACCAAGGGTGAAAATATTTTTCAGACATTGGCTCCTTTTTCAGAAACTCTGCCTTCATTTCGTCTGTAAATAGATAATTACCATCATCAATCGGCTGGTTTCCCATTCCGATTTCAGGAACATCACAAATTGGCTTGTTTCTGCTTTCTATAAACACGTTATCCGCGTTCAGCAAATACCCGTTGATATTTTGGACAATCTGCGCACGGTCGCTGGAATACAGAACTTTTTCTTTATGATTTGGCGCAACGCTGAATCCAACGATAACACAGTGTACCTGGGCTTTGATTTTGGCCTCGCTATCCCAACGGAATGTACGATACGCAAAGTCAATGTGAACACCGGATCCAAAAAGCGGTTTCCAGAGATTAGCTACGCTTTCTCCCTGTGAAACGGAGTTGGTCGAAACAAGAGCGCTGCGAATGTCAGTTCCCTGCATCAAATCTGCCGCCTTTTTATACCAACAAGAGACATAATCCAGATTACCTGCGTTTTTCCAGCCATCAAAAGTCAAATTCACATCCGATTTTTGCGAAGCATCCATCAATCGGGCGCCCACAAACGGCGGATTGCCCATGATATAATTTAACTGCCCTTTCGGTACAACGGTTTCCCAGTCCTGCCGCAGGGCGTTGCCCTCCACGATATAGGCGTTGGTTTTCAGCGGAAGGAAGTCCAGTGCCATGTGGACAACATCTTCCGTCTCTTTCATCATCTGGCTTTCTGCGATCCAAAGGGCAGTCTTGGCAACGGTCACAGCAAAATCGTTGATTTCAATGCCGTAAAACTGGCTGATGGAGACTTGAATGGGATTGCCCAAATCCAGCACGATCTGTCCCTTATGTAGCAAGGAAATCACTTCGTTCTCCAAGCGGCGCAGAGATAGATAGGTTTCCGTTAGAAAGTTGCCACTTCCGCAGGCCGGGTCGAGGAATTTCAGGTTCGCGAGGCGAGTTTGGAAGCCGCGCAATTTTGTGTCACGGGTTCGGTCTACGGGAATTGCTCTGATTTCTGCCAGTTCCGTTTTTAATTCATCCAGAAACAGCGGATCGATGACCTTATGGATATTCTCAATGCTGGTATAGTGCATTCCTCCGGCACGGCGGGTGTGTGGATTCAACGTACTTTCAAACACAGCGCCGAAGATGGTCGGACTGATTGCAGACCAGTCAAAATTTTCGCTGGCACGACTCAGCAGCAGATCGATGATTTCATCACCCAAGCGTGGAATTTCGATGTCCTCATTGGCAAACAAGCCGCCGTTGACGTAGGGAAACGCCGCCAGATCTTCATCCAGATAACGGTCTCGCTGTTCCGGTTTTTGGTCGAGTACATGGAATAGGTTAATAAGTGCACGGCGGTCTTCTGCGCGGTGCGCTTGCAGATAGTCATGGAACATACCGTGTTTGCCGAAAATCCCTGCGTCCTCTGCGTATAGGCAGAACACAAGACGAACGCAAAGGGCATTCAGGCTTTTCAGAGTTTCTTCTGCTTCCGGATCGGCATACTGCTTTAGCAATGCGTCATACAATACACCGACCAGTTCGCCTGCTTGTAAGGAGATTTCCATTTCCTTACGGATTTTTTCGTCTCCGGTGTCCACAAGGAAGTTCAAACGGGTGTACTCTTTCTCTAAATCAGACAACATCAGAATTTCCGGCGTGTCATTGGGACGGTTCATGTCGTGGATACGGAATTCTCTGAAATTACAGACCACAATCCAACGGGGCTGCTGATTGGCCGGCAGATAGCCACCGTAGCGCCGTGCTTGTTGGTAGGGCGAAAGTAAAGAACCGTCAGACTGTAGTTCACCCCTGTTCAAGTCGACCGTTACACTCTTTTGCTCAATCAGAACACGAGTTGTGCCGATATAGCCGTCAATGAATTTTGTTGTACTTTTGCCTGTTTTGGCGTTATCCACAGTAACAGTTTTTTCAAAACTAATAAATTTTTCCGGTTCTGGTATGCCATAGACTTTTTGCAGCAACGCCAGCCAAAAGGACTGTGTTTCCTGTTTTTCGTCACCCTTGCCGTTCCAGTCAGCTGCGAACTGCTTTGCAGCCATGCGGCGCTCTATATCTGTCATAGACTATCCCTCCAGAAGCTATATGTGAATTCGTGATTCATGCGCTAACCCCAAACCATTATCATTACAGTTCTTCCGCCCGAAATGTCGTATACCCCTCGTAATAATAGCTGTGGTCGAT